>Ga0209056_10003256_pt1 | contig 17390 bp, 11 predicted proteins | sample GraSoiAngelo_114_FD_185876 | JGI IMG/M metagenome (GOLD analysis project Ga0209056, IMG submission 185876) | Grasslands soil microbial communities from the Angelo Coastal Reserve, California, USA - 14_0903_13_40cm (SPAdes) (version 2) | ecosystem: Environmental > Terrestrial > Soil > Grasslands... | reverse complement strand
AAAATGGGCAACACCTTTGGCCAGCTTTTTCGCGTCACCACTTTCGGCGAATCGCACGGTGGCGGTATCGGTGTGGTCGTCGATGGTTGTCCGCCACGGATTGCGCTCTCGAGCGCTGAGATTCAACGAGAACTCGATCGTCGTCGTCCCGGTCAGAGCAGAATAACAACGCAACGAAAGGAGCTCGATCGCTGCGAAATTGTGTCCGGTGTTTTCGAAGGGAAAACTCTTGGTACCCCGATAACAGTTCTTGTTAGAAATGAAGACGCGCGGCCGGAAGCGTACGAAGCAATGCGCGAAACTTTTCGTCCTTCGCACGCCGATTTCACCTACCAAGCCAAATACGGGATCCGAAACTGGCAGGGCGGCGGCCGCGCCAGCGCGCGCGAAACGATCGGTCGCGTCGCCGCCGCCGCCATTGCCCGCAAGGTGTTGACGACGCTCTTCCCAAAAATCGAAATCGTCGCCTTCGTTACGCAAATTCACGAAATCGTTGCGAAAATTAATCGGTCCAAAGTCAAAACTGCGAAGGTGGAAGCAACGATCGTCCGTTGTCCCGACAAAACAGCCGCGAAGAACATGATCGATCTCATTGAGCAAACGCGGGCCGCGGGCGATTCGCTGGGTGGCGTGATTGAATGCATTGCGCGAAATGTTCCAGCCGGGCTGGGCGAACCCGTTTTCGACAAACTCGAAGCCGATCTCGCCAAAGCGATGCTGAGTCTGCCCGCCACCAAAGGTTTCGAAGTCGGTTCGGGATTTTCCGCGACGCGCATGTGCGGGTCGGAACACAATGACGCCTTCGAGAAGCGCGGTCGTCATATCGGCACGCGCACAAATTTCTCCGGCGGAATCCAAGGGGGAATCTCCAACGGTGAGGATATTTATTTTCGCGTCGCCTTTAAGCCGACGGCGACGATCGCGCGCGACCAAGACACCATCACTTCATCCGGCAAAAAAACAAAACTGGCCGCGCGTGGGCGGCATGATCCATGTGTGCTTCCGCGCGCTGTCCCGATGGTAGAAGCAATGACCGCGTTGGTGCTTTGCGATCACGCGCTGCGGCAGAAGGCGATCGCGAAGAGTTAGCGGTCCGAGATTCCTCATGCTTTCAGCAATCGCGAATCCCCAACCCGCGACCATGGCCGCGCCGGGCTGGCAATTCGCCTTCGTGTCGCTAGCTATCGTCGTCCTTTTGCTCGAAATCATTCACGGTTGGCGACTCGGCTTGATCCGCCAGTTGGTACGGGTGATTGCCATCGTCGTGGCCTATTCGTGCGCGTTTTTCGCAGCCCGCGCCACGGTCCCGCTCATGCATTCGTTCTTTAAGTTGCCTGATCCGATTCTCGCGCTCCTGGGCGGCGCAATTCTGGCCGCTATCCTCTTCGCCGCTATTAATCTGATCGGTGCGTTTTTGTTCAAAAAAACAGCGCAACAGGAATCACGATTCATTCGATTGATTTGGGGGAGCACTGGCGCGTTTCTCGGAATTTTACTTGGCCTGTTCACCATTTGGCTCGGCTTCGCTGGAGTTCGGATGGTGGGATCGGTGGCAGAAGCGCGACTGCGAACGCAAAATCTGCCTGCGAGCCCTACGGCACAACCGAATGGGCCTGCACAAATTCAAAGCGAATCGGCGGTCTCGCCGTCGCCCAATCCACTCATGGCGATGCTCGCGGAGATGAAGAGTTCGCTCGAAAGCGGGAGGGTGGGCGAGGCGGTACGAACGATCGATCCGCTTCCCCCGGCGCTTTACCGCGTCCTGGAGAAAGCGGGTGAAGTGGCGTCGAACGTGCAAAGCGCTGAGCGATTCCTTTCGTTTCCGGGCGCGCGCGAAATCAGCGAACATCCCAAGGTCGTGGCGCTGCGCAATGATCCGCGAGTGCTGGAGTTAATCGCGACCGGCCACCTTTTCGAGCTTATGAAAAACCAGCGCATGATCGAGGCAATGAATGATCCGGCCCTGCAAGCGCGAGTTAAAAAATTCGAGCTGGAGCGGGCACTGGATTACGCACTCAAGAAGAACGGCTCACACTAAGTCCGCAAAGGTCACAACGGATGACGGAGAATTGCTCAATCCTTGAAACGTTAAAATGTTAAAATCGTTAAATTGGGGATCCGTTTTAACAATGTAACATTTTTAACGATTTAACCCTTCTCCATGCAGAGTTGATGAGATATCTAACGACAATTGGACTTGAGGTACACGCGCAACTAAAGACGCGGTCAAAGATGTTTTGCGCCTGCCCGGTGGAATTTGGGGCAGAACCAAATTCCCATACCTGCCCAATCTGCCTCGGGCTCCCCGGCGCCTTGCCGGTGATGAATGAGGAAGCATTGCGTCTCACGGTCCTAACGGGACTTATGCTCGATTGCGATATTGCCGATGTCTCCAAATTCGATCGCAAAAATTATTTCTATCCCGACATGCCGAAGAACTACCAGATTTCGCAATATGACATGCCGCTGTGCACGAACGGGAAGGTGCCGCTGCATGATCTGGCCTATCCGAAAGACGCACAGAAAAACATCGCCATTCCGGACAAGGAAGTGCACCTGGTTCGCATTCATCTCGAGGAAGACGTGGCCAAAAGTTTCCATTTCGAAACGACCACTAGAATCGATTTCAATCGGGCTGGCACGCCGTTAATGGAAATCGTCACCCAACCGGAGGTCTCGTCGCCCGAAGAAGCGTTCGCCTTTCTTACCGCGCTCAAGCAAATCCTCATTTACGGCGGGGTCAGCGATGCGGACATGGAAAAGGGGCAATTACGCTGTGATTGCAACGTGTCGCTACGGCCGGAAACGCAGGGGGAACTCGGGGCGAAGATCGAAATTAAAAACATGAACTCGATCAGTGGAGTGCGGCGCGCGCTAACTTACGAAGTATCACGACAGATCGAAGCGCTGGGAGGCGGCGAGAAGCTGGAGCAGGAAACGCGCGGTTGGGATGACGCAAGGGGGGAGACCTTTCTCATGCGTACCAAGGAAAGTGCGCATGATTATCGTTATTTTCCCGATCCTGACTTGGTGCCGGTGAAAACTGAGGTGTTGCTTTCCAATGTGCGGGCCCGCTTGCCGGAGTTGCCGAAACACAAACGCGCGCGCTTTGTTCAGCAATACGAAATCACCGCCTATGATGCCGGCGTGCTGGCCGATGATCTCGAGTTGGCAGCTTACTTCGAAAAGGCGGCATGTGCCTCAAGAAGACCAAAAGCGATCGCGAATTGGATTCTGAACGATCTGCAAAGTGCGCTCTCGGCGTCGGGCAAAACGATCAAGCAATGCCCGATACTACCGGAGGAACTAAACGAACTGATAGTGTTGATTGATTCCGGAAAAATTAGCGGCAGACAGGGCAAGGAAGTTTTCGCGGAGATGTTCGCCAGTGGCAAAAGCCCGAGTGCAATCGTGCGGGAAAGAGGAATCGAGCAATTAACTGATACGACCGCGGTCGAGAAGATTTGCGATGAAGTAATCGCAGCCAATCCGAAGCCGGCGGCGGATTTCAAAGCAGGTAACGCTGCTTCGCTGAACTTTCTTAAGGGACAGGTGATGAAATTATCGAAAGGAAAAGCGAATCCGCAGATGGTAGGGGAGATTTTGGAGCGAAAGTTGGGAGGTAATCGTTAAATAGTTGAATCGTTAAAACGTTAAACCCGATGCCGTTTTAACAATGTAACGCTTTTAACAATTTAACTCCTCGATGAACATCCTCATCGCGCCGGATAAATTCAAAGGCTCGCTCAGCGCCCGGCAAGTTGCGGAAAATATCGCGCTCGGAATTGGCGATGTAATTCCGGATGCGCAAATCGAGATCGCTCCGGTGGCGGATGGCGGCGAAGGGACTGCGGAAGTGATTTGCAACGCCCGCGGTGGCGAGTGGGTGATGTGCCGCACGCATGGGCCGCTCGGAAACCCGATTGAGGCGCGTTACGTATGGTTGGGCGAAAACGCTTCCGCCGTGATCGAGATGAGCGAAGCGGCGGGATTGCGTGCGCTGGAGAATGGGGTGCGCGATGTTCTGCGCGCAAACACATTCGGCGTTGGCGAAATGTTGCTCGACGTAGCGAAACGGGGCGCGCACGAAATCATCGTCGGCCTCGGCGGAAGCGTGACGAATGACGGCGGATTCGGGATGGCACGGGCATTGGGTTTTCGGTTCTTCGACGAACGGCACAACGAGATTGAAAAGGCCGTGGAGCTTATTTCAGTGACGGGAATTGAGGCCTCTGTCGCGACGGACGTGTCGTCTGTACCGAGTCTGAAATCGCAGCCGGCATCCGCCTCAGGCGGACCACTACAGATGAAAATCGTCGCGGCTTGCGACGTAAAAAATCCGTTGCTGGGCGAAACCGGCGCGACGCGTACATTTGGTCCGCAAAAAGGTGCAACCTCGGAGCAACTCGAAATCTTGGAGCGCGCGCTCACGAGATTGGCCGATACCGTGACACGCGAACTAGGCTGCGATTTTCGAAACAAACCCGGCGCGGGCGCGGCCGGCGGTCTCGGTTTTGGCTTGATGAGTTTTTGTGGTGCGGAGCTGCGACCAGGCTTCGATGTCGTTGCCGACGCAGTGGAACTCGAAGAAAAGATCAAAAGCGCTGACGTTGTGATCACTGGCGAAGGCAAACTCGATAGTCAAACTCTCGAAGGAAAGGCGCCCGCCGGCGTGGCGCGATTAGCGCGCAAATTTGGCAAACGAGTGTTCGCGGTTGTCGGGCGCGTGGCGGCGGATCAACAAGTGCGAGAGATATTTGAGGGCGTTTACGAGCTGGGAGGGAGTATACCGCAAGCGCGAGATTTGTTGCAGGAACGAGCGCGAGAATTGGGGTCAGCGCTTAAATATTGATGCTGTTCCGAATTCGGGGAGCGCAGGCAGCTTTGCCTGCGGTGCTCGGCAGCTTGCCGAGCACTTTCTGGATTGCATTCGATGATTTGATCGTCTCGTCGGCAAGCTGCCGACGACGGCAGGCTGGCAGCCTGCGCGCCCCATCATCGGGAATAGAACTCGCGGAAATGCTTTGAGGTTTCGACGTAGCTCCAGGCCCAGCGCGCAATATCCTTTTGTTCGTCAAGGGTGAGCGCGCGTCTCACTTTGGCTGGGGACCCGAGCACCAGGGAACCGGGCGGAATCTTTGTGCCCAATGTCACCAGCGCGTTGGCGCCGATAATGGAACCAGAGCCGATCTAAGCTCCATCTAGAATAATTGCGCCCATCCCGATGAGCACCTCGTCGTCGATGGTACAGGCGTGGACGATGGCGCTGTGGCCGACGGTGACAAGCTCGCCGAGCCGCGTCTCGTTAGGCGTGTCGATGTGCACGACGGCATTGTCCTGAACGTTGGAGCGCGGGCCGATGGTGATGCGATTGATATCGCCGCGCAGAACCGCGCCATACCAAACGCTTGATTCTTCCATGAGCGTGACATCGCCGATGACAGTGGCACTGGGCACGACGTAGGCGGTGGGATGGATGCGAGGGCCTAGTTTCAGCCGAGCGTCGATGCCGGCGTGACCAAAGGGAATCGAATCAGCGGGAATAGATGACTTCAACGTGACACTCCGGATACGAGCCGGACAAGCGTTTGAAATGACAAGTCGAGGCCGGACATTTCGATCTTAAAATCGGGAAGCTTCATGTGGCGCAACGGGATCCCTCGGTCCGAGCCGGACTGGCGTTTTCGCTCGGGCTGACGAGTTTGTTCCTTGTTCGCACTTCTTCATAACCGAGGCAAATTAACCAACAATGCCGGAAGATGTTCCACCCGGACTAACGCCATTCGTTTTTTCCGATCCGCTCGGGAAACGTTGGCCCCGCCTCCGTACCTTTTTGCTGATCACCGGTGTGCTGATGTTCTTTGCCACCGTCTTGTTTGTGGAAACGCTGTTTATCGCACCGCGAATGACCGCGCCCTTTTCCTTGCGACAATTAAAGGGTCAGTTGAAGTCGCTCCAAAAACAAAATCCGGCCGTGCAAAGCTCCACGCCGAACTCTTTGCTCTGGCAAAAATTCGAGGCGACAAAGCAAGCAACAAAAAAACTAGCAAAGCAAACGATGGCGGTCTCATCGAGTGCCACACCCACGCGGCCGCGTCGCAAAGCGCCAGACAACGAGGTGCGGCTGGCCTTCTATACCAACGGCGATCCCTATAGCTACTCCTCGCTCGAGCAACACGCCTCGCAAATCACCCACGTTTGTCCGGAATGGATGTCGATGGTGAATGGGGTGGGTGATCTGCAAATCGATACGGACGCGCGCGTTTCGAAACTGGCGCAAAACAAAGGGATCGCGCTCATGCCGCTCCTGACCAATTTGGTCGGCGATACCTGGCAGCCGGAAGCGGTCGAAAATGTGGCACATGGTCCGGCCGAGCGGCAGGAGAAATTCATTGCCAACGTGCTGGTGGTGCTGCGTGATGCCAAGGCTGCCGGTGTAGTCGTTGATTGGGAACAACTCGATCCGACCTACAAAAAAGACTTTACCGAGTTGCTCGAAAAGTTCGCCGATGCGCTCCATCGTGATGGCCGGCAGCTCTGGCTCAGTGTTTCGCCCGGACAGGAGATCGACTATATCGATTTCGAAGAGTTATCTGCACATATCGATCGTTTCGTCGCGTTACTATTTGACGAAACTTCCGATATCGACTCGCCTGGGCCACTCGCTTCCCGCATGTGGTTTGAAGGTTGGCTGCACGTATTGCTGGAAGATTCCGACCCTAAACAGTGGATCATCGCGCTCGGTAGCTACGGCTACGACTGGGTAATTGGCGGCAAGAAGGCTGAGCTAATTAGTTTCCCGGAAGCAATGAGTCGAGCGAGCAATGCTGAAATCGATTCAGCTGAAGTAAGTGCTCCCGGTTACAACGCCTATTTTTATTACGAAGACAACGACAAGGAGCATGCGGTTTGGTTTCTCGATGTCGTTACTTTTCTGAACGAACTACGCGAAGTTCGAAAGCAAAAAGCCGGCGGCTTCGCCCTTTATCGATTAGGGACCGAAGATACCGCGATTTGGGATGCGTTAGCAGTCGCGCCTGATTTCCGGCTCGACCTGCCCACCCGTTCGCTCCTGGAGGTTTTGCGCGGGACTGACACCATCACCGACGTTGGAGATGGCGAGATCGTGACGGTAGACGAATCGCGCGCCGATGGAATGCGCACTCTGGCAGTGGACAAGGATAATTATCTCACCGCCAACTATACCAAATTTCCGGAGTTCCCGACCTTGTATCATCAAGGTGCCGGTGACGCACATGAAGTGGCACTGACATTTGACGATGGACCTGATCCTGAGTGGACGCCAAAGATCCTCGATGTGTTGAAGGCGGCGAAGATAAAGGCCGCGTTTTTTCTGGTAGGTGTCAATGCCGAACGTTACCCAAATCTCGTTAGGCGCATTGTCGATGAGGGTCACGAAATAGGTAATCACACCTATTATCACCCCAATCTTGCCCTCTGCTGGCCCGAGCATATTCGGTTGGAATTGAACGCAACTCAGTTGCTCATCCAGACTTTGACTGGACGGGCTACCACTTTGTTTCGGCCGCCCTACGCCGCTGATACTCAGCCGGCGCGCCTGGCTGAGTTGACTCCTTTGCAAATCGCGCAGGACCAGAATTATCTCGTCGTCTTGGAGAACATCGACCCGCAGGATTGGGCCAGACCGGGAGCGGATGTCATTTTGCAGCGGGTAAAGCAGCAACGCCACGACGGCAATATCATTCTGCTGCACGACGCCGGAGGCGATCGCTCGCAAACACTGGAAGCGCTCCCGCGCATCATCGAATACTTGCAGGCGCGCAACGATACTATCGTGCCGCTGAGCAAGCTTCTAAATACCACTCGTGACGCGCTGATGCCGCCCTTGCCGGGAGGACAAACGATGTCGCATTACATCAGCAGTACCGGTTTCCGTATCATGCACGCGCTCCAGGAATTTCTCTGGGCTTTTATGGTTGTCGCGACCGCGCTGGTAGTAATTCGCACATTGATTGTGATCTACCTCGCCTATCGCTTTCGTCGATCGGCGCCGGTGGATTTTGCCGAGCCCGCCAGCATCGTCATCGCTGCGTACAATGAAGGCAAGGTCATCGCGGCAACGTTGCAGTCGCTTTTGAAAACGGACTACCAAGGCGAGCTCGAAGTTATCGTGATCGATGATGGTTCGGGTGACGATACCACCGCCGAAGTGGAAAAGATCGCGGCAACTGATGCGCGGGTGCGATTGATTCGCCAGGACAATCGCGGGAAAGCACGGGCCTTACAACGCGGAATCGCAACGGCCAAGCACAAGCTCATCGTCTTCATCGACGCGGATACGCATTGTCAGCGGCACACTCTTCGACATTTACTGGCACCGTTTGGTAACCCAGATATTGGCGGAGTGTCTGGTCATGCCAAAGTAGGTAATTTGCGGAGCTTCATTGCACGTTGTCAGTCACTCGAGTACACCGTCGGCTTTAATCTCGATCGACGTGCCTACACCCGATGGAATTGCATCACCGTTCTGCCGGGCGCGATTAGCGCGATTCGCAAAACAGCGATCGATCGCGCCGGCGGCTTAAGTTTGGATACGTTGGCCGAAGATACCGACCTGACCCTCAATCTGCACAAGCAGCGGCTGCGCATCGTTTATGTTCCCGCGGCGGTAGCTTGGACGGAAGCGCCGGAAACAGTGCGAGCGCTTTCCCGTCAACGATTTCGCTGGGCCTATGGCACGCTGCAATGTTTGTGGAAACACCGCGACATGGTCTGTAACTGGAGATATCGCGCGCTGGGTTGGTTTAGTTTGCCAAGTATCTGGTTCTTTCAAATCATCCTGGTGGCGATTACCCCGGCGGTAGATTTGTTTCTTATTTTGTCACTGCCGTTTGGGGCGTGGCGCGATCTTCTGCCATTTGTCATTGTATTTCTCGCTACGGATGTGATCCTCGCGACGCTCGCCTGTGTCCTGGAACGTGAGAACGTGCTTCAAGCTTGGCGAATTATTCCGATGCGCCTGATTTACCGGCCTATGCTGAGTTATTGCATCTGGAAAGCAATTGTGCGTAGCGTAAAAGGCGCATGGGTAAGTTGGGGAAAGCTGGAACGCACCGCCTCTGTGCCGGTTCGCGCATAGTTGCTATCCTCGTAGCACAGGCATCTTGCCCGCTGAATGTCAATCGAGCTCGCAGGAGCTCGCCCCTCCACCGTCATGTCGAGCACAAACGAGACATCTCTAATCCTTCGCAAGAAGAGAATAGCTAGAGATTCCTCGACTGCGCTTCGCTATGTTCGGAATGACAGGATTCGCAGTTAATGGCCAATGTGCCCGCGTAAAACCGAAACCGAGTAAGGCGGTAGTTCGTAGTATTGAGATGCTGCGCGCTGAGCATGGGAGGGCGGGCTGCTCAGGGTCGGGCGGCCATTCGGCCCGTCATCTTGCCAGCGGTATTGCGCCCGCGAAAATTGGGCGATGTCTACTTTGCCAATAAATCTGTCTACAGATTTGCCGCTAGAAGATGTAAATTGGACTCCTAATTGTGCCGAACGCTGCGAATCCTTGTTGATGGTAAGTAACGCCCATTCTTGGTCGGGTCGCCGCACGGCGTAAGCGGTAACACCGGCGTTATCCGGCTCAACCGTCACCGGATATACTTCGTGCGTCTCAGCTACCCACTGCATCCAATCCTTTGTAATTAGAAGGGCACTGTAGTACATCGACAAACGATTAAGCTTCTTGCTGATGTTGAGCATCTGCAGCATCATCAAATTGCCCCACGAACATTTCAGCTCGTCTGTGACGTAGTCGGGTTCGTATCCATAGAGGTAGGCTTTCCTCCCGCCGGAAGATAGGAAAGTTCCGACGGTATCTGCATGGAAGAGTGCGCCTTCGATATCAACTTCATGACGGCCGGCAAAGACTGAGTAACCAAACTCCGTCATCAGCCATGGAATATTCGAGGGAACACCATCGCCGTGCAAGCTAGCCAACATCGCCCGAAGTCGTTGCGGAATCTCCAGTAGTTGAGGGGCAGCATCGCCGCAGACATCATCAAAGGGATAGTATTCGAAGGAAAAAAAATCGAAGGGAGATCCGCTCGCGCGCAGCGCGCGCAGAAAGCGATTCATCCAGAAGCGGTTGCCTGATTTGTCCGGCCAGGTCAGGAGATGGCCATCAAAGTTCTGTAAGCTCGGGCCACCAAGCTGTAGCTGAGAGCTAAGCGAGCGCAACCTCCGGGCGGTCGCGGCATAGAGCGCTGCGAAATCTTCCGGCGAAGCCCATTGTCCATCGGGCTCTTCCCCGACTTCCACGCCCTCTAGTGAATACTTCCGGGCCAGGAGGTATCGAATTTCCGCGATAGCATTATCCGGCGTGTCGTAGAGCACGCCGACCGGCACCAGCACTGGAAGGTGGTTGGTCAATTTACTTCGCAGAATGAAATCGAGGCCGGGCTGTTCCGTCTTGTAATCGATATCTTCGGCCCGATGCCAGGGATCAGTCGATGAGACGTAGATGATTGTTTGATTTCTTTCGGGATTGTGGCGGAGGTAATCTTCGAACTCACCGCCGTCGTTCGTTTGGCCAACATATATTTCGCGGACGGCAAACCCAAGACGATCCCGGATATCGGCGGATGGTTGTGTGGTTGGGGCCGAACTATAGTTCATCAGGACGCGCACAAATTGGACCGGAATAGAGCTACCGCTAAGGCGAATGGTTACATCACCACCAGGGCCGTTGTTTATCACTCCTTGAGGAAACGCGCGCCAGTCATCGTTTCTGTCGATATGCAAATGCATCGGGTCATTTCCGGTCCAATATTCAATCTGAAACTGTCTGGCATAGGGCATCCCCCACTGAATACGGATGGAGTTCACCGGTTTTACCGTGCCTAAATCGATTACAATCCACTGCGGATGAGCGTCCTCACTTTCGCCGGTGAAGTATGGATCTAGATAAGGATTACTTTTCCAAAAAGAGCTTTCGTCGCCGTCGCAAATACGCGAATAACCGTCGTCGTTTGCTTGATCACTGGTATTGCCGCGACGTGGCAGTCGATAACCGTAGGAGAGGTTAATCGGAGCGCTAATCGAACTACTCGATGTCCAATAGCCGCATTGGCGGGCGTCGTCGCTCCAGCTGCCGCGCGGGTTCCAATGCCACACTTCACCGGCAAGTTCAGTCCGCAGCCGATAAGTCAAAGGTCCCAGTCCGGCTGACAACATCTCGGTGATGTTCTTGTCGGACAACATTCGCGCGCATTCTCCGCGCTCATGACCGTCGACACTGCCGCCGAGGCTTTGTTTAGGAATGCACTTGTTCACGCAGCGATCGGTCATGACCGTCGCCGAGACGACAAAGGAACGTTCGTCTGCGGCCGAAGTAGTTGCTGCGAGTAAGCCGATGAAGCAGACTGACGCTGTGCGGCATACGCAGTTTAGAAGCCAGCTAGCTCTGCTGAAAAGGGTCGCTGCGCCTGTAGCACAGCTATCTTGGCTGTGGGGCAGGCGGGCATCTTGCCCGTCTATCCGGAGGCTCGCCGTAGCGAGTTCGTCTGGCCGCGGGCTAGAAGCCTGTGCTACGGCTACTTCTGCGCCCAAGACGTTTTCAACAGACCTAAAGCATCTCATAACTCTGAAGAGCAAGTCTTCACCTAAAGCATTGCGCACTCCTCAGCCCCGCCCTCTCCCCTCGGAGCGGGGGGAGAGGATTAAGGTGAGGGGTGAATCGACCTTAAATAAACAATGGCGACGCATTTATGAGATTGTTTGTAGAACGAGAATGCAACCTTTTTGCGCAATTTTCCTGTTAACACTCGTATCTTCAGCATGTCATCAACGGACCAAAAGCGACAAGCTTGATAACAATGCCTCGGTAGAGGTAGTGGCCCCGGCTCATGGTGCCTATACCGGAGCGTTCATTGATTTTGGCGAAGCAGAAGAGGATGTCACACTCGAGGGGATTGAAGGCTTCGAGACCATGGTGGGCAAGCATCAAGCAATCATTGCCTCATCGAGTTATTGGGGCGAACAGGATTTTCCAAGCAAAAATCTGAATGTCATCTGGCAGCATCGTTCGTTGCCGTTGGTTTTCTGGTCGCCGTGGGACCGGCCTTACGAGCAAAATACCGGTCCCGACCGTTTCAATCTCAATTCAATCATCGCCGGCGCCTGGGACAAGTACATCGACGACTGGGCAGATGCCGCCAAAGCATTTGCCAAGCCGATGATCGTCGTATTCGCGAACGAGATGAATGGCGATTGGTTCCCGTGGTCGGGGAGCTATTATGGTGGCAACCGGCCGGCTAATGAGGAGAAAACTAAATGGCAGGGGCCGGAAACATTTAAGGCGGCATATCGGCATGTAGTCGATCGGGTCCGCGCGCGCGGGGCTAGTAACATCAAATGGATGTTCCATACGAATAACTATTCTTCTCCGCTCGATACTTGGAACTTCGCGCCCGCCTATTATCCTGGGCCTGATTATGCGGATTGGTTGGGATTAAGTGTCTATGGTCAGCAATATAGGGAGGAGGCATCGGCTGACATACCTTCCCTGGTCGACTGGCCCTACAAAGAGATGAGCGGCGTCGACCCAAACAAGCCAATGATGATTGCTGAATGGGGCACCGGCGAGTTTCCGCCTGGCAACAAAGCCGAATGGATTAAGCAGGGCCTGGAACTGTTTCGCTCAAGGTATCCGAGAATCAAGGCTGCGGTCTACTGGCACGAGCGCTGGCAAAATGAGGAGGGATACTACAGCAACCTTCGGGTGAACTCATCCGTTGAATCACTGCAAGCCTATCGTGAAGGCGTAGCGAATCCGGACTGGCTAGCTAACCTGCTTCTCCGACCGCTGCCGACGAAGTAGCTTTTACGGCTTTGCTGCGGGCGGGGATTTCTTTTGCAGATTGAGCGCCAGTTTCCAATCGCCATTCATGTCAGCGCGCCAGATCATCAGGTAGATTCCGTGCTCAACTACATCGCCGTGTTCTTTCGAATAGTTACCGTAGCTATAAGATAGATCGCTTGACGTACTCATTTTTGAGCCGCCGGGTTCGAAGGTTACCTTGCCGTGTTCTGAAGTCAGCATGAGTTTGGCGGCAACAAGGCCGACGGCGGGGAACGATTTTTCACGATAGACACGAATGTCGTCGGTGGCGTAATCGAGAATGGCCTGGCCGATGCCGTTCTGCGCGGCCTGACCAAACTGCCGTTCTGCCTTTTGTAAACTGCGTCGGGAATTCTCCTGCGGTTGCGTGCCGGCGGTAACATCGGGTGGAAGCACTTGCAGGCTGGGCGAGGACTCAGGTGGTTGCGGATTTTCCGTGCCAACGTCGAGCGCGATTTTCCATTGGCCGTTGCGCTGCTTGGCCCAGACGGTGACATAGTGGCCAAAGGCGAGTGAAAGCGGTTCGTTGCCCTTTTTCAATTCCCATATCCCAGTGGTATATCCCAAATCAGCGGCGCCCGCGGCGAAGGCGAAGATCGGCTGCCAAATGAGCGTGCCTGGGAAATTGGTACGCCCGGCCCAATATTTTTTTCCCTCGACTGGTCCGGGAGCGAAAGCGACTCCGTGTTCCGCGAAATATTCGACGCTTGCCGCAGGCATTCCTTTTGCGACCGAAAGGCTGGAATATTCGCCATCAATCTTCGCGATCTCCCGGGCAGCTGAAGGGTCAGCGGGTTGAGCGAGCGCTTTCAGGCTGATCGCGCAGATCGCGCCGGCGAGAAATAATTTTTGTTTCACAGACAAATTCAAGAGTTGGCGGCGTCTCAAAAGTAAAGACCGTGAAGGGTCATGGAGAATGTCGCCACTCATGAAGATTGGAAAGTCTGTTTTTCGGAGCTCGCCCCCGGGCTGGTCTTGTTTGCCCGCCAGTGGGTCCGGAGCCCAGCCGATGCCGAGGACGTGGTGCAGGACGCTTTTGTTCGATTCTGGCGACGCAATCTCAGCATCAAAAACCGCGCTCTGCTTCATGCCGCCGTTCGTTCCGCCGCCCTCGATCTCATTCGGCGGGATAACCGGCGAGCGCGACGGGAAGTGGAAGTTTTTGGTGAGGCCGAGCGGAGCGTGCAGCCGCAATTTGAGCAACTGGATGACTCGCAGCGTCAGCTGGTGGCAGCGCTCGATCATTTGCCGCGAGATCAACGCGAAGTGCTGGTCATGAAAATTTGGAACGAACTTACCTTTGCCGAAATCGGGGAAGCGCTGGGCGTTTCTCAAAACACGGCCGCATCCCGTTATCGCTACGGGCTCGCCGCACTGAAAAAAACATTTCAACCGCAATGAACGAGGAACTTGAAAATGAGCTGAAGAAGCTGCGACCGGTGCGGCCATCCGCAGAGTTAATTTCGCGGGTCGAGCGCGCGTTGGCGGACGCAGGGGAGACGGGGGCCAAAATTATCCGGCCGGAACGTTTTCGCGTAAATTGGCTCGGGCTCGGTCTTGGGCTGGCTGCGGCCGCGACTTTTCTCATTCTCGCGCGCGTTGATTTTCGTCCGACTGAGAAAACGAAACAAACCAACGTTTCGGCCACGCCGTCGTTGCAGCAAAAGGCCGCGGCATTGCCGAACTATCAAGCGACCGGATTGACTCAGGTTGTTTACAGCAAACGCGATGAGGGGCTGGTATTTCCGCGCGGCGCGGAAGGGCCATCGCGACGGGTGCGCACGGCAAAGCGGGAAACATTCCGATGGCGTGATCGGCAGAGCGGCGCGCAATTGGCCGTTTCTTATCCGACAGAGGAGGTCACGCTCATTCCAGTCTCAGGTCAATGATTTAACCAAACAGCAAATACAAAAATGAAAACAAAAGACATAATCATCATCGCGGTTGCGGGCTTGATTCCGCTGACGGCGTTCAGCCAGCCGCAAACTCCGCCGCCGGCGCCACCCAATCCACCCTCCGCACCGATTCCTCCGCAGCCTCCACGCGAGCGCGAGGAGCGGATGCCGAAAGTTCCGGTCACATTTCTCGGGGTGGACACCTCCGAAGTGCCGAGCGTGTTATGCGACCAGCTCGGATTACCAAAAGGGTTCGGTCTCGTGGTTGATTACGTGGTGCCGGATGGACCGGCAGCCGCCGCGGGAGTGCAACAGAACGACGTGATCAAAATGTTGAACGATCAAATCCTAACGGATCCTGGACAACTGGCGAAGCTGGTCCGCAGTTATTCGGAAGGGACAAATGTAACCCTGACCCTCCTGCGCAAAGGCCAGGAGCAGAAGGTGACGGTGAAGCTGACTAAGAAAGAAGTGCCGCGCCGTCGCGCTTTCATGGATCAAATGCGCCACATGAATCACGATTGGAACTTCGACTTCGGTGATATGGGCGATCTGAAGGAGCAGATGTCGGAGTTGAAAGAGCAGCTTGGCGATGAACAACGCGGAATGATTCATGACGCGGTGGTGCGAGCGCGCGATGAAGCGCAACGCGCCGCGGACGAAGTGCGGCGCAATGCTCAGCGCATTCGCACCATTACACGAAATAACGGCGCGCTCCAACGAACCACGATCGATTTGAATAAAGCGCAGATTGTTCTTTCCGATGACAAGGGCGAGCTGCGGATCGAAAACAAAGAGGGTAAGAAATTTCTGACGGCGAAAGATCCGCAGGGAAAATTGCTCTTCAGCGGTCCCGTCGACACGAAAGAAGATCTCGACAAGATGCCGCCGGAAGTGCGGCAGCGTTACGAAAAACTGCAACAGCATGATTTGCCGACAGTGGCACCGGATGATGATTTGCGCGCGGACTCTGATAGCGATACCGACGAGGACAATGATGTAGATGAAGAGACCTCGCGCGCGAACACTGTTTCCTACGATCAGGTCTGTTCCCAGCAGGTTGGGCATCGCGCCTGGGAAATCCACACCGTCCTGATCTAACAGAGAACTCCACCGGAACCTTAACCAGCCTGGCCAGCTTTCCGGTGGAGTTTTTCTTTGCGTCCTCAAGGTCCTAGTCCACGAAACGGGTTTTACTGTAGCGGCGGTCTATGACCGCCGATGACATTGCCCTCATGACTTCTAACTGCGAGAGGCGAGACAATCTCGAAACAAGGAGCGGCGATTTCCAAATCGCCGTTTATTTTAGGTCGGCGGCTGGGAAGACGCCGTTCCTTGGTAAAGAAGGCGGAAGCCTATCATGTGCTTGCGGCTCCGCAGAGCGGCGCCCCTGCCAGTGAAATTTTCCTGCGGCGTTTGATTAGCGCGATTGATTATTTTGTCACCGGCCCGAGCGGCAGCACAATTTTGTGAGACAGTTCGTTGAGCACTTGCGCGAGACCCGCATAAATCGCAGAGAATCCGCAAAAGATCCCCTCATAGCCGGTGGCGTGCTTGAATCCGGGACTTGCCCCGGTGAAATCGCCAATCGCGAGGAGGAAGAACAGTATCGTGAGAGAAGCAAAAACAATTTGTAGCGCGCGGTTTAACCGCAGCGTGCCGATAAACATGACGGCGGTGAACAATCCCCACATCGCCAGGTAGGCAGCCATGGCGGTGTCGTTGGACGGGCCGGCCCATCCCAGTTTCGCCAGGAGGATCAATGCCACGAGCGACCACCAGAACGAGCCATAGGAAATGAAAGCGGTAGTGGCGAACGTGTTCCCTTTCTTCCATTCCATAATGCCCGCGATGATTTGCGCGGCGCCGCCATAACAGATACCCATCGCTAAAATCATGCTGTTCAATTCGTAGAAACCGGCGTTGTGCAGGTTAAGCAATACCGTGGTCATGCCAAAGCCGAGAAGCCCGAGGGGGGCCGGATTGCCTGTCGTGTCCTTGATTTGAGTAATCGGTTCGTTCGGTTCGTTCATAAGCTATTGGCGGATAGTTTAAAGGTTAATGCAACGTCAATAATGCCGCAGTAGAAACACTCACCACGTTGACCAAATACGAAATGGACTGTCAATAGTAAGCCTTGTTGGATAAATCCTTTCGCTTCTACCCCGATCATCTGCGAAATAATTCCGCGATGAGCGGTTGGAGTAATGGAGTTTTGGAGTGTTGGAGTAATGAATGAGCGCGTCATCCCGAGCGGAGCGAGGGACCTCACATTCGGTCTGCCGATTACACAAATGATTGATCGATATCGCCAACATCGGTTGCGAGGTCCCTCACCCCCGAAAGCATCCGGGGCTCGGGATGACACCGCCCAAAATCAATGATGATTAAAATAACGGTCGTTACGCTCGTCATGCTCACCGCTGCCGGCTCCTCGGTGTTGGCGCAAACGCCCACGCCTTCCCCATCACTCGAGCAACGCGTTTCTGATTTGGAGGCTTACCTGAACAATTCCGCCCGCGGCGCGGACGGGGCCAACGCTACGACGCCCTCGAACGTCTCCGGTCCCGGCCCCGGCCACAACGCCTGGCTCATGACTTCCGCGCTTCTCGTTTTGT
>Ga0209056_10003255_pt1 | contig 17396 bp, 10 predicted proteins | sample GraSoiAngelo_114_FD_185876 | JGI IMG/M metagenome (GOLD analysis project Ga0209056, IMG submission 185876) | Grasslands soil microbial communities from the Angelo Coastal Reserve, California, USA - 14_0903_13_40cm (SPAdes) (version 2) | ecosystem: Environmental > Terrestrial > Soil > Grasslands... | reverse complement strand
CTGTTCCCTGGACGAGTCTTAGGAGATCACCGGGTTCAACTTTTCTTGTCTCCAGAATCTGGTCCTCTGTGAACTCGCTAATCCAGTCTGACAGAACAAGGCTGGCCTTTAGTTCTGAGAGGAATTCGTCGTAGGCTATCGGATCTTCGAACTGGTTGGGCGCGTAGCCCATGATCTCGTCCCTCTGGCTCTCAGCCATTATTCCGAGCTTGTCCATTTCGCTCCCTCTCGGCCGAGGACGAGGCGCCAAGTCTGGCGTTCTTGCTATCAGGTGTAGGAGGCTGAAGTCAGTCATCCTCTTGGCTCGGTTGTAGAGCCCGTCTCGGATGATGACCGCAGACATAGGATCAATGTAGAGTTCAGATACTCGCTTGCCGAATCTGGAGGCTTCGAGGTCTCGACCCTCCATTACGACCATCTCTTCTTTCGCGAGGAACTTGAGAACCTCACCTATCTTTCCCTTAATCATTCTTGGTCCGTACTGGTGGGCGTAGAAGGTTCGTCCGAAGAACTCGTACAAGCCTTCCTCGGTCTTCGCGTAACCTGCTGCGACCGTCGAGAGAACGTGAGGTCGCAGGATCCGCTCAACCGCAAGTTTCGACCACAGTTTCTCGGGCTGGGCGATGACATAGTTCTCCATGAGCCAGTCAGCCTCGTCCTGGTTTCTAGCAATCAAGACCGACTCGCCATACTTGTCGTATTTCGGACGACCGGCGCGTCCGCAAAATTGTTTGTACTCGAGGACGCTGATCGGGTAGCGTCCGTGTCCGGATTCGAAACGCTCGTAGCTGCTGATGATAACTGTTCTAGCGGGAAGGTTTACGCCGGCCGCCAGGGTCGGAGTCGCTGCGAGAACCTTGATCCTCCCATCACGAAAGGCAGTCTCTACTATGCCACGATGAGGGCCCGTGAGTCCCGCGTGGTGAAACCCTGCACCGGACGCTATCTGGCTTGCGAGGGCCTCACCAAGGCGCGTCCTCTCTCCTGACGAGAGGATTCGTTCAGCTATGGTGCTGAGTGAGCGCTCCTCGATCTTGGAGAGCCTGGGCTTTACGGCGATTGCGGCTTTCCGTCCCATTTCCACCGCTGACCTACGTGTCTCCGTGAAGATGAGTGCTTGACCCCCGCTGCTCAATACGTCGAGCGCGATATCCAAGACTGGGGTCTTGGTTCCGCTCTGGATGGCTCTGCTGGACCCGTCGTTGAACTGTAGTTGGCCGAGGTTGTAGATGCCTTCTCGTAATGGGACCGGGCGCCAGTCGGTTGTGACGGAGCCTGCGTGCAACCATTGCCCTACTTCGTCTGCGTTTCTGACAGTGGCGCTCAGGGCAAGCATTTGGATGTCTGGGTTGATCTCGGTTAGCCGGGTCAGAACCACTTCGAGGGTGGGTCCTCTCTCATGTTCAGTTAGGAGATGAATCTCATCAGCGACGACGAGGGATAGCTCGTTCATCCATGGAGCTCTATGTCGTAAGAGAGAATCGGCTTTCTCGTTGGTCGAGATTATGATGTCGTATCTTCCAAGCCACGGGTCCGAACTATCATAGTCCCCGGTGGACATTCCGATGCGGAGATGTTCGCCGCTAGGCTTCTTTATCGAGGAGTATCTCTGAAACTCCTTGAACTTTTCGCTCGCCAGCGCACGCAAAGGAGCTAGATAGATCGCCTTTCCATTCCTCTCAAGGATATGTTTCAGGATACAGATCTCGGCCACTAGGGTCTTACCGCTCGCGGTAGGACTCGCTAGAACTAGATTCTTCCCGTCTAGTACTCCGGCCTTTATCGCATCCTCTTGAGGTGGATAGAGCGAGTCGAGACCTTCACCCTCTAGCAGAGTTACGACTTGAGGGTCTAACTGAAGCTCTCTAATTCTCACTCTTGCAGATACTCCTCAGTATCAGAGAAAAACTAGCCCGCCGTTCTCTTCAATCTTCCCGGTTTGGGAGAGTATAGTATTCCTTCCTTAATCAACTGTCCGATGAGACGTCGGGCTTCCCTCTCCTCCATCTTCTCCTTGTCAACAAGAGCCGCAATGAGAACAGTCTCCTCCACCGTTCCGGTCTCCCGTTCCATTTCTGCAACGGTCTCAATTACTCTCTGGAACGAGTCGCGGAGGCTGCGGGGCTTGCCGGTCATTATCACGTCAATGTCCATCGCACCAGTCTTGACGTCGACACCTACGTCTGAGAGTGATACGGTCATTATCCTGATGGCGCTCTTCGCGTCTTCAACGGTTACAGTATCGCGCAGAAACGCGCGAGCCCGGGCTTCGGAAATTCTCACAAGCGCTTCTAGTTGCCGCGGAGTAATGGCAACTGCCGCTTCTTCCCCTCCCTTTGATCTCATCTTCAGGTAAAAGTCGCGTAGCTCGATAACCGCCTCGGGGGTTAGAACAGGCGTGATTCTCTTTGCGAAGCTGATGTACTTCCGCAAGAAATCCGGAGCAAAAGGCGCAGTTTCGGGGCTAACTTTGCTCCTGTGAAGGGCAAGGATGTGCTCCGACATTCGCGAGTCGTAATCCGGTTCAGGCTGATCCTTGATGATGAAGATCAGATCGAACCTAGAGAGAATTGTTACTGGAAGGTTGATGTTCTCACTCACATTCCGATGAGGCTCATACCTGCCCAGCGAAGGATTAGCCGCAGCTAGCACTGCTGCGCGGGCGTTCAGAGTAGCGACGATCCCTCCCTTAGCGACGCTGACTGTCTGCTGTTCCAATGCCTCATGGATCGCCACTCTGTCGTCGGGGCGCATCTTGTCCAATTCATCGATGCAGGCAACGCCTTTGTCTGCAAGAACTAGAGCGCCGGCTTCTAGAATCATACCTCCAGTTTTTTCACGCAAAACTGCGGCTGTAAGACCTGCAGCGGTTGTTCCTCGCCCAGACGTGTATAGACCTCGCGGGGCAATCCTAGCAACGTACTGGAGCAGTTGGCTCTTGGCGGTCCCAGGATCCCCGATTAACAACACGTTCTCGTCGCCTCTGATGTTGACCCCGTCAGGGAGTTGTTTTGCTGTTCCGCCGAAGAGGAGGTAGAGTATTCCCTCCTTCACGTCCTCATAGCCGTATATTGATGGGGCGAGGCTCATCACGAGCTTTCGCTGTACCCATGGATCTTGAGCCGCTTCTAGTATCTGTTTCTCATCTTCGGGAGTAATCTCGACGACTTCTGTTTCCTTCCCGACAACATCTACAAAATTCGCGTCAAGGTAGATGTTGAAGGTTCGAAGTCTTCCTCGTTCTCCGACTGTTTGTTTCTCCGCGCGAACGATCGACGTTACGGAAACTCTGTCACCTGGACGCGCAGAGTCAACTAGATCGTCCTCCAACCTTACCTCGAGATATCTTGGCAGCTGTCCTGGCGGAAGATCTTCGGGTCTCTCCTGTATTCGAGCCTCCTGTGTGTTCTTGAATTTTGACTGTTCCTGTAAGAGTTCGAATGAGGTGCTCTGTTTGCAGAACTGGCAGTGACTTCCAGGTCCATGAATCAGCTCTCCTTCTTGGTCTAGAACTGTTATTTCGAGACATTTTCGGCAGCGGAAGACCGCGCTGACGATTGTTGGTTTTACTTGGGTTGTTCTTACGACGATGCCGTCTACGAGAGCGATTTTCTTGATATGTTCAGCTCCGATTTTTCTTAGGGCGGTCTTCTCTGGTAGTCTACGGAAACGTGCAAAGATCTTGCCTACGTGTTCAGCGTACTCGGGGTCTTCGACCCGCATCTGGGCGGTGGCGGCTGAACTTGCGTAGGTGATGTAGTCATCAGGTTTCTCGACGAGGCTACGCGCCAGGGCGGGGTCGAATGAGATGAGGTCGTCGAAGTCGATGATGAGGGATTTGCCGTTAGTGATGGCGACTTGTGCGAGGCGTTTTCGGTATTTTGAGCCTATTTGGTCGGATTCGTGAGTTCGAAAAAGGTCCTGGAAGACATCCTCTGGTCGGGCGGTCTTGAGAAGGGCACTCAACTGGTCGCTTCACGTCCAAGGATGTCTTTCTTCCATTTGTCCACTGTTTCTCGGATGTTCTGGTAGAGACTGAGCTCTTCGGCTGTGAGGTTGGAGGTAAGCTCGGTGGTCTGTTCTCCCGAGGCGCTTAGGGATGCTATTTTCTTGACTCTGATGTTCACGATGTCTTGCGCCAGGGAGACTGCCTTGTCAAGATCTCTGCCCTTGGCCCGATCCTTGGCTTCCTGACCCTTGAGCTCCTTCAGGAGCCGTCGTAGCTGGAAGTAGAAGATGCGTGGGAGCTTTGGGACTTGGCGGGACCCGGGCAGAGTCTCCTTGTAATGAGTTGTGGAGAGCGTGTTGAGCGTGAGCTGGTCCTCGTCGCGGAACTTCGCGTATCCCATTTGCACTAAATGGGTAGTGATCCAGAGTGGAAGCTCGACTTCCTGACCCTGACGATACGGGCCCATGACTCTGTCTCCCATTCTCGTCTCTGGAAATTCTCTGAGAAAATTGACTCTGCTGGGCGAATTTTCAAATTCCGTGTCAACTATCGTAACTATTGATGGTTCTTCGTTCAGACTGCTCGCCCCAGGAGGGAGTGTGACGGTTCGGAGACCCCACTATATCTGTTCTTGACCAGAAAGAACGATGTGATCGTCAGGATATTTCGTGTAGAGGTGGGCGAAACAGTCTTTTGTATCAGACCCGAAATCTCACCGGCTGACTCTGTTGGAAGCTGCTCTCTGGACTGAGAAATATCGGCCCAAGACGCTGGACGAGATTGTAGATCAGGAAGAGATCGTTTCTCGTCTCAAAGAGTTTGTCACGAGAGGAGCGATGCCTCACTGCCTCTTCGCTGGACCCCCGGGAACTGGGAAGACCACCGCCGCCCTCTGCCTCTCACACGATCTATTCGGAGAGAGATTCCAAGATGTATTCATGGAGCTTAACGCGAGCGATGAGAGAGGAATTGACGTTGTTCGGACGACCGTGAAAGAGTTTGCGCGGATGGCGTCGCTGAGCCAGGTCCCGTTCAAGATTCTCGTTCTGGATGAAGCTGACAACATGACGAATGACGCACAGGCCGCTCTAAGAAGGACGATGGAGAAGTACACTGAGACCTGCCGGTTCATCCTCTGTTGTAACTATTCTGGGAGGATAATTGAGCCCATCCAGTCAAGATGCGCTCTGTTCCGGTTCACTCCTCTGCCTGAATTGAAGATTGTGGAGCACCTTCACAGCATCGCGAAGCGTGAGGGTCTGAAGGTCACCGACTCGGGTCTGAAGTCTGTTGTCGAGGTAGCGGAGGGGGATCTAAGGAAGGGGATCAACACGCTTCAGGCAGCCGCGTCAATGTCCAAAGGGATTACGGAGGAAGCGGTCTACCAGGTGGTAGGTAGGGCGAAGCCTACCGATGTTCATGAGATGCTTACTCATGCGATGAAGGGCGATTTCATCAAGGCTCGCGAGGAACTCCGACAACTCCTAGTCAAGTACGGATTATCAGGATCCGAGATAGTCCGACAGATTCACTCGGAGATCTTCCGACTCCCTGTCCCAGAGAAGAAGAGAATCAGCCTCATCGAGGCAGTTGGCGAGATCGACTATCGACTCGTCCAAGGTGGAGACGAAGAGATCCAGCTAAGCGCTTTGCTAGCGAAACTCGCGTCGGATGCATAGTTTTGAGACATTTGCCATGTCAGTAGAACCTTGGACGACAAAATACAGACCGAGGACGAGTAAGGATGTGGCCGGGAACAAGCCAGCTATCGAGAAACTTCGAGACTGGATCGAGTCATGGAGTAAGGGAAGACCCAGTAAAGCAGCAGTACTACTCTACGGCCCCGCTGGCGTTGGTAAGACCTCAGTGACGGAGGCCCTGGCCCGAGAACGCGGCTGGGATCTCGTCGAGATCAACGCTTCAGACAAGAGAAGCGGAGACATACTCGCTAAGGTTGCGGGGCTGGCATCGACCCAGAGCACATTGTTCAGTAAAGGTAGGCTAATTCTTCTGGATGAGGTTGATGGGATCAACCTCCGAGCTGATCAAGGAGCAGTAGCGACTATCCTGCAAATAATCAAGGAGACCCAGTATCCGTTCATCTTGACCGCCAACGATCCTTGGGACCCAAAGACCAGACCGCTAAGAGAAGCATGCCTCCAGATAGAACTCAAACGACTAGGAGTACGAGACGGTCTCCCACTCTTGAGAAATATTCTGAATCAAGAAGCAGTGAAAGCCAACGATGACGCTCTGAGACTCATACTCGATCGAGACCGCGGCGACATCAGATCCATCCTAAACGACATACAACTGCTTTCGAGCAGAAATCGGTCGTTAACCGTCGACGATATCGACCTTCTGTCAGGACGGGACCGGACAGAGTCCATCTTCGAGGTTCTGCGGATAATCTTCAACAGCCGGACTACGGCATCGGCACGACGAGCCCTCTCAATCTCGGATGTTGACCAGGAAATGCTGTTTCAGTGGATCTTCGAGAATGCACCCTATCAGATTCCGAAGCCGAAAGAGCTGGAGGAAGCCATGTCTGCTCTCGCCGAATCTGATCTATACTTCGGCCGGATTAAGAAGACCCAGTCCTGGCATCTTCTGTCGTACGCCCTTGACCTAATGACAGCGGGTGTGGCTATTGCGAAACAAACATCCCTGAGCGGCTGGGTCCCGATGAGGTTTCCGCAGAAGATCAGTTCGATGTCCCGAACGAGATCGATTAGAGATACCCGCAAAAAGGCCGCCGCGTCTATTGGGGTCAGAAGCCACGTCTCCGTCCGTAGGGCCCAACAGCTCTACTTTCCCCTCCTTCGATTCATCTATGAGCACAACCCGGACGAATACGAGCGGATTGCCGTCTCGCTAGACGCGAAAGAGGAACTCGATCATCTCCTCTCCAACGAAATGAGACCACCGAACTAGGACGGTCTTTTTCAGGGCCAAAGAGGGGAGCCTAGCTCGCTTGAAAACAAAGAAGGAGCTATGATGTCACGGTGAAGCGATTTTTTTCATGTATTTCTTTACGAGTTCATCAAACATCTTTTCCACGCGCTCGGGATTTGGACCTTCAACTTCTACTTCGTAGCTTCCCTTTTTCACGTGGATTTTCCAGTTAGCCGCTTGATCCGTCATAAGCCGAGCAGGCAATCCGGCCGGGTATTAATCACTAACTGTTTCCTTACGAACAACCGCGACCACCGCGTGTACCCTGAGATGTCCTACATCCGATTAAGATGTGAAATCAGCGATTTCGAATAATCAGAGCTGCGCCGATGAAGGCGATTACCGTGAAAATACTGATGGACCAGCCCATCTGTACAAGCGTTGCCTGAGTAATCAGCGCTCCTTCACCCATAGGGGTAGTTGCTGCTATCGCACCAAGTCCACCAAAGAACAGAAGGAGAGTTCCGATGGTAAGCATCGCTTCGCGCAATAGGCTCCTCTCGAACTTTGGATTTGAGAACGAATGGAATAAAGATTTTACTCTTTACCGTAAGATGGGAATGAAGCCCCAAATATAGTCGTGTATCTTGGCATACGAAAACAAAGAGGGATCACGCTCATGTCAATTCAAAGTGACTTATTGGATGAATCTGAGAAGACAAAGTTGGCGTCGATCCTTGCTGATTTAGACCGTATTTTCTCTATGGAGGAGATATCCATCGAGAAGATCGACCTCCTCATCTCCGAGCTTAAGAGCAAAGAAGCACGGGACTACCTCCATTCTCTTCGAGACGGTTCGAAGCCCGAGACTGCTCTCCGAGAATCGTTTTTCGCGGGCAATTCCATCCTAAGCAAATATCTTTTCGGAGAGAAAGCGCCTGAAGTTCGAGCTGAGAAACTAGGATTCATTGATTACGTCATTGGGGAATCCACCCATTTTGTGCTACTGGAACTCAAGTCACTCTTCGAATCAACAGACGGACGATTGAGACAAATCATCCTGAAACCCGAACAACACAAGGAGCAGATTCTGAAGTACTTTCAGACAGGAGCACGTTTTGCCATTCTGACAAATTTGAAAGATTGGTATTTCTTTAACGACTTAGTGCGGCCCAAAGACTTCAGCTTCTTCTCTTCTGGATCACTTACCGACTTCCTCAAGGATTATGAAATGGTGCCCGACCTTTGGAATCTTCTAGAACGCAAAGAGAAAGCGTCGGTTGGGCAAGACCTTGACAAAATATTCTTTGAGAGCCTTAAGTCGTGGGTGAGCAAACTTAGAGAGATTGAGTTTATCACGGGCGAGGCAAGAAAGGATGAACTCATAATTAGCCTCATCAACAAATTCACTTTCATTCAGACCCTTGACTCTTATTGGGTTGTCGCGCCTAGGCGAATCAAAACATCATGGGAAGATGCTGAGAAGAAATGGCGCGTAAAAGGCAAACGCGTCGTACTGGAAAAATTTTTTGGGGAAATTGACGAGTGGTTTTACGCCTACTACGACACTGAACTATTCAGGACTAAGATCCTCGATTACGTCAAAAAGACTCCGCAGAACATTGGGTTGTTTTACGACAATCTCCAGCTTGTCTTAGGACTTCTGTATTGGCAGGGCATCTTTGGATCCTATCGGGGAATCATGCAGTACAACTTCAAACTAATCGACGAGGACGTGTTTGGAAAGGCGTACGAGACTTTCTTAGCGGAAGTCAGACACGACGAGGGCATCTACTACACTCCGACCTTCGTGACCCAATACATCGTCGAAAGCACAGTCGGCAACGTGTTCAGCTCTTTGTTGCGATCCATGAAAGACGCAAGCATGAAGGAAGACCTGGATCAACTTGAACAGCTCACCTCCGAATTTGTTAGCGTCCGGGTCTTGGATCCCGCATGTGGATCAGGGTCATTCCTAATCAAAGCTGTGAGGACGATTTGGGATAATTATCTGCACGCAGGTGAAATTATCAGAGCTCTCGGTCAAAAATATGATAAGTACGATGGAAGGCTTACCCGACCCAAGGAGGTAGAACAGAAAGCTAGCCAAATCGCACGGATTCGGTCCCTTCTAAGACCAGATAACCATCGCGAGCTTATCGCGAGAATCCTTGTACGGCACATACATGCAAACGATGTTGACCCTAAAGCGCTGGAAGTCGCCAAGGTCAACTTATGGCTTGAATCGGTCAAACTTGCACCAGCCGAATTCAACTATGAAAGGCTCCCGCCTGACACTAATAGGATCTTACCCGACTTAGAAATGAATCTTGGGAATGGCGATTCCGTTGTGGGATCACCATTTGACCGGGTCATTGATTTTCTTGCCAAAGATCACGTCGGTCAACTGCAAGCACTTGCAAGACTCCGCGAAGAATACCTTGACGATCCTACCAAGTCCGACCTAATTGAAAAGGTTCAGGAGATCAAGAGCACAATTAGGGAGAGACTTGACCAGGATTTCCGGCTTTTACTGGAAGAAAAACAACTACCTCAGGTAATAGCTCAAACTGCTCGGCCATTTTACTGGCCATTGGAGTATTGGTATATGTTCTTCGACGACGACGGGAAACCCTTCGAACGAGGCGACACAGGAGCTCATGTGGTGCTTGGAAATCCCCCGTACGAAAGGATTCAGGTCATGCAGAGAAAGTCTCCGGACTACGTTCAGTTCTTAGACAGGATTGGCTACAACACTGCAAAAAAGGGCAATTACGATCTTGCAGTGATATTCATCGAACGAGGGTACTCACTTCTCAGATTTGGTGGGTCTCTGGGATATATTGTTACCAACAAATTCATGACGCAAGATTATGGCGAAGCGGTAAGGGAGTACATTTCAGACGAAAAATCATGTGTAGAGATAATCAACTTCGGGCACCAGCAGGTTTTTGATGATGCGACAACTTACACCGCGCTAATCTTACTTACGAAGGCTGCCTCTTCACACGTTAGATATGGAGCGATAAGGAAACTCGAAAAGTCGCTTGAACAACTTCGTAAGGTTCAATTGCTCGAATTTGAGGACGATACCATAACCGTCTTTAGCATTCCAACGGTCAAGTTGACCAAGGGACCTTGGTCGTTTGCTTCGCCCCGTGAACAGAAGATAATTGACACCATGTCGAAGAACCCAAGTCTCGGAAGTATCGCCAGGATCTTCGTAGGGTTACAGACGAGCGCAGATGACGTTTACATTTTGGATTACGTTCGTGATGTTCCAGGTGGAAAAGAACTCATCTCAAGAGCTGACGATAGAAGGTATGTACTAGAAACTGACCTGATAAAACCACTCGTAAGCGGAACGGATGTTAAGAGGTACGAGAAACCACTAAAACGACAGTTCATTATTTTCCCCTATGAGCTTGCCAACGACAAGCCTAGACTCATTCCAATCAAAGAAATAGAAAGGAAATGGCCGCACATTCATGATTACCTCGTCAGAAACAGAGACACGTTGGAGGGCCGAGAAAACGGCGTCATGCGAGGACCGAATTGGCATGGCTACGTTTACTTGAAAAACATGAACAAGCAGCACTTGCCGAAGCTCTGCGTTCCTCGTTTAGTAATGCGAATCCAAAGCACCTATGATCATGAAGGGGAATTTTATCTCGACAATGTAGATGTAGGTGGCGTGATCTTCGAAGGAAAAGATTCCAGATTCCATTGGTACATGTGTGGACTTCTAAACAGCGCTTTGTTGACTTTCTATCTTCGCAGAATCAGCACGGAATTCCGTGGAGGTTGGGTTTCAAGCAATAAGCAGTACTTGAGCCAACTTCCAATACTAGCTCCCGAAAGCGAGACTCATGCACAACTAATAGAAAGACTTGTTCTACAGATAGTCGAAGGGAAGGAGGCGAGTCACGCACTATCGTCGCGATGGGTTGAACTTGCGACAAAACTAAAGGATATCGACACTTCACTCCTCTCCATAATTAGAACGGATCTCGATTACAGCAGGAAAGGACAATTGACCAAGTGTTGGACGAAATCAGTTCCATTCTACCCACAACAGAACGAACCTGTCCTCGATCAAGTCTTTCACAGTTTTCGAGTTTTCGGGGAAGAGCGAGAACCCATTCTAGTTATTTCGGGCATTGATGAGGATGGAGACGAGAACGAGGTGTACACAGCCCATTTTCAGACTCGACGCTTGATGCTCCATGTATTTCACGCAATCACACATCTACTGGAATCGAGGTCGAAAGTCTCTACACTCAGAAGTGTGCTAGAAAAGACCCTGGTGCCGGTTATTAGCGGGGGCAAGACGGAGAACATAATTGCAAACCTTTCAGAAGGTTCTGAGAACTCGGACATCGTTAGACTAAACGCTCAGTTGGACAAATGGGAAGCTAAGATTGACGCTGAGGTCTTCAAAATGTACGGTCTAACCAAATCCGATGCTGGGACCGTCCTTGATTCGATCGGCATATCTCACTCGTACAAAGCGCGAGTGATCGAACTTTTTTCGTAGACTATTCTGTCACCTGTGAGACAATGGGAGATTAGCCGTATCACCCGAAACATCAGTGGGGTTTTGGCAGTCGTTGAATCGACAGGACCCCATTTAGGAAACCGGGAACCAACTCTAGTTGATACTCACTCGTTGAGAGCCATATTGATGAGTTGCGACGTGACTCCGAGATATTTGCGATAGTCGAGAGCCTCCTTGATTTCTTTGAGTGTGAGCCTCTTGGCGACGAAACTGTCCTCTTGAATCGCCTTGCTGAATGGGACCCCAGAGTCCAATGATCTTACTGAGACCCTTCTTACTCGGTCGTAGGCGTCTTGCCTCGCTACTCCCTTCTCGACGAGCATGTTGACAACTCTCTCCGCCAAAACGGCCCCCTGGGACGATTCCAAATTGCGCTGCATGTTCTTCGGAGACACTTCCAACCCCTTGAGAACTCTAGACGCGATCAACAGCATTTCATCTGTTAGAATGAAAGCCATTGGAAAGATGAACCTCTCGTTCGCCGAATTAGAGAGATCGCGTTCGTGCCAAAGTGGAACATTCTCTAAGGCCGGTAATGCCAAAGCCCTCAGTAGCTTTGCTAGGCTGGACGCACGTTCGCTGAGTTGTGGGTTTCGCTTGGAAGGAAGAGCCGAACTTCCCACTTGTTTCGCTCGATCGAAAGGCTCCAATGCTTCAGAAATCTCGCTCCTCTGAAGATTGCGAATCTCTGTTGCAAACTTGTCTAGACTGGACCCGAGTAAAGAAAAGTAGGTGACTACCTCGGCGTGAATGTCCCGCTGGATCACCTGGGTTACTAGCCCAGCTGGCTTCAGCCCAAGACCCCTCAGGGCTTTCTCCTGGACCTTTAGCGCGTTCTTCCCAAGTCCAGCCCCAGTTCCAACGATGCCCAGTATCTTTCCAACGAGGGCTCTCTCACGGACTTGTCTCAGACGCTGTTTGTGCCGCTTGACTTCAGAGAGCCAGACTGCGAGTTTCAGACCGAACGTGATGACTCCCGCATGCCTTCCATGGGTCCTGGCAACCTCGACCAACCCACGGTATTTCCGGACCATCGTGCTTAGCGTCGCTTCCAGTTGATCCAATCCCTTCTCGATCAGAGCGAAAGCGGCCTTGAACTGAAGAGCAGTGGCGGTGTCTTCGACATCCATACTCGTGAGCCCGTAGTGAACATACTTTCTCCCCTCTCCAGAACAAGCCTCCGACAATGCTTGTACCATTGACGCTAGATCGTGTCGAGTCTCCTTCTCGATCTCCTTTGTCCGAGCCAACGTCACGATTTTCGTGTTGGCATTCTTCGCTATCTCTTGAGCGGCAATTTTGGGAATGTCTCCCACGGCGGCTTGAGCTTCAGCAACAGCCGCTTCGACATCAAGCCAGAGCTGAAGCTTGTTCTCTTCATCGAAGATACGCCTCATTTCAGGACTGCCATATCTGCCCGTATCGATTGGAAGGATCGGCAATCGAAATCGACGAGACTCCGGCGTGGCATGATATTAAACAACTCCGAGCAACATGCTACAAACGTTGTCAGGGATAGCTGGAATCATCGGACCAGAGGCCAGGAAGGTATCTTCCAAGCTCGAAACTACTTTGAGTGCTATGAAGAGCCGAGGCACTCTCACTCAATCGATAACGGTCGACGGAAAATATGGATCAGTCGCATTAGGTTCATGCTCTCATCAGTTAGAACATTCCCCGAAAGTTAGCGTCGAGAGGACTAGTTTCGCGGTTGACGGATCTCTTCCAGCAAACTTGGAACTTGAAGAAATCGGTGGGGAGGCAGGACAAAAGGCGTTTTCGGAATCTATTCGAGAACCTGGAGGATTCTCAGTGCTCGGAATTTCAGAAGGAAGACTCCTGGCTGGCCGAGACATACTCGGACAGAAGCCCCTCTACTATGGTCGAGACCCTCAGGGGACTGTCGCCTTTGCGAGCCTCAAGGCAGCTCTATCGAAATTAGGAATCTCGAACCCTAGGACCGTCCCTCCAGGCCATCTGCTCGCAGCGTCGACCAAACGTGTGACGGTTCTAGCCAGAGAGACGCTATCTCGCTCCAAAGAACTGAAAGTTGGAGAGGATCAGGCCGCAGCTCGGACGGGAGAACTTCTCCTAAAATCATTGGCCGAAGACGTTCGGGAAGGCTACGTCACAGCATTTTCTGGCGGTTTGGACAGCACCCTAGTGGCCTATGCCGCCAGAGAGAACGAATTGGGACCCGAACTGATCACAGTGGGACTGAAGGGTCAGCCCGAGTTAGAACACGCCCGACGGGTGGCAAAGGAACTTGGGCTTGAAATTACTGTCCGAGAACTCTCACAATCAGAGATTATGGATCGTCTTGGAGAGGTCGTTGAGACTGTCGAGAGTACTGATTCGACATTGGTGGGCCATTCGGTCCCACTCTTCTTCGTGTGCGAGGTAGCGGAAGAGATGGGAATGGGGCATCTTCTTGTTGGTCAGCTAAGTGACGAACTATTCGCAGGGTACGGCAGATTTGAGGAGTTAGCCTTGAAACACCACTTTCTAGGAGCTAAGAAGGAAGTTTTGAGGAGTGTTCTGGCCGCGGCCACGAACGACTTTGAGCCTGGAGACAAGCTAGCTGTCTCTCATCGACTCGAACTTCAATGTCCATTCGCCTATCTTCCACTCGTCGATTACGCACTGAGCATTCCTATTTCACTAAAGTTACGACTCACCGGTGACGGTGTAATTCGAAAGTACGTTCTTAGGAGGCTTGCTGCTTCTTGGAAATTGCCTGAATCTGTGGTCAATCGGCCAAAGAAGGCCGTGCAATACTCAACCGGGGTCCAGAAGGTCCTGCTCAAAGAAGCTAAAAGGCGAAAGATGACAATGCAGGATCTGCTTTCTTCCCTCCGTTCAGATTCGTAGAGCCTAGCGTGGTTTCTGGCAAAGAACATGCTCAAAACATGCTCAGTAGTTTTTTAGGGAGGTACGAAGCGTCTACGAGAGCCGGGCCGGTGGCATAGCCTGGAAGTGCTCAAGCCTACTAAGCTTGCCTACGTGGGTTCGAGTCCCACCCGGCCCGCTCCTGATAACAATCATCCGCCTACCCAACGGGTGTTACGGCGTATGTTACCTGTTAGTATTACTCTTGGAGACTAGTTACTAGTATAAGGTTTTCTATTATAGGATATCCCTGTCTTGCTCTAGTACGACCATGGACACCTGTCCACGTGGGATGGTTAGTTATTCATCAAAGGCTCAGCACTTACACGGGAAACCCCGTTCAAATTCGTAGATTTAACTACAGAGATTCGAAGTGGGCCGAGAAGAGTCATGTCCACAGTCAAGATTCAAGAAAAAGTCCAAGCTCCGAAGCACGTGAGAGCCATCCTCTCGGGAGGTCTAGGAGTCTTCTCAAGTCTCCTTGCCATCGGTTGGGCCCTCTGGGCATACAATCTCCCGAGCGCTGTAAACGTGAATTCCTCGCAGTCACAGAATCTTATGCTGGCTCAGCTCGTGCTGGCCTTCGTAATGATCTTGGGAAGTGGCCTAATGCTAGCAAGGTTCACTCTCCCCGGTGGAATCACCAATATTCTCGGAGCTCTGGCGACTTTCGTAATAGGAGTGTACTTCTCGACCGGGATTGCTGACTCAGCTAGATCAAAGGACCTAACGGCTCTTCCGCTACGATTCTCAGGCGTGTACAGTGGGACAGTGAGCTTGGCGACCGACAGAATAGTGAGTACTTTCTTGACCGTCCCGGTCTTTCCAATAGCCGCCCTTCTGCTGATAAGCGGATTGGGAGCTTTGGCGACCTACCGTAGCGGCAAGAGAGCCGCCGTCCGCTCGTAGGGCCCACAGCCAGCGTGGCCTGAAATCATAGCTCAGACTTGGAACAATGCGGAGAAGAAGCCCACTACGATGTCTCGTATCGAGACCAGCAGCGTATGCTTGACGGGTTCCTGTCTCCCAGAATACTTCGACAGTCTAGCAATTCTGAAGTAGATGGGCGGATGCGGGTCAAACTGAAACCAGTCGAACAGCTTTGCTCCAGGATTGTATTTCTCACGAAAGAGCTGCCTGAACCCTATCTTTGTCAACGCAGAGGCTAGCGCCTCAGGATTTCCAAAAACCAACACAGACTCGGTGTCAGCTCTAGTCTCCAGAAACTTTCCTACGAGATAGATCCCTCCAAACGCTAGGAGGAAATAGAAAAAGCCGAGATAGAGTAGTAGGGGAAACCAGAGATAGAATCTTCCGAGAAACTCGAAAGAGGTCGCGGCGAAGAGAATCACGGGATCATGACCCGCCACATGTCCCATCTCGTGACCGATAACCGCCTCTAGTTCTTCATCATTCAAGTCCTCAAGAGAACCAGCGGTGATCATCACAGTGGAACGGCTCGACGAGACCCCAGTCGCGGAAGCATTGGACACGATGGAATTCGCAATCGTGATCTTTGGAGTCTGTCTTCCAAACTTTTCCGATACTTCGTGAACGATGCGATAAACGTCTCTCGTCTTGACAGTGATCTCCTCGCCAGTTGCGATAATGCCATGCCTGAGTAGCGAACTTATGACTGTTGACTTGAGCTCCTCGTTGGTTGGTACAGAATAGGTGGCCGTCGCACTTCTCGCTATTTCCTCTCGAATTTGTGAGAGTATCTTCTTTCCATGCTGAGAGATAGACTTCAGGGTTCCAGCATTAGATCGGACACTTACTATTGTTACAAGCGGTCTTTCAGCGTCAGGGCGGACACTGCCAATTCTGTAAACAATCTTGTCTGAGAAGACCAGGGCGACGAGTTGAACGCTGATCAAAACGAAGACGGTATAGACTCCGATGATGAAGAAGAGTGCGAAGCTTAGGAGAATGAATGAGAGGAAGAGGCTTGTCGTGTTACCCGTGAAAATTCTCTTCGCCACATTTCGCATTATTCCCCTCTGGTCAGGCGCCTCGGAGTGCTCTTCGGACGCACCAATGACAAAGTAGAGGCTGGTCGTCTTGATGTTCTGAAAATAAGAAAGGACGGTTGCTTCGATCTCATCAACGGTTCTTTCGACTGCATTCTGAAGGGGCTTGTCGCTTGGGTCTGACCCCGGAAAGTCGAGCTCGACGGCCGGCTGGCTTATCTTTAGACTCACGGGAAGAGGGGTCGCTTGCTCCGGTCCGACGGGCTTGAGTGTCCAGAATAGTTCGAAGCCGGTCCCGCTAACTGTTTTTCGAAAGGAAAGGGGTTCGATAAATCTCGCCTTCGATTTGATGTAGTATCGGTCAATGAATTCTACAAGTCCCGCTACTGCAGGTTCTGGTATGTCTCGTTCGATAACAATGCGCCTAGTTGTCTCAGCTGCAGTGGCCGTTTCCATGAATCTGCAACTCTCCTGTCCGCCCTCATAGCCTTGTCTCTTAGGCCACTCGACAACGCTACGATCTTCTGGCCAACGAAAGATAGAATACCTGTGGATTTCACAGGAGCAATGGGGGCCGTCGTCTAGCTTGGTCCAGGGGATTTACCCCGCCCAGAGGATACCAGAGTCCAGTTATGGACGGTGACCCTGGGGCGCTGGTGACTCCGAGAAGATCGGGGCCAGAGGTCGTGGGTTCAAATCCCACCGGCCCCACCAAAGCACACGCAGAAACTGCCGCTTTCTGAATCAGGGTTAGCCATTCCCCAATCTGGTTCAACTCGGATCATCAAGGTCCGGCCGGGTGCCTACTGCGAAGTACGATCTCGAGAGATTTGGAGTGTTTGAAGAAAGCTGAATTCCGCTAGGGCCAAGAGTCGAGTCGGACCCGCTAGTTCGCGAGTCGCCTCGGCTCAACGCCGGCGGTTTCGCCTGAAAGACCTCTCCCGACGATTGTATCGTCGCGGCCGTCTTCCTGAAGACAATCTTTGGGCGGCTTGTCCTAGCGAGGGGCGCGCAGGGAGCAAGAACTTCGAACCGACACGATTTTCAGGCAAAAGGCCATCTGCGACTTCGCGGAGGTCGGATGATGTCATCTTTCTTATCTGTTTGAAGCCGTCTTCGTCTTGACGTGTGATCA
>Ga0209056_10003254_pt1 | contig 17397 bp, 22 predicted proteins | sample GraSoiAngelo_114_FD_185876 | JGI IMG/M metagenome (GOLD analysis project Ga0209056, IMG submission 185876) | Grasslands soil microbial communities from the Angelo Coastal Reserve, California, USA - 14_0903_13_40cm (SPAdes) (version 2) | ecosystem: Environmental > Terrestrial > Soil > Grasslands... | reverse complement strand
GCGCCGGCCGTGGAGCCCGGACCCGCGCCGGGCGGCAACCAGTGGCAGCGCGCCGTGGACGCGCTCCAGGCCGCGCAGCGCAAGCGCAAGCGCCTCATCGAGCAGATCGTCCACTGGGATCCCGACGAGCCCGAGACCGTCGAGCTGCTCCAGCGCATCGAGCGCGAGGATGTAGGCGGGCACGAGGCCTACGAAGGCCTCATCATGCGCAGCGATCCCCACGCGATCGACTGAGAGCGAGAAACACCTCGCGGTTTCCCTTCGGCCCCGGCAGCACCGACTCGACCTCGTCGCGCACCGCGAAGCCGAGCGCCTCCGCCGCCCCGCGCACGCGCGCCACCGCCGCCGCCCGCGCCGCCGGGTCGCGCACCACGCCGCCCTTGCCCACCTGTCCGCGGCCCACCTCGAACTGCGGCTTCACGAGCGCCAGCACCGCCGCCTCCGGCGCGAGCACCGCGGCGACCGGGGACAGGACGAGCGTGAGCGAGATGAACGACACGTCGATGGTCGCGAGGTCGGGCGTCTCGGGGAGCATCTCCGGCCCAAGGGCCCGGACGTTCGTCCGCTCGAGGACGAAGACGCGCGCGTCCTGCCGGAGGCGCCAGGCGAGCTGGCCGTAGCCCACGTCGACGGCGATCACCCGCCGCGCGCCGCGCTGGAGAAGACAGTCGGTGAACCCGCCGGTCGATGCGCCGACGTCGAGCGCCGTCCGGCCGGCGACGTCGATCCCGAAGGCGTCGAGCGCGCCGGCGAGCTTCTCGCCTCCCCGGCTCACGAAGGGCGCCTCCTCGCCGCGCACCCGGACGCACGCGTCCTCCGGCACCTCGGCCCCGGGCTTGGTAACCGGCCGCTCGCCGACCAGCACGTCGCCGGCCATGACGAGCCGGCGCGCACGTTCCCGGCTGGTGGCGAGGCCGCGCTCGACCAGGAGGCGGTCGATGCGGACCTTTCCCATGACGACTACGAGGCCGCGGCCGCGGGCTCCGCGCGCGCCACGACGTGCACCGCCAGTGCCCGGAGCGGGGCCGCCTTCGGTCCGAGCGGCGCCAGCGCCGCAAGCGCCCGGTCGCGGGCCCGGAGGAGATGCGACCGCGCGCCGGCGGTACCGAGCACCGCCGCATAGGTCGCCTTCTGGAGCTCCCGGTCCGTGCGACCGTCGGCCTCGGGGCCGCCCGCAGCATCGAGGATGTCGTCGGCGATCTGGAACGCGAGCCCGAGGTGCTCGCCATAATCCGTGAGACGACGGAGGACCGCGGGCGCCGCGCCCGCGACGAGGCCACCGGTGCGGGCCGCGACGCGGAACAGCGCGCCCGTCTTGCGCGCGTGGATGGCGCGCAGCGTGGCGAGCGTCGCCCGCGTCCCTTCGGCGGCGAGGTCGAGCGCCTGGCCGCCCACCATGCCGGCCGCGCCGGCCGCGCGCGCTACCTCGGCGACGGCCTCGAGCGCGCGGGGGGCACCTCGCGCGGTCGCCATCAGGCCGAACGCCTCCGTCAGCAGGGCGTCGCCGACCAGGATCGCCAGCCCCTCGCCGTAGACCTTGTGGCACGTCGGGCGGCCGCGGCGCAGGTCGTCGTCGTCCATCGCCGGAAGGTCGTCGTGCACCAGCGAGTAGGTGTGGATCATCTCGAGCGCGCACGCGAAGGGCAGGACCGGGCGCACCGAGCCGCCAGCCGCCTCGGCGGCCGCGAGCGCGACGATCGGGCGCAGCCGCTTGCCGCCGCCGAGGAGGCTGTAGCGCATCGCCTGCCCGAGCCGGCTTCGCCCCTGCGGCAGGCAGGCCCGGAGCGCACTGTCCACGAGCCGGCGCCGCGCCGCGAGGTAGCGAGCGAGCTCGGCGTCGCTCACTGCTCCTCGTCCTCCAGTGGGCGGCGGATGAGCCTCCCGGCCTCGGTCTTGAGCAGGACCTCGACTCGCTGCTCCACCTCGGCGAGCCGTTGGGTCAGGTGGCGGACGAGGTTGACGCCGCGCTCGAACGCGGCGAGCGACTCCTCGAGCGGCAGCTCGCCTTTCTCGAGGCGCTGCACGAGCCCCTCGAGCTCGACGAGGGCCTCCTCGAACCTGGGTGCCTCCTCGGCCATCAGCCCTCCGTGTCCTCGACGCGCGCGCGAGCGCGGCTGCGGGCAAAGACGAGCGCCACCGTCTCGCCCGCCTTGAGCGCCGCCGCGTCGCTCACGACCGGGCCGGCGGCGTCGCCCCGGCGGACGATGGCGTAGCCGCGCTCGAGGCAGGCGAGCGGCGAGAGGGCGTCGAGCGCGTGGCGCACGCGCATGGCGGCCGCGAAGCCGAGTCGGCCGGTCGCCGCCTCGAGCTGCTCGCGGGCGCCGCGGAGGCGGGCGACCGGCCCGCCCCGCTCGAGCCGTGCGCCGAGCGCCGCGAGCTCGCGCCGGTCCCAGGCGAGCCGCCGCGCGAGCGCGCGGCCGGCGCGGGTCCCCAGCTCGTCGACCCGGACCATGAGGTCGCGGAGCCGGCGGGCGGGATCACCGAGCCGGCGGTCGAGCGCGACCAGCCGCTCGCGCGCCTGCCCGACCCGGCGGGCGAGCGCGCCGCGGAGCCCGGTCTCCGCCCGCGCGAGCGCACCGACAACGTCGATACGATCAGGCACGACGAGCGCCGCGGCCGCGGTCGGCGTCGGCGCGCGCGCGTCGGCGACGAAGTCGGCGATCGTGAAGTCCACCTCGTGGCCGACGGCGGAGACGACGGGGACCGTGGACGCCGCGATCGCGCGCGCCACGACCTCCTCGTTGAACGCCCACAGGTCCTCGAGCGACCCGCCGCCGCGGCCGATGATCACCACGTCGACATCGGCGAGCCGGTTCAGGTCCTCGATACCGGCCGCGACCTCGCGTGCCGCGCCTCGTCCCTGGACGCGCACCGGCCGGAGCACGACCGCCGCCGCGGGCCAGCGGCGCGCGAGCACGGTCCGCATGTCGTGGATGGCCGCGCCGTGGAGCGCGGTCACGATGCCGACGGCCCGCGGCCAGCGCGGCAGCGGCCGCTTGCGCGCGTCGGCGAACAGCCCCTCGGCGCCGAGCCGCGCCTTCAGCTGCTCGAAGGCGAGCGTGAGGGCACCGAGGCCGCGCGGCTCCATCGCCTCCACGTAGAGCTGGAGCGCGCCGCGCGCCGGATAGAGGTCGGCGCGCGCCCGGACGACGACGTCCATCCCGTCCGCGGGCTGGAAGACGAGCACCTGCGCGGCGCTGCGAAACATCACCGCCCCGAGCTGGGTCCGGTCGTCCTTCAGCGTGAAGTAGAGGTGTCCCGAGGCAGGCCGCTTGAGATTGGAGATCTCCCCTGCCACCCACACCGTGCCGACGCCCGCGTCGAGGGCGCTGCGCAGCAACTGCGCGAGCTCGCTGACGCTGAGAATGTGAGGGGCTCGCCCGGCGCGCAGCATGGTTTTCGCATTATCACGGATCGACGCGACCCACGATGTGCGGCGGGGAGGCCGGGGACGCCGGAGCGGCGACCTCCGCCGCCTCCGCGCGCGCCTGCAGCTGCGGGGGGACGCCACAGTTTCGAGGCGCGCGTGAGGCGAGGACCGGGAGCCGAGCCGGCGTCTCCGCTCCCGCGCACCGACGTCGGGCCGAAGCCCCGCCCGCTTCAGCCGTCGCGGCGCGCGACGAACGTCTTGAACACCTGCCAGCTCTTGAGCAGCTCGAGCGAGTGGTCGAGCTGCGGGTCGGAGCCGAGCTCGCCTTCCTTGACGTTGATGGCGCTCTCGCCCGGCGCACCGCCCGGGCCCGGCGCATCGTCGCCCTTGGCCGGCCCCGGCTGGTCGCGGTCGCCCTTCGAGTGCTGGAGGTGCCGCGGCAGGTTCGCCTCGCGCAGGAGCGCGCCGCCCGGCTTTTCCGCCTTGGCGAGGAGGGCGCTCTGGTCCATCACGATGTCTGGGACGATGCCGAGCGCCTGGATCGAGCGGCCGCTCGGCGTGTAGTAGCGGGCGGTCGTCAGCCTGAGCGCCGAGTTGTCGTCGAGCGGCAGGATGGTCTGCACCGAGCCCTTGCCGAAGGTCTGGGTGCCAAGGACGAGCGCCCGCTTGTGGTCCTGGAGCGCGCCCGCGACGATCTCCGAGGCGCTCGCGGTGCCGCCGTTCACCAGCACCACCATCGGGAAGTCGCTCCACGTACCCGGCTTGCGGGCGAAGTACTTCTGCTTCTGGTTCTCGAGCCGGCCGTCGGTGTAGACGATCAGCCCGGACTCGAGGAAGAGGTCGGCCACCCGCACGGCCTGGGTGAGGAGCCCCCCGGGGTCGTTGCGCAGGTCGAGCACGAGCCCCTGCAGACCGGCCGTCTCCTTGTCGAGCGCCTTCAGCGCCCGCTCGAGGTCGTCGTCGGTCCGCTCCTGGAACTGCGTCAGGCGCACGTAGCCGTAGCCGGGCTCGAGCTTCTTCCACTTGACGCTCTGGATCTTGATGATCTCGCGCGTCATGGTGACGTCGAAGACCTCGGGCGTGTTCTCGCGCTTGAGGGTGAGCGTGACCTTCGTGTCCTTCGGCCCGCGCATCTTCTTGACCGCGTCGACGAGCGTCATGTCCTTGGTGAACTCGCCGTTGATCTTCATGATCTGGTCGCCCGACTTGACACCGGCCCGGTAGGCGGGCGTGTCCTCGATGGGCGACACGACGGTGAGCACGCCGTTGCGGTTGGTGATCTCGATCCCGAGCCCGCCGAAGCTCCCCTTGGTGTCGACCTGGAGCTCCTTGTAGAGGTCGGGCGTCAGGTAGGCACTGTGCGGATCGAGGGAGGCAAGCATGCCGTTGATCGCGCCCTCGATGAGCTGCTTGGTCTGGACGTCGTCGACGTAGTTCTTCTGGATGATCGAGAGGATGTTTGTGAAGGTCTCGAGGCCCTCGTAGGACTCCTTCGCGGCGGCGCCGACCCGCGCGGGCTGACCTCCGCTCGAGAAGAGAACGGCCACCAGGACGCCCAGGCCGACGCTTGCTACCCACGGCGCGCGCTTGCTCTTCATCTGGTGCTCGACTCCTTCATGGCCTGCGGACGACTATACTACTGGCCGACGGGCCGAGAGAAAAACGGGGCGAAAACGAATCACCTCTAGCCTTCCGTCGCCGCTCGGGCAAGACCGAAGTCCCGCGCCGCTTGCAAACCCATCGGCCCCCCGCTACGGGAGCCCCGACCGCATGCAGGTGACGACCCAGCTCTCGGTGTTCCTCGAGAACCGCGCCGGTGTCCTCGCCAAGGTCGCCGCAGACCTGGCCCGGCACCGGGTGAGCATCCGGGCGCTCACCGTCGCGAACCTGGCGGATCACGCGGTCGTCCGCCTGGTCGTGAGCGACCCGCGGCGCGCGCTCCACCTGCTCGGCGAGCGCGGCGTCCTGGCCTTCACCTCCGACGTCCTGGCGGTCGAGGTCCCGGACGAGGGCGGGACGATCGCCGACATCGCGCGCCGGCTCGGGCGCGCCGGCATCAACATCGAGTACGCCTACGGTAGCGGACCGGCGGGTGGCGGACGGGCGGTCATCTACCTGCACGTCTCCGACCTCAGGAGGGCCCGCGGCGTGCTTCGGCCGAAGCGGCCCCCGCGTCGCCGGCGGCGATGAGGGCCTCGAGCGACGCCACCTCCTCCGGCGACGCCCAGTCGCGCGGCCCGATCACGCGCTCGACGACGTGCCCGGCGCGGTCGATCACGAACGTCTCCGGGTATCCCCATACGCCGTAGCGGTCGCCGACCTGGTGATCGGGATCGACCAGCACCGGGAACGACAGCCGCATCTCCCTGACGAACGGCTCGACCACCCGCTTCCCATCCTCGTCCTGGCTCACGGCGAGGAGCTGGAAGTCGCGGTCGCGCAGGCGGTCGTAGAGCCGCTGCATCGACGGCATCTCCTCGCGGCAGGGCGGGCACCAGGTCGTCCAGAGGTTCAGGAGGACCACCTTCCCGCGCAGCGCCGAGAGGCGAACCGCTTGCCCCGAGAGGTCAGGCACGGCGAAGTCGGGTGCGAGCCGGGGACCGCGGTGCTGGAGCCAGACGAGCCCCGCCGTGGCGGCGAGTCCGATCGCCGCCGCGGTGAGCCCGACGGTCAGGCCGCGGCGGCGTGCCACCGCCGCTGCGCGAGGAGCTGCCATCCCCCGATGCCGAAGAGGACGAGGCTCGTGAGCTGCGCCTCCGTGAGCCCGAGGGCCACCGGTGCGTTCACGCGCACGAACTCGACCAGGAAGCGGGCCGTGGAGGTGAGGAGGAGGTACCACCAGAGGACCGTGCCCTCGGGCGCTGCCACGCGTCGTATGCGCCAGAGGAAGAAGAACACGGCGAAGTACGCCGCGCTCTCGTAGAGCGGCGTCGGATGCACGACCACGCCCGCCGGCTTGTTCCAGCCGACGACGGCATAGGGATAGGCCATGCCCCACGGAAGCGTCGTCTCCTTCCCCCAGTCCCCGTCGCCCGCGAGCTGGCAGCCGAGGCGGCCGATCGCTTGCCCGAGGGCGATCGACGGCGCGACGATGTCCGCGCCGCGGAGCCACGGGATGCCGGCGCGGCGGAAGAAGACGGTCACCGCCAGCGCGCCGCCCGCGAGCCCGCCGTAGAAGACGAAGCCGCCGCCGTTCCACAGGAAGTCCGCGGGCGCGCGCACGAACTCCGGCCACGCATCGAGCACGAGCCAGAGCCGCGCACCCACGATGCCGCCCACCGCCGCCCACACCACCGCCGAGGAGCCGAGCGCCGGATCGTACCCCTTGCGCGCGAACTCGCGTGACGCCGCCGCGCTCGCTGCGAGGAAGGCGAGCGCGAGGAAGATGCCGAAGATGTGGATCGGGATGGGCCCCAGGTGGAGCACGTCCGGGATCATCGGAAGAGAGTGATGATAGCGGACGCGCTGGGCCTTCGCCACAGAGCGATGCTGCTCAGCGTCGACGAAACAGGTTGAGGAACGTCACCTCGTCCGCCTGGGGGTCGAATGCGTAGTGCATGACGAACGGGTCCGACCGGACGAGCCAGCTCGGCCGGGCAGGGTCATAGAAGGTCTGCACGCGACGGGGCGTCTCCGGGTCGGCCACGACCGCCGCCAGCAAGCTGTCCACGCACTGTTCGTCCGCCGGGCTCATGCCGGGCTCGAGCATCCGGAAGTCTCTCAGAAACTGCGGCGACAAGACATATCGCTTCACGCCCTGCCCCTCGACCGGGGCAGCCTGCGTGCAAGCCGGCGCAGCACCTCGACCGTGGGCGGTCTGCCGCGGGGGGGCCGCACGACGTCTCCGCGCTGAAGCTCAGTCCAGGCCTTCTGGAGCACCATGCGCCGGGCCGGGTCTTGCATGACCCACGCCATGTCCTCGAGCAGCGCGTAGCGCTCGGAGTCGACGATCACGGCGCGCGGGCGGCCGCGCTTGGTGATGACCACCCGGTCGGCGACATGCAGGTTCTCGACGAGGTCGAGTAGCCGCCGTCGGGCTTCCGTCACGTTGAGGTAACGATCCATGCCGCCTCGCCGTACGCTTTCATGTACGCGATTCTAGACAGTCGCTACCTGCGGCGCAAACCCGCCCTGCGCATCGAAGACTCGCCGCTCATGGCCAAGGGCCGATCAGCCGCCGGGCCCCGAGGCAGCGTCTCGCGCTGGTGGGCTAGCGCCCCAGCCGCCTGAGCTGGCGAGCGGTGAGCGCCCAGCGCAGGATGGCGCCAGCGGGCGGCACGAGCTTCTCGACCTCGATCGCGACGCACCCGCCCTTCTTGAGGTCGATCGCGAGCCGATCGGGCGACCCCGTCAACACGAGGGAGGCGAGCCGCGACAGCCCCGGCTCGTGCCCGACCAGCATCACCTGCTCGTGGCGCGACCACGGCCGGAGCGCCTGCAGCGTCTCGCCGGGTGGCACCCCGGGTGCGAGCGCCGGAAGCTCGCGGGGGGAGGGAGCGCGCTGGTACGCCGCTGCGACGATCGCCGCCGTCTCGGCCGCGCGCGGCAGCGGGCTGGTCAGGATGACGCCGCACTCGATGCCGAGGGCACGTATTCCGCGCGCGGCCACCGCCATCCTCGCGCGGCCCCGCGGCGTGAGCCGCCGTGCGCGGTCGTCGCCCCCGGGGGGCGCGTCCTCGGCGATTCCGTGACGGAGGAGATAGACGGTCATGTGCCGGTCGCCCGCACCAGGCGCAGCACGCGCGCGGCGCGCTTGTGCCGCGCCAGCTCTTCGAGCACGCCGCGCCGGAGCGAGGCACGATCGAATCTGCGCCACAGGGCGGGAAACCGCCGCCGGCGGCGGCGGGCGCGCCGTCCGAGCACGCGGATGAGCGCTCCCATGGCGAGCAGCGTCGCTGGGGGCAGCGACGCCGTCTCCGCGAGCTCGCGCAGGCGCGCGATCTGAGTGACCGCGTCCTGATGCGCGCCGAGCGTATCCTGCAACCGCTCGAGTAGCCGGAGCATCCGGACGAGCCGGTCTCCGCCAAGCCCGCGCAGCGTCTCGAGGGCGTACCGCAGCCGCTTCACCCGTACCCGGAGGCGATGAAACGCCTCGGGTGACGCGTCGTCGAGCCGCCTCCCGGCGCGCAGGACGGCGCGGAGATGGGGCGTGGCCAGGTCGCGGGCGATCCGCCCGAGGCTGACATCCTGTCGCACGCCGCCGAGCGAGGCGAGGCGGGCCAGCACCCGGCGGCAGCGGGGTTCCTCGAGCGTGCGAACGAGGCCGTCGTGTGCGAGGGCGCGGCGCTCGCGCAGCACCGTCACGAGCGGCGCGAGCGCATCCCGCTCGACTGGATCGAGCCGCCGGCCGCGGGACGCGATCGCCATGAGCAGCACGTCCAGGTCGCGCACCGCGCCGATCGAGCCCGCGAGCCACGCGAGCTCCTGGGACGCGCGGCGCGCCGTGCCGGCGGCAAGAACGGGCTCGAACAGGCGCAGCGCGGCGCGCAGGCGCCGGGTGGCCACGCGGAGCTGGTGCACGGGCTCGGCCTCGCCCGCGCGCGCGCCGGCCTCCTCGCGCGCGAAGACCCGCAGCTGGAGCCGCAGCGCGCTCGCGAGCGCCTCCCCCGCCGGGTCGTTGGGCGAGAGCAGCAGGCCTTGCGGGCGGGCCCGCCCCCGGTGGCGGCCTCCGCTCACCGGCCGCGGCTCGCGCCCGCGTCGGCCGGCGGTGCCACGGCGAGCTGCCCGGCAGTGGCGAGGTACTGGGCGATGTGGGCGCGGAGGTCGTTCTGGATCTCCTCCACCGAGCGCCGTGCGTCGACCCGGACGAAGCGGAACTCGTCCGCCAGGCGATCGTACTCCTCGAGGAGGCGCCGCTGGTAGCGGTCGAACGACTCGAAGATGTCGGTGCCGAGCGCGAGATACATCCCCGACTCCCAGTAGTTCATGCCCTTGCCCGCCAGCACCCGCGGCACCAGGTGCTCCAGGTCGATCTCGAGGTAGAGGATGAGGTCGGGGACCAGCGCCACGCCGAAGAGCTGGCGCGTCCAACCGGGGTTCGCCCCCATCACGGCGTTGCGGGCGAAGGCCGTGTACATGTAGCGGTCGGCGATCACGACGAAGCCCGCCTTGAGCGACGGGATGATCTGATGCTCGAGCCGGTCTGCGAAGTCGGCGGCGTACAGCAGGCTGAAGGTGGTGACCGTGAGGTAGTGCCCCGCCTTCGCCTCGTTGATCGTCTCCGAGAGGAGCGGCGAGCGGGTCCAGCCGGTGTTGCTCACCGCGTAGCCCTCGACCTCGAGCCACGAGCGCAGCATCTCGATCTGCGTCGACCGCCCCACGCCGTCGGTCCCCTCGATCACGATCAGGTGGCCGGGCAGCGGTCCGAGCTTCAGGTACGGCAGCCCGTGCCCGTACCACCGTTTCCTGCGCCTAGCGCCGGGAGCCATTCCGGCCCTTCCGGTCCCGCGGTCCGTCATAGTGACGCAGCATGGCCTGGACGACGCGACGCACGGCCTTCTGCAGCGTCTTGATCTCGGCGGTGGCGTCCATCACCTCGAGCCCGAACTCCCCCGTCAGGCGGTCGTAGGTGTCCAGCACCCGGCTCTGGAAGAGCCGGAAGCTCTCCACCGGATTCGCCGCCAGCCCGAGGTCCATGCCGGCCTCGTGGTACTTGAGCTTGGAGCGGCCGGCGAGCAGGCGCTCGAGCGACACCTCGATCGGCACGCGGAAGTACAACGTCAGATCGGGCCGGGGGGCGAAGCTGTAGACCGCGCGAACCCATTCGGGGTGGACACCGCGTGCCACATCACGGCCGAAGGCCGTGAAGGCGTAGCGATCCGCCAGCACGATCATCCCAGCCTTGAGCGGCGGCATGATCTGGTAGGTCAGACGATCGGCGAAGTCGACCGCGTGCAGCAGGCTGAAGGTCGTCGGCGTCAGCAGGTCCTTTTTCTTCCCCCGCTTCATCGAGCGCCGGACCAGCCGCGAGGAGTTCCACTCCGTGAAGTGAACGCGGTAGCCCCGCGCCGCGAGCCAGCGCTGGAGGAGAAGGAGCTGGGTGGACTTGCCCGAGCCGTCGACTCCTTCGACCGCGATCAGCCGCCCCGGATACGGGTGCGGCAGGTTGAGCAGGCTGTCGCTCAAGCGACTCAGGCGCGAATCGCCGCGTGCGGCATCTGCGCCGTGGTCCGTTTCCCGAGCCGCAGGAGAACCGGCCGGTCGAGAAGCCGGGCGAGAAGATCCACCCGTCGCTGTGCTGCCCATAGTTCGAGTTCGGCGTTGTCTCTGCCGGAGTCCACCTCGATGAGCAGGCGGCCTCCCCGATGCGAGGTGCGTATGCTTCTAACCACACTGAATTGGGTCCGGTCCAGTGCGTCGGCAACTCGAAGCAGGGCGGCCAGCGCACGCACCCGCCGGCGCATTGGAGGGGGCAGCACCTGGACGTCCGGGTCGGACGGGCTCGGAAGTTGCTTCCGATGGCTCCTCGCCACCAGGGCGAGCATCTCGATGTCCAGCGGCTCGAAGCCGAGCAGCTCACCCGTCCGGATGAGGTACGCGGAGTGGCGGTGGTGGCGGCCGTGGTCGATCACATGGCCGATGTCGTGCAGGAGCGCCCCGTATTCGAGCGGCTCGCGGGCCGAGGGCGGCAGGCGGAGCTCGTCGGCGGTGGCATCGAAGAGGGCCAGGGCGAGCCGGGCCACCTGGCGGCCATGCGCGTTCGGACCCGCGAAGCGTTCCGCCAGCGCCTCGACGGAGCGACGGCGCACGCTGGCGGCGTCCCCGGGACCGGACCGCAATCCCGCGAGCTCGAGCAGGAGTCCTTCGCGCAACGCCCACGTGCAGGCCATCAGCTCGGGGATGCGGGCCTCCCCCAGCAGGAAGTCGAGCATCACGACCGCTGCCGGCATGAGATCCACCCGCTTGGTGTCGATCCCGGGGAGCGCCGCTCGCCGTGCCGCACCGGCGGCGAGGATGCGCTGCCTCAGGCGCGCGATCTCCGTCGCCCTGGCGCGTGCCCCGTGCAGGCGGGCCACGTCCTCGCCGCGCGCCGCGCAGGCCATCGCGACCAGCGCGTTGACCGTCCCGGACGTCCCGATGGCACGCAGGGTTCCCGCCCGGCGCACCCGCGACAGCGCCTCGCCGAGCTCCCGGCGAAGATGCTTCTCGAGCTGGCGTACCTGCCCGGTCCTGGGCGGATCGTCGACGAGGAATCGCTCGGTCAGGCGCGCCACGCCAAGCGGTAGGCTCCGCATCCACACCGCGCGCCCGTCGCGGACGAGCACGAGCTCGACGCTGCCACCCCCCACGTCGACGAGGAGGTGGGGGCCGCCGTCGAGGCCGAGGGCGTGGCGGGCGGCGCGGAAGATGAGACGTGCCTCGTCCAGACCCGAGACGATGCGAACGGGGATGCCTGTCTCGCGCCGTAGCAACCGAACGAAGGAGGCACCGTTCCGCGCCTCGCGCACGGCGCTCGTCGCCACCGCGCCCAGGCGCTCGACATGCCGCGCGCGCGCGAGACGCTCGAAGGTCTTGAGCGTGCGAAGAGCCAGCTCCGCGGCCTCGCGATCGAGCTTTCCGCTCGTGAAGGCGCGGTGGCCGAGGCGCACCATCTCCTTCAGGCGATCGACCACCTGGATGCGCCCATCCGGGCTGACGTCGGCCACTAGCATGTGCAGGGAGTTGGAGCCGACGTCGATCGCGGCCAGCCGCACCGCGGGCATGATACCCCCGTGTCCGTGCGAAGTCATGTGAAGTGGGCCGTCACAATTCCGCGGCCAACGGTGAGTACGTTGGGTGTCACCGAAACACCGGGCTCGTTGGGCAAGAGACGGTGGTACGTCGGCATGGGGAATCGCCCGCGGATCGTCCTGGGTGACCGAGACACGGATCGCCGCCGCTCGATCGCGAGCGCGCTGCAAGAGGATGGATACGAGGTGCTGGAGATGGAGGACGGCCGGGATGTCCTCGGTTACGCCGAATACCTGGCCGCCGTGATGGGACGACGTCGAGGGAACGGGGCGATCTCGGCCGATTCGTTCGCCATCGTGGCCGACCCGGAGCTGGAGGGCCTGAGCGCACCCGAGGTGCTGGAAGTCCTGCGTCGCGCGCGGTGGGACATCCCCATGATCATTCTGAGATCTTTCGCGCCTGCGAGCGCTGCTCGAGACCCGGCTACGTCGCACCGCTCCCGTCAACTGAGCGCGAGGTGATCGTGAGTGGTCCTTTCGCGATCTCGATCAAGCCGACGGCGACGAGGCTCAGCAGGCCGACGTTCACCACGACGGCGCCGAGCGCGGAGCTTCGATAGGTAAACACGGTGTACACGGAAGGGGTGAGACAGACCGCCCCCCCGATCGTCAGCGCTCGTAGGACTGGCCGCGCCTCTCCCGACGCGCGGGGGCGAAGACCAATCAGCACCATCGGCAAGGCCAACAGGTAGTAGTGGAGCCACACGAGGCGAGCGGTCAGCAGACCGAGCAGGCATCCCAAGGTGACGAGAAGCAGCTCGTCGGTCGGCGCCTCGGTAGACGGGGCGGAGTCTTGCTGGGAAGCCCGCGGGCCCGCGCGACGGCGCAGGGCCAGGCCGGTCAGGGCTAGAGCACAGGCCAGGAGCGCCCAGCCGATGTTGAGGCCCCAGGAGTGGGCCACCAAGTGCACCAACCCGAAGTTGCCGAGATCCAGCGTGGCGATGCTGTCCGGCATCGTCCGGACGGCCCGGAGCCAAGCCGACCATGAAGACCAGCCGCCCATCCTCCAAGAGGACCACATGATCGCGAGGGCGGCGGCGAGCGGCCCGCCGACGACGACCGTGCCCGCGGCCCGCCACCGACGCGCCACCGCGAGCCCCAAGACCAGGACGAAGGGGGCCAGCAGCAGGTTCGGCTTGAACGCCACGGCCAGACCCCAGAGACAACCCCCGGCCAGCCGCCCGTAGCGCACCGAAGGCCGGAGCAGAAGCGTGGTCGCTACCAGGAACGCGAGCTGAAGTCTGTTGACGTTGCCGACACGGACGTCGCGCTCCATCCACTGCACCGCTAACAACAGAGCGGCCAGGACGGCGAGTCGGTCATGACGCAACCACCGACACGCTACCGCGACCGCCACGAGGGCGAACAGAACGCTGAGGTACTGAAAGATCAGATAGTCGACCTCGTAACTGCCCGAAACCCAGAGCGAGAACAGCGAATACAAGAATGGCGTCGAGTAGGTTTCGAGCACCGGCCGGAACGAGGCCGCCATTTGCTGGCGCGGATGTCCCGCCGAGACGATCTGGTATTCGGACCCGAGACGGGTGCGCGCTTCATCGGAATAGACGTCGAGCGTCCCCTTCTGGACCTCCCGCCCGACCAGCCAGAACTGATAGAGGTCGATGCCGGGCATCACGTGGACGTAGATCGAAAGCTCAGCCGCCGCGCCCGCCACCACGAGGATCATGAGCCAGGCGGCGGGTGTGGGCGCGCGCGCCCGCGGCGCGCCGGGGAGCGGCGACGGCCCGTTCATGGCCGGCCCGCGGCCGCGGAGCGCGAGCCTCGGGTGAGTGCCTCGTCGGTCAGCTGCTCACCGAGCCGATCATCGCTCGCGCGTCGATCCCGGCGGTCGGCCCACCCTCTATCGAGTGCGCTCGTCGACTCCTCAGGCCACGACGTGGGCGACCACGAGGCGCTGCAGATCTTCAGCGGCCAAGCGACGCGGCGTTCGATGCGCGGTGATGGTCTGGGCTCACTGCGGACACAGGTGCCGGCAGCTCGCCTGATTGGCGCCGATCGGGACACAGACGTCCCTGGTGGCAGCGTTACCGTCATCGCAATCGGCGTCGCTCTGGCACGGGAGGCACGGTCTGCCAACAAACTCGCAGTCGATGAGCGCCTTGGCCCCGTCCCCACCGCTACCGCTCTCCACAACTTCGAAGACCGACTTCGACTGCACCGGCGTCGAGATGCGGTAGCCGTCCACGTCGCACGAGTTGGTGCAGTGGCCAAGCTGCGCCCCCCCGGCGGCCTGCGTCGCGCAGAGCACGAAATCGCAGCGCAGGCTGCACGGGTCCATGTACCCGATGATCATAGGCAGTGTCGTGCTCGTCGTGGTCGCGGTGATGATGGTGGTCGTTGTTGTTGTCACGGTAGTTGTTGGGAACCCCACTATTCTCGGAACGCAGAGCACCTTCGCGGAGCGGGCCTCTACCGTGCGGGCCCCAAACTGGTCCGAGAAGGGTACCAAGAACGGACCGGCCTTCGGACACTTTATCGCGTAGCACAGGAAGTCCCCAGGCTGGTCTGCCGGCGGTGCGACGATTGGGGGCGGGCTCACATTCGTCTTCGTCGCGTGCACGCAGAGGAGCTTAGCCGGAACTTTGATCGTGCAGCCGGACTCCGGAACTAGCCCACCGAGGTCGGCGGTGTACGTCGCCTTCGCCTGCGGGTCGTTGATCTTGTAACACTTGAGGTGGTCGGCAGTCTGCGCGCGGGCGGAGGTCGTGAACAGAACGAGAGAAAGAACAGTCGAGAGGGCACCCCTTGCTCGATACGTCACGGACCCTCCGCTCGGGAGCAGCTGGAGAACTGGGGGGCGAGACGGACGACGCAACCATCGGCCAGTCGGATCGTCGCTGTCAAGTGCTTCTAGGCACGACACCCGGGGAAGTTAGCGTAACCAGTAGGCGGTTTGCGCGGCGGAGGACATGCGAAATGACTGCGTTTTCTCGCCATCCGCTGCTAATCGTGCTTTAACCGCCCCGTGCGGGCCGTCGTTCAGCGCGTGACCGAGGCGCGGGTCTCGGTGGGCGGTGAGCTCGTCGGCGGCATCGGACGCGGGCTCTGCGTCCTCCTCGGTGTCGGACACGAGGACACCGAGGCGGACGCCGATGCGCTCTGCCGAAAGATCGTCGGCCTGCGTATCTTCGACGACGGGGCGGGCCGCTTCGCCTGCTCGCTCGAGGACGTCGGCGGCGAGCTGCTCGTCGTCTCGGAGTTCACCCTTTACGGGGACTGCTCGAAGGGGCGCCGCCCCTCGTTCACCGGCGCGGCGCCGCCCGCCCGCGCCGAGGCGCTCTACGAGCGGTTCGTCGCCTGCGCCCGCGCCACCCGCCGTCCGGTCGCCACCGGCCGTTTCCAGGCCACGATGGCCGTCGCACTCGTGAACGACGGGCCGGTCACGTTCGTGCTCGACACCGCCGGGGGCATCTGATGGCGCGCGCCGGCTTCACCGCGATCAGCTCCGGGAAGATCAAGTTCGGCAAGGACGGCCGCTGGTACAGCGACGACGAGCTCATCCCGAACCGCGCCATCGGCCGGCTCTTCAGCCGCGCCCTCCAGGTGCTGCCCGACGGGCGGGCCCGGCTCGAGCTGGGCGAGGACCGGGCCGACGTCATCATCGAGGACACGCCGTGGGTGGTGACGGCGGTCGAGGGTAGCCCGCAGCAGGGCTTCACCATCGTGCTGAACGACGAGACCCGCGAGCTCCTCGACCCGGCGACATTGCGCATCGGCGCCGAGAACGTCCTCTACTGCCGCGTGAAGGGCGGCGCCCACGAAGCCCGCTGGCTGCGGCCCGCCTACTACGACCTCATGCGCCACGCGGAGACGGGTCCCGGCGCCGAGGTCGTACTGCCCGTCGGCGGGCGGCGGATCCGGCTTGCCGCCGCCTGAGCCCGTGCACGTCGTCCTCGTCGCGCCAGAGATCCCGCAGAACACCGGCTCCATCGGCCGGCTCTGCGTGGCCTCCGGCGCGACGCTCCACCTGATCGAGCCGCTCGGCTTCCTGATCACCGACCGTCACCTGCGTCGCGCCGGGCTCGACTACTGGCCGCACGTCGACCTCGTGCGCCACCGGAGCTGGGAAGCCTTCGCGACCGCGCGGCCGCCGGGACGCCTGCTCTGCTTCTCGGCCCGCGCCGCCCGCTCGTACACCACGGTGCGCTACCGGGAGGACGACCTGCTCGTGTTCGGCGGCGAGAGCCGCGGGCTACCGCCCGCCATCCGCGCTGCCCACGCGCACGCCACGTTCGGCATCCCGATCGCCAGCGAGCACGTGCGGAGCTTGAATCTCGCAACGGCGGTGGCCGTCGTGCTCTACGAGGCGCTCCGCCAGCTCGGCAAGGTCTGATGCGGCCGCACCGGCTCCTCGTGGCGGTCGCGCTCGCCGCCGCCTGCACCGCCGTCCCCATCCCCCGCCGCTCTGTCTACCATCCCTCGGATGCCGATCTCAGCGTGACGCGCATCGTGCACGCCTCCCTCATCCTCGAGATGCGCGGGACGCGAGTCGTCCTCGACCCGTGGTTCGACTCGGGCTGGGTGATCCGCCAGCAGGAGCCGCTCGGCTTGACGCCCGAGGGCCTGCCGTCGTTCGCCGCGGTACTCGTGACCCACCGCCACCGCGACCACTTCGACCCCGGCGCGCTCCGCCGGCTCGCCGCGACCGTGCCGGAGGTGGTCGCGCGTCCGGAGCTACACGCGCGGCTCGCCCGCCTGGGCTTCCGCCGGGTGACCGACCTCGGCTGGTGGGACCGGACGCGCGTCGGCGACATCGACGTCACCGCGGTGCCCGCGCGCCACGGCGTTCCCGAGAACGGCTACGTGCTCGCGGCCGGCGGCGTCACCGCCTACGTCGCCGGCGACACGCGCTACTACGACGAGCTGGTCGACGTCGCGACGGTCTTCCCCGCGCTCGACGTCGCCGTCCTCCCGGTCGGTGGCCTGCGGCTCCTCGGCTTCCCCCGCGAGATGGGGCCGGGCGACGCCGCCCGCGCCGCCGCCGTGCTCGGAGCCCGCAGGCTCATCCCGATGGGTTACGGCGAGGAGGGCGCTTTTCCGCTTCGCTGGCACGCGCTCAGGCCCGTCGAGCGGTTCGTCAAGGCGTGTGCCGAGCGCGGCATCGACCGGCAGCGGATCGTCGTGCTCGAGCCCGGGGAGAGCTGGCACTACTACAAGTAGCCGCGGGCGGCTCGGGCAGCGCGTCGACCCCGATCCCGCCGAAAACCTTTTGTGGGCTCGCGCCGTATTGCCAAACGGCCTCCGAACGAGGACAAGACAGCCGGCGCCGATGCCGCC
>Ga0209056_10003253_pt1 | contig 17397 bp, 19 predicted proteins | sample GraSoiAngelo_114_FD_185876 | JGI IMG/M metagenome (GOLD analysis project Ga0209056, IMG submission 185876) | Grasslands soil microbial communities from the Angelo Coastal Reserve, California, USA - 14_0903_13_40cm (SPAdes) (version 2) | ecosystem: Environmental > Terrestrial > Soil > Grasslands... | reverse complement strand
CGAGCTGGCGGTCCTGGGCACTTGCGATCCTTCGCCGGCGCCGTGCGTCAGCGGCTTTGGGCGCCCACTGACCGTGGGCGAGAACACCGGCATGGGTTTTGCCGCAGGGTTCGGACTGGCCGCGCTCTTCATCGGCTTCTTCGGCTTGATGGTGGTCTTCCGGAAACCGCTGCTGCCGCCTACTGTCCCGCCGGCGAGAAAAATGCCGCCGGTCGGGAGCGCCGGGCCCGCGCCGGCTGTGGCGCAAGCTCCACGTAACGGCTCCGCACCGGAGGCGGTCGAGGACGAGCCCGAGCTGCCGGCGCACGAAGAGGAGGAGCTCCCGGAGCTGCCTCCGCACGAGTCAGATCCTCCCACCGCCTAGACTGCGTCTCCGTGGATTTCGCATTCTCCGAAGAGCAGGAGATGCTTCGCCGCTCGGCGCGCGAGTTCCTGGCCAAGGAATGCAGCCCGAAGATCGTACGCAGGCTGATGGAGGGCGGCGACGGCTACGATCCGGCGCTCTGGAAGAAGATCACAGACCTCGGGTGGACCGCGTTGGGGATCCCTGAGGCATACGGCGGGGTCGGTACGTTCCTGGACCTGATCGTGGTCCTCGAGGAGGCGGGAAGAGCGCTGCTGCCGGGCCCTTTCTTCTCGACCATGGCCCTTGCGGTCCCGGTGCTGATCGAAGCGGGCACCGAGGTTCAAAAGAAGGAGGCGCTCAACGCCATCGCGGTGGGTTCCGCTCGGGCTACCCTTGCCTTCACGGAGCCGTCCGGCAGGTGGGACGCAGGCGGCATCGGCCTCAAGGCCACGCAAGCCGGCGGCGGTTGGCGGCTCGACGGCGTCAAGCTGTTCGTCCCTGACGCGGAGCGGGCTGACTACACGGTCGTGGTGGCGCGCACACGCGGTGAAGGCGAGGATGGCATCACGCTCTTCCTGGTCAAGGGCAATCCGGCCGGGATGAGCGTTAGGCCGCTCGAGACCCTCGATATGACGCGGCGGTGGAGCGAAGTTCGCTTCGACGGCGTTCAGCTCGACGCCGAGACGATGATGGGAGCGCCCGGCAAGGCGTGGCCGCGCCTGAAGCGCGCTCTCGAATGGGCGACGGCGGCGCTGTGCGCGGAGATGGTGGGCGGGGTGCAAAAGGTCCTCGAGACTTCAACCGAGTATGCGAAGACACGGCACCAGTTCGGCAAACCGATCGGCATCTACCAGGCCGTCTCGCACAAGCTCGCGGACATGCTCGTGCTGTCCGAGAGCGGACGCTCAGCAACCTACTACGCGGCATGGGCGGTCGACGCCGACGCCAGCGACCGCGCGCTGGCCTCGTCGATGGCGAAGGCATATGTGTCGGACGCGTATCGCAAGGTCGCAGGCGACGGTATCCAGGTGCACGGCGGCATCGGCTTCACCTGGGAGCACGACATGCATTTGTACTTCAAGCGCGCGAAATCATCGGAAGTGACGCTCGGTGACGCGACCTATCATCGCGAGCTCGTCGCGCAAGCTCTCGACCTCTAGGCGCGCGCCCTTGCTTGCCTGGGTGCTGCTGGGGGCGGCAATCGCAACCGAGGTGGTGGGCACTTTGGCCCTGCGTGGATCCCACGGCTTCACCCAGCTCGTGCCGTCGATCATCACGGTGATCGGCTACGTGGCCAGCTTTATCTTGCTCGCGATCGTGCTCAAGTCGCTGCCGGTCGGGATCGTCTACGCGATCTGGTCGGCGATCGGAATCGCGCTCGTGGCGGTCTTTGGCAAGCTGATCTTCGACGACCCTGTGCCACCGCTGGCGATCGCCGGCATGGTGCTGATCGTCGGCGGGGTCGTACTGGTCAGCGCTTCAGGAGCGAAGACGCACTAGCCGCGCACAGTACCTACGAATGCGCCGGTGAGCCGGAGCGAGACGACGGTCGCGCGGTCATCAAGGCTCACGTAACCGAGCGTCAACGGCGGCTGCTGCAGCGGATCTGCGTGCACCTCGCCGATAGCGGTCCGCGAGTTGAGCCATGCGTACGCGAAGAATCCCGGACCAAGCGTGGTCGAGGTGCCATCGCTATTGAACACGAGCTCGCCGCCGGAAAGGCCGGAGCAGCACATCACCACGCTCTGACCGTCGGGCGAAAGTTCGGGGTTGGACGTACCGCCCGTCGCCGTGAAGTGCCAAGCCTCGGTTCCATCCGCGCGGCGAACGCTCACCGGCACGGCGACCTGCTGCTGCGCGGTCCCGGCGTTGGTCGTGATGCCGTCCTTGGTGCAGACGAACGATCCGTACTGGTTCGAATCCCAGACCAGGCACTTGCTCGGCTCCGAGAAGGCCGTGCCCGGCTGGAGGGTCGCTGCGTCGACCCTGACCTTGACGCCGAGGGTCGAGCCTGGGCCGCCACCCTGAGATGCCCAGACAGTTGGGTACGTGCCGATCGGACCGACCGAATCCCAACCGGTCAGGGCCAGCACGCTTTGCGGCTTGGTCCAGGTCTGGTGGTAGACGAGCTGCGCGGCCCCGCCGTTGGAGGCAGAGTAGGCGTCGAAGCTGAACGTGCCGCTGGCCGAGCCGTTGCATGCGAACGGGTCCGTCGGGATGGTGTAAACGGTGCCCAACAGCTTGCTGCCGTCCGGGCTGACCGCGAACGAAAGCATCTGCTGCGTCGACGTCATCGGGAACGTCGCGGCCGTCGCGACCGTCCCGTCGACGGCAAGGCTGCGCACGACCCCCGTGGCATCGGCGAAAAAGACCTTGCCCGCCGCGACGTGCGCTGACGGGGGAAGAACCGCGCCGATACAGGAAAGAGCCGGCGATGGCATGGGTGCGAACGTGGCGCTGGCACGCTCACGGCCGTCGAGGCCGGCGATCGCGACCGTGTTGTACGTCCACGCGTTGGCCGTGCCCTTGGCTTCCAGCACCGCGAACAGCAGCGGTGAGGGCGAGGTCTGCGAGGTCGGGCTTGGTGACCCGACCGCGGAGCTCGGATTCCCTTGCGCCTGACCGCATGCCGCGACCACGAGAACGACCGCGGCGATCCAAAACGGTCTCATAGTCATTGTTCTCTTACCCAGACGATCACGCACCACTGGTAACAAAGTCAGCAACTTTTGGTGGCGATCTGGCCGCGCGCCACGGCCATCAAGAGGAGGGCGGCGGCCGTGACACTTGCTTTCATGTCAGCCACAACGCTGGCCCTGGGAATTGGTTATCAGCCTGAGGCAAGAAGCCTGAAGACCACCAGGCCGAACAGCACGCAGGAAGGGATGACGAGCGCGCGGTAGAGAGCCCAGTAGCCCGACCAGGCCTCTCTCAGCCGGTCGAGCCTTCGTCCCGAGCCGAAGGCGAGCGACCAGTAGACCGGGAGCGCGGAGCCGGTGTTCAGCGCCAGCGCGAGCACCGCTGCTCCCCCTGCACCCGCGAGCCAGGGCTGGAGCGCGCCGGAACCGCCGAAGCCCGCCTGGACCCCCCACAGGGCGCCGGCGGTCACCAGCGTGAGGATCGCCGGCAGTCCCAGCAGGAAGAACGCGGCAAAGCTCACGATGACCATGAGCAGCATCAAAGCCAGCGTCGCGACGACACCCGCCAGTCCCGCGGCGGCCACGGTGATCCCGCTATCGGAGCGCGCGGGTTGAGGATCGGGATGCGAGGAGACCAGCTGAGGATCGACCGGCTGCCGCTCCACCGATGCGCGGACCTCCGACCAGGAGGTCCAGTGCGCCGTCGCGCTCACGGTCTCGGCGATGCCTGCCGGCACGGCCGCCAGCAGCACGCCCGCGGCGATCGCGGCGGCGTTGCGACGGACGATTCCCAGCTGGAACCAGACACGCCGCCGCCTCCGGCCAACGCCCGTCTCCATCAGACGCTCGCGGTCGAACGTCGCGCCGCAGATCACGGTCAGCCCGAGGCAAGCCGCGATGGGCAGGGCGAGAAACGCCGGCGCGAACGGCGCGCGAAAGACGAAGAGCGCGAGCGGAACGTCCGCGACCGCGGCTGAGACCGGCGAGAGCAGGAACGACCATGCGCCGCCCGCCGCGCCCTCGCGCGGGAACAGCATGAACCCGAGCATGCGACCCATCGCGGCCCAGTACGCGGTGACCGCCGCGACGAACGCGAACACCGGCAGCAGTTCCCAGGGCGCCGGCTCGCCGAAGAAGCTCAGGAGCGCCATGCCCGCGGCCATCCAGAAAGTCACCCAGACCCCGCTCACGGCCACGCCGGGGAGCACTTCCAGCCATACGAGCGAGGGGTCGTCGAGCGGCGTGTAGAGCAGCACCTCGAGAGAGCCCTGCGCCTTCTCCCACCAGATCCCGATCGAGCTCTTGATCGATTCGAGCAGCGCGAAGGACATGAAGAACAGGGGCAGGAGCAGGCCCGCCTGAAGCGCGGCACCGCCCGCAAACCGGGCCGCAACCTGGCCGGCCGGGCCGGGAAGCTGGCCGAACAAAGATGTGCCCGCGACGAGAAGGAGGACGAACGCGTTGAGGTACATCACCCAGCTGAGGTCGCCGCGACGCCACCAGGAGCTCACATAGAAAGGAAGCGCGTGACCGAGCAGCCGGCCCTGGGAGCGGATCGAGGCGAAGAGGCGACCCGCACCGATGCCCGAGGGCAGTCGCGCAGCAAGCGTCGGCAGGGGCTCTGCCATCGGTTCTGACATCGCAGAGAGGTAAACCGACTCGAGGCTCGGCTGTGTTTCGACCAGCTCGTGGAAGGCCGCGCCTTGCTCGGCCAGCCGGGTCTGGAGCGCCGCCGCGAAGTCGGCGCGCTCGCTGGGTTGTGCGTCCCAGTCCAGGGCGTAGGTGAGACGGTCGCCGTCGAATGTGTGGCTCAACGCGTGCTCGGCGAGCCAGCCCTCGACCGGCTCTGGATCGGTGGGTGCGTGCGCCAGGTGGGCGGTGTAGCGCCTCCCCCCACCTGCCTTCCGCCTGAGTTCGTGGGGCGTCCCCGAGGTGACGATCACGCCTTGCCGCATGATCGCGATCCGATCGGCGATGAGCTCAGCCTCGCTGAGGATGTGAGTGGTGATGATCAGCGCCGCACAGCGCTCACGTTGCTCGCCGAGATAGCGGCGCATCTCGGCGGCGGCGACTGGATCGAGACCCGCTGTCGGTTCGTCGCAGAAGATCCAGTCCGGCTCGTGCAGCGTGGCGCGGATCAGGGCGACCTTCTGCGCCATGCCACGCGAGTAAGCGGCGAGCACGGTGTCGCGACGATCGGCGAGTTCGAACCGCTCCAGCAGGTGCGCTATCCGCTCGCGTCGCACCGCGGGCGGGACGCCGTAGAGAAAGCCGAAGTGATCGAGGTACTCGGTCGCCGTGTTGCGTCCGTAGAGCCTCGCCTGGTCCGGCACCACCCCGAGCCTGGCGCGAATGGCATCGAGGTTGTCGGGGACGCGAAGTCCATCTAGCTCGATGACACCGGTGTCGGGACGAAGGATCCCGCCGAGGCAGCGCAGCGTGGTCGATTTGCCGGCCCCGTTCTGTCCGAGAAGGACGAGAATCTCTCCTCGCTCGACGTGAAGGTCGACGCCCGCGACCGCGTGCACGTCGCTGAAGCTCTTGTGAAGGCCCTCGACCCGGATCACCTCGATGAACTCTGGGCTAAATCTTCTCGAATGAGTCCACGGAAACGACGAAGACGGTCGCGCCGCCGACCTGGACCTCGACTGGAAAGGCCATGAAGAACTCTCCAGGTTCGGCCATCGGCGGCACCGGGGTCAGATAGCGGCTCCGCTCGTGACAGTTGTCGTGGATGACGCTGAGCGCCTCCTGGACCTGGGCGTCGTCGACGCCGACGAGCAGAGTGGCGTTTCCCTGCTGCAGAAATCCGCCGCTCGACGATACGCGTGTGGAGCTGATTCCCTTGTCGCTCAGGGCGGCGACGGTGCGCTGCGCATCCTCGCCCTGGACGACGGCGATGATGAGCTTCAATCCATCATCCCTTCGAGCAGCGGCTCGAGGCGATCGCGGACCTCGAGGTGGATCTTGTCGCGCGACCCGGTGGCGTCGAGCCGTACAAAACGTTTCGGATCCGCGGCGGCCAGACGGCCGTAGGCCTCCGCGACCTTGCGATGAAACTCGATCGATTCTCGCTCCATCCGGTCCTTGCTCTTGCCGGCCCCCTCATGCCGGCCGAGGCCTGCCTCGACCGGGCCCTCGAGAAGAAAGGTGATGTCCGGGTGAGGGAAGGTCGACGGCCATACGGTCGGCACTCCTCGTCCGCCCCCCTGGTAGGCAAGCGTCGAGTCGTGATAGCGGTCGGCGATCACCACCTGGCCGTGGGCGAGCGCGGGCGTGATGACCTCGGCGATCAGCTGCCGGCGGGCCGCCATGAAAAGGTACATCTCCGCTTCAGCGTCGATGTCCAACCCCTTGTACAGGAGGACGTCGCGGATCTGCTCACTCAGCTCGGTGCCGCCTGGCTCGCGCACCAGGACCGGGTCACGCCGCTGCAGCCACTCGGCCAGAAGCTCGGCCTGAGTGGTCTTGCCCGAGCCCTCGGTGCCTTCGAACGTGATGAACAGGCCGCGCTTCGCCATCCGTGCGCGGGAAGTCTAGGCGGGTTGCTCCGGAGTGGGAGTGATGCGCAGCCGGCGCTGGGGTTCCTTGCCAGTGCTGCGGGCGGACAGCTCGTTCTCCGCGACAAGCTGGTGCTGCAGCCGGCGTAGGTAAGCGTTCTGGGGCGAGATCTCGACCGGGCGGAGCGTCGTCTTCACCTGCCGGATCGCAGCCGCCGCCTCGGCGAGGGCGCGGGTCGTCGCCTCGTCCTGCTTCTCGACGCCATAGATCCTCGACAGCGCATCGCGCACCTGGCTGACCGAGTTGCTCTTGAGGATGTGGATCGGCAGGCCCCGGCTCTCCGCCTGACGCAGGCTGTCCGGGCGGCGGCGGTAGTGGTTCTTCAGCGTCAGCACGGCACCCGCGCCATCGAGGTTCCCAAGCACACGCACCGGCAGCTCGAGCTCGCGGATCGACTGCTCGACGTGATGCCGGCTGACGCCGTACGGGAAGATGCCCAACGGCTTGCTCGACGAGGGGGAAATGGGTGGCGGCTCGGACGCGACCACGACCGGTACGTCGACGTTCGAGATCACGCGGCCCTCACGCGTCCGGACGCGGATCTTAGGCGTCTGCATCGGTCCGCGCAGGGCGGTGTCGACCACATCGGCAAGCGGCATATGGATCGCCACCCGATCGCGATCCTGGATCTCGACGAGCACGTCGAACGTCGGAGGCGCCTTGCGCTCGAGCACCGATTTCTGCGTACCGCGCCGGCGGGCCTCTTCGTCCGAGAGAGTGACGCTCTGGATGCCGCCGAGCAGGTCGTTGAGGGTCGGGTTGACGAGCAGGTTTTCCAGCGTCTGTCCGTGCGCGGTCGCGATCAGCTGCACGCCACGCTCGGCGATAGTGCGGGCGGCGGCTGCCTCCAGCTCGGTGCCGATCTCATCGATGACGATGACCTCGGGCATGTGGTTCTCGACCGCCTCGATCATCACCGCATGCTGCAGCAGCGGAGTCTTCACCTGCATGCGCCGCGCGCGGCCTATCCCGGGGTGTGGAATGTCACCGTCGCCGCCGATCTCGTTGGACGTGTCGACGATCACCACGCGCTTGCGCAGCTCGTCGGCGAGCAGGCGCGCGCACTCGCGCAGCATGGTCGTCTTGCCGATGCCTGGCCGGCCGAGCAAGAGAATGCTCTGACCGCTGACGACGATGTCGCGGATGATCTCCCCTGTTCCGGTGACCGCGCGCCCGACGCGCATGGTCAGGCCGACGATGCGACCTGAGCGATTGCGAATCGCGGAGACGCGATGCAGCGTGCGCTCGATTCCAGCGCGGTTGTCGTCGCCGAACTGACCAACGTTGTTGGCGACGTGGTCGAGGTCCGACGCCGAGACCGGGTGGTCGCCGAGCAGGACCTCTCGTCCGGGAACGCGCGCTTCGGGCTCGCGGCCCAGATCAAGGACGATCTCGAGCAGCTCACCGGGGTCGGTGCGCTCATGCAGCGCCCTCGCGAGATCCGGCGGCAGAGCGCGGGCAAGGAGCTCGATCTCCTCGTCCCAGTGGGACACTCTTGGTTGTCTTTCAGCGCTCATCCGAATGAGGGCACCAGGCCTTTCTCGCGGACCGGCTTCGGCACCCGGACCGCCAGCTCTTTGACCAACAGCAGCTGCGTCAGCAGGACGCTGAACCCACGCCCTCGCAGGGCGTCGATCATGTGCGAATCATAGTGACGGAGGCTCGACCAGGCAGGTGCGTCTGATCCACGCAGCAGCGAGATTCCGAAGTCCGCCAGCTCGACCGTCAAGGGTCCCTCAGGGAGCGCCATGAACTGGAGCGTGGCCGGCCGTGCCTCCCCACCCCGCTGCATGCGGACCCAGCCGACGACCTCCACGCGGTCGACCACATTGCCGCCGGCCAGATCCCCGGAATGCAGCGCCCTCCACTCTCGGTAGGTCGGCGCCTCGAGCTGGGAAACGCCTTGCGGTGTGACCTTGCGGTAGAGCTGGTACAGGTTGCGATCGTCACCACGCCTGGCGGGCCGAAGGCCGTCGGGAAACTGCTTCCCCCGCTGGATGGGCTTGTCCGCGTAGACGACCTGCTCGGTCGCGTACTGCCGGAAGCCCTGCACTCGGAAGGCGGGCAGAAGCGCATCCCGATCGGGCAGGCGCACGAATAGCCGCAGCGCGCCGCGCTCGAGCGCCTGGTTGCAAAGATGCTGGACCAGGGCAGGCGCCACCTCGTCGGGGTCGGATTCGTCCGCGACCTGCAGGTTGAGCACCTGGAGGACACGCGCGCGGCGCAGGTCGAGGCCCAGAGGTTGGCCCGACGCCTGGATGAACCCGACCACCTTTCCGCTCTCCTCGGCGACGTACATGAGGGTGTCCTGCGAGAGCGGGAGGAGGGCCGACAGGGTCGAGCTCAGGAGCGACCACAGCCGAGCAGCCGGCGGCGCCGCCTCGCTCAGGCGGATCTCTGAGGAGCGATGCATCTCTTCGATCCGCGCGATGTCGAGCAGCCCCGCCGTGCGAACCTTCATTTAGTTCTTGGCCCCGGCCATGCGGACGAACTCGCGGTGGAGCCGCAGGTCGCCGCTCAGCTCAGGATGGAAGCACAACGCCACGATGCGGCCCTGCCGCACCGCGACCGGATGATGGTCGTAGCTGGCGATCACCTCTACGTCGCCAGTTCTCTCGACGAGTGGGGCGCGGATGAACACCCCTGGAAACGTCTTGCCGTCAAGGCCGTCGATGTGGAGCTGAGCCTCAAAGCTGTCGACCTGGCGGCCGTAGCCGTTGCGCCGCACGCCGACGTCGAGCAGGCCGAGGCCGCGCTGGCCGCCCGTTCCGTCTGTGATGTCGCGCGCGAGCACGATCATGCCGGCGCATGTGGCGAGCGTAGCGAGGCCGCGCTGGATGGCGTCGCGCAGCGGCTCGAGTAGGCCCACCCGTTCCATCAGCATCGTCATCGTCGTGCTCTCTCCGCCCGGCAGCACAATTCCATCAACGCCTTCGAGGTCTTCCTGGGTTCGGATCAGCCGCGTCCGCGCGCCCGCCTTTTCCAGCGCCCGGACATGTTCGGCGAACGCTCCCTGCATCGCGAGGACCCCGATGAGGGGTTTGTTGCTACCAGCCTCGGGCAGCGAGCAGCTCGTCCTTGGGGATGGCCGGAATCTCGAGGCCCCGCATCGCCTCGCCCAGGCCGGCCGAGACTTCGGCGATCATATCCGGCTTGTCGAAGTAGGTGGTGGCGGCGACGATCGCCTTGGCACGCTTCAAGGGGTCCTCGGACTTGAAGATGCCTGACCCGACGAAAACGCCGTCGACTCCAAGCTGCATCATCAGCGCGGCGTCGGCCGGGGTCGCGATGCCGCCCGCGGCGAAGTTGACGACCGGGAGCCGGCCCAGCTTCTGACACTCCGCGAGAACTTCCACGGGAGCGCCGATCTGCTTGGCCTCGCGCACCAGCTCGGCGTGGTTCATGCCCTGGAGCTTGCGTATGCCGGCGTTCACCGCGCGGGCGTGCCGAACCGCCTCGACGACGTTGCCGGTGCCGGCTTCGCCTTTGGTCCGGATCATGGCGGCGCCTTCGGCGATGCGGCGCGTAGCCTCGCCCAGGTCGCGGCAGCCGCATACGAACGGCACCTTGAACGGGTGCTTGTCGATGTGGTTCTCCTCATCCGCGGGCGTGAGCACCTCGGACTCGTCGATGTAGTCGATGCCCAGAGCTTCCAGCACCTGGGCCTCGACGAAGTGACCGATCCGGCATTTGGCCATGACCGGGATCGTGACCGCGACCATGATCGACTTGATCAGGTCGGGGTCGGACATGCGGGCGACGCCGCCCTCCCTTCGGATGTCCGCGGGCACCCGCTCAAGGGCCATCACCGCACACGCGCCCGCGTCCTGGGCGATCCGAGCGTGCTCAGGCGTGACGACGTCCATGATGACGCCGCCCTTCAGCATCTGGGCGAGCCCGGCCTTGACCTTGAAAGAGCCTTTCACGGACCCGTTTCCGTTGCGCGCGCCATTGCGCTCGGCCACGTTCGGAATTCTACGCGGCCCTCCCCCCGCCTTTCCGGAAGTGGCTAGAGGCGCTCCAGGACGAGCGTGCGCTTCGAGGCATACTCGTGGTCGGACAGGAGGCCGTCCCGGTGCAGGCGCGTGAGCATGTCCATCTCCTCGAGCACGTCGAGCAGGGGGGCCATTGTGCGGCGCGCCAGGTAGGCGTCGGAGGCCGTACCGGCCTCCTCCCCACGTGCGTCGAACTCGCGCACGAAGAACAGCGCCTTGACCGCGGAGAAGGGAATCCCGAGCTTGCGGATCGGGCTGTCGCTCTGCTCCGCGTGCAGATGCAGCACCACCCCATAGCGGTGCCGTTCGAGTGTGCCGTCGAGATGGCCCCGCAGCACCTCGCCGTCGAGGAAGCGGATCGCCACCTTGCGCGTCGGCGTATCCGCGAGCTCCTTGTCGCGCTGGAGCTCGACCCACTTGACCGCCGTCAGAGGGATCCAGGCGGTCTCGTTGTTCTCGAGGCCACCTGCGTCATCGACCTCGACCAGGAAGTCGGGCTCGTCGAAATCGAGATCGCGAGCGACCCCCTCGACGGTCTCGTCATCGAAAAAGCGCACGACTATCCTTGCCATTTCACACCTACTGTACTAACCCTCATCGGGCTTCACTCCTGCGCTGTTCTTTGAGCCGCCGGCGCCCGATCCGGCGGGCGCATTTGGTGCACGAGGCGATGTGGTCGCGGACGGCTTCCGCCTGGGGGCGGCGCAACTTGCCGGCGAGGTAGGGAGCCAGCAGGGGCAGCGCCTCTTCGTGGCTCAGCTCGCCCTCCCGCTGCGAGGCCAGATATTCCTCTTTGAATCGCAGCCGGGCTCGGTAGAGAAGCGTCTCGACCGCGCTCTCGGACATTTTGAGCGTGCGGGCGATCTGGCGGTAGCTCATGTCCTGGAGCTCACGAAGCGTTAGCACCAGGCGGTACTTCTCGGGCAGGCGCTGCGCCACCACCCAGACCTGCCGTCGGGTCTCGTTGGACTCCTGGACGAGCACCGGATCGAAGGCCTTGGCGGTCGAAGGTAGGTTCGACATGAGCTCGTCGTCTTCCTCTTCGGTCGTGCCATCGGCCCTGAGGTCGCGCTGCCGTCGCCGCAACTCGTCGTAGCAGAGGTTGCGCGCGACCGTGTGCACCCAGCCGCCGAAGTTGAACGACTCGTCTACCCGGTCCATCATCCGGAGCGCCTTCATGAACGTTTCCTGGGCGATGTCCTCGGCCAGGAGAGCGTCCCCCAGCTTCCGGCGCACGAGCCGGAAGATCGAGGCGACGTAACGACGGTGAAGCTCCTCGAAGGCGTGGATGTCACCGTTCCGATAGGCGCGGACGAGCTCCACGTCCGTCGGCTCCGGGGCCTGCTTGGCGGCAGACTGGCCCTCTACTTGTCCCATGAATGCCTGCGGCAGGCTACTACGGCGGCCCGCGTAAGCATCCTCTCTGGCTCATTTAGCGCCTGCTGAACGTCTTGTCCTTGCTCCGTCAGCGTCACGATCTCCGTGACGCCGGCCTCGTACAACGCCTCCCAGCCAGGGCCCTTGCCGCCGGCGAGCAGGAGCACCGGCACCCCCGCCTGGCTGGCCCGCTTTGCGACCTCGCCAGGGGCCTTGCCGTAGGCGGTCTGATCGTCGACCCTGCCCTCACCGGTGATCACCAGATCGGCGCGTGACAGCCGGGCGTTCAAACCCGCGGCCTCGACCACGAGGGGCGCCCCCGGGACGAGATCTGCGTCCAGAAAAGCAACCAGTCCCGCGCCCGCGCCTCCGGCGGCTCCCGCTCCCGGAATCGCCGCCACCTGGCGGCCGGGATCCCGCTCTATCACCTCGGCGTATCGAGCCAGCGCCTCGTCCAGCTCCTTGACGGCGGCCTCATCCGCCCCTTTTTGCGGCCCGTAGACCGCGCTGGCTCCCTGGGGGCCGGTGAGCGGGTTGGTCACGTCGCACGCGACGCGCACCTTGATCGCCTTCCATGCGCGATCCATTCCAGACACATCGATCGTGTGCAGCCGGCTCAGGGCGGCGCCTCCCCGTGGGAGGTCGCGGCGCTGAGCGTCCAGCAGCCGCGCTCCCAGGGCCTGCGCCATTCCCGCACCGCCGTCGTTCGTGGCTGAGCCGCCGATGCCCGCGATGATCTCCACAGCCCCGGCGAGGCGCGCCGCCTCGAGGAGCTGGCCAAACCCATACGTCGATGTTCGCCGCGGGTCGCGCCGAGACTCGTCGATCAGAGTCAGCCCGCTCGCAGTCGCGAGCTCCACCACGCCGGTGCGCCCGGAGTCGATCAACCCATATCGAGCCTGCACCGAATCTCCAAGGGGCCCTTCCACTGTGGCGAACCGGTACTCGCCGTGGTTGGCGTCGACCAGCGCCTCGACGGTGCCGTCGCCGCCGTCCGCCACCGGAACCTCGACGACCTCGGCGTCAGGAAAAACCTCGCGAACCCCGCGAGCGATGGCTCCGGCGGCCTGGGATGCCGTCAGCGTTCCTTTGAAGGCGTTCGGGGCGACGACAACCTTCACGGGGGAGGCAGGCCTCCCCCACGCGGCCCCCTCCGTTGCAGGGGGCGCCTGCCGGCGCTTGGAGAGACGACGTCCGGTGACGGCCGGAATGAATCCGGCCTGCGGACCGACTCTGCGTTTTTTAGTAGACGGGGATCGTCCAGTCTTTGTACTTCGGAGTGTCGCCCCGGACGGCATTGAAGTAGATGTTCTGCAGCTCCTGCGTGAACTCCCCCACCTTGCCATCGCCCACCGGCCGCCGGTCGACCTCGATCACGGGCGAGATCTGAGCACCGGTTCCGCAGAGCAGGAGCTCATCGCATGTGTAGAGCTCGGTGCGGTCGATGCTTCGCTCCAGCACCTCGAGATTCAGCTCGTCTCGGATGACCTTCATCAGCAGCTGCCGGGTCACTCCCTCGAGGATGTCGTCGGTCACCGGCGGAGTGACAAAAACACCGTCCTTGAGCATGAAGAGGTTTTCCGCCGAGCCTTCGGATACGTGACCGTCCATGGAAAGCACGATCGCCTCGTCGAAACCGCCCTCCACCGCCTCTGACTTCGCGAGCGCGGCCTGTGCGTAAGAGCCCGTGATCTTCGCTCGCGCGGGTAGCGCCTCATCTGGCACCCGACGCCAGCTGCTGACCATGCAGCGGATGCCGGCCTCGACTTCTACGTACTTGCCAAAGGGAATCGCGTAGATGAAGAAGTTGCGGTCCAGGTTGTGCAGGCGGACGCCGATCTCTTCGCTCGACGTGTAGAGCAGCGGCCGCACGTAGACGTCGGACTTGAACTCGTTGCGACGAAGCAGGTCGAGCGTGAAGTTGACGAGCTCTTCGGTCGAGAAAGGCAGTTGCATCCGCATGACGTTGGCGGAGCGTCGCATCCGTTCGTAGTGCGCCGCGGGCTCCAGGAGGAAGAGCTGGCTTTGCTTCGGGTTCCAGTAGGCCCGGATGCCTTCGAAGACCGCGGTCCCATAGTGCAAGGCGTGGGTCATGAGGCCGAGCTTCACGTCGTTATAGCGTGCGAACTCACCGTCGAAGAAGACCCACGTGTTGGGATGGGCCGCGGGCTTTTTCACCGCGGCCTTGGACCTGGTTTCCACACCCATTGAAGTAAGTGTATTTCCCTGTCCCGCCAGCAGGCGAAAAGTGCCCCGGTCGCGGAGCGACCCGGGTGGATGGACGCGCAGTCGACCTGCACCGTCCATCCGTCATCTGTTATGAATCGCGGCGTGAGCCTGTACGGCATCATCGCCGACCTTCGCCGCGAGCACCCCACACCGGCGGCGATGCAGACCCTGGACATGGTCGTCGCGGAGTTCGGCCGAACGCGTGACAACCTCAAAGAGGCGGTCGCGAACCTCGATGGCAAGGCCCTGCCTCCCGGTGGCAAGGCCGTCCTCGACAAGCTGGTCGAGCGAGCGCGCCAGGACGGCGTCTATGACCTCGATTACGGACCCGATCCGTACGACAGGCCGGTCCCGGAGGCGTTGGACGAGGGAACCGCGGGCATCGGCGCCCTGCTCGCGCTGTCTTCCCTGGCTGGCGTGGCACTGGCCGTGGTGGCGGTGGTCGTCGGGCTGCGCGCGATCTTCGGCTAGCCAACCGGTGCCCGAGTATTCCTTCGACGTCGTCTCCGAGTTCAACCCCGCCGAGCTGACCAACGCCATCGACCAGGCTCGCCGCGAGGTGGGAACTCGTTTCGACTTCAAAGACACCGCGACCAGCTACGACCATCGCGGCGACGTCATCGTGATCGAGTCCGCGAGCGAGGACCGCGCCCGAGCGGCGCTGCAAGTGATGCGCGAGAAGGCTGCGCGGCGGCAGCTCTCGCCCAAGCTCTTCCAGGCCGGCGATCCGAAGACCGTCGGCAAGGGCCGCGGACAGATCGAGGTCCGGCTGAACGCCGGCATCAACGACGACCTCGCCCGTGACCTCCGCAAGCGGATCCAGAACGTGTCGAACAAGGTCCAGGTCCGGATCCAGGGAGACCAGCTTCGGGTCGTGAGCAAGGACAAGGACACGCTGCAGGCGGTGATCAAGCTGCTTCGGGAAGCTGAAGACATCCCTGTACCACTTCAATTCACCAACTACCGCTAGCCGCGCGCTAGCTTCATGGCGTGGTCGTCATCCCCGCCGTCGACATCCTCGGTGGGCGCTGCGTGCGATTGACGCAGGGCGATTACGAGCATCCGAAGGTTTACGCCGACGACCCGGTGGAGGTGGTCGAGATCTTTGCGGCCGCGGGTGCGCGCCGGGTGCACGTTGTCGACCTCGACGCCGCGCGCGGCACGCCGAACAACCGCAGCGTGATCACGGCGATGCTGCGCGAGCCCGAGATCGAGCTCCAGGTCGCCGGCGGCGTGCGCAGCATGGAAGATGCCGACGCGCTCCTGGAGGGTGGCGCGCACTGGGTCGTAATGGGAACGACGGCCGTACAGAACCCGCGCGTCTTTGAACGCTGCGCGCGGCGCCATCCCGGCCGAATCCTGGCGGCGCTCGACATCCGCGACAACCAAGCCGCGGTCGGCGGCTGGCTGGACACGGCGCCGGTGGTGATCGGCTCGCTCGTCGGCCGGTGGGACCGCCTGCCCCTCGCCGGCATCATCCTCACGTGCATCGACCGGGACGGCACCATGGCCGGGCCAGACGTCGAGACACTCTCCCGGGTACGCCGGATGACCGGCCTCGACCTGCAGTACTCGGGCGGGATTTCCTCGGTCGAGGACATACACCGGGCCATCTCCGCGGGGGCTCGGGCGGTGATCCTGGGTAAAGCGCTGTACGAAGGGCGGCTCACGCTCGAGCAGGCGCTGGCGTGAGGAGAGTCGCGCTGGTCGCGGTGGCGGCGCTGCTCATCGCCTGCGGCGGTCGCGAAGCCGCGGACGACCAGGGCCTGCACAAGGGCATCCAGGACAACACCAGTGGCGCCGAGGTGACGTTCGACGCCACCGTTCTCACTGATCCGGTCGAGAGCGGGGGGCACGAAAGGTTCGAGGTCAAGACATCGACCGGCGAGACGCTCGAGGTCGATCACAACACCACCCTTGCCGAATCGGTGCCCGTGCACAAGGGGGATGGGGTCGTCATCCACGGCCAGCTCTATATCGACCCCGGACCACGCTACGGCGTTCATTGCACGCACGCGCACACTTCGGGCGGATGCCCGAACCCCGGATGGATCGAGTACAACAACAATTACTACGAATGAATCGCAGAGTGCGCCCCTCGCCGATCAGCTTCCTCCGCAACGCCATGGCGGGGTCATACGGCCCGCTTGGACGGTTGCGACTGATCGCTGACAACGTGCGGAGAAAGGCCGGCGGTCGTGGGTGCTGCGGCAACTACGGCGACCCCGGTTGTTGAATGACGAAAGAGGAGGCCCGTGCGGCCGGTTTGATCAGGTAGGAGGAACTACTCTGATGCATGCAGTCGTCTTCGAACGCAACGGCGGGCCCGAGGTGCTCGACTTTAAGGAGACGCCCGAGCCCTCGCCTCGCGATGGCCAGGTTCTGGTCGACATCGCCGCGATCGGTGTGAACTTTCGCGACGTCTACGAACGCGAAGGCGCAGATTACGGCTCCAAGCCGCCCGCGATCCTCGGCGTAGAGGGCGCGGGGATGCTCGCCGAATCGGGCGAACGGGTGGCGTGGATCGACGTTCCCCACAGCTACGCGGAACGGGTCGCGGCGGATCCTCGCAAGCTCGTACCCATCCCCGAAGGCGTGGCGACCGACGTCGCGGCGGCGGCGCTGCTGCAGGGCTTGACTGCCCACTATCTCGCTCACGATTCGTACCCGATCCAGAAGGGGGATTGGGTTTTGGTTCACGCGGGAGCCGGTGGCGTCGGGCTGCTGCTGACCCAGATCGCCAAGCTGCTCGGTGGGCGCGTCATCGCCACCACCTCTTCTGAGGAGAAGGCACTGCTGGCCAGGGACGCGGGCGCCGACGAGGTGCTCAGCTACGAAGGTTTCGCCGAGCGCGCTCGCGAGATCACCGGCGGCGAGGGCGTCGCGGCCGTCTACGACGGCGTCGGGAAGACCACGTTCGCCGAAGGGTTGCTTGCGATCCGGCCGTTCGGCCGCATGATCCTTTATGGCGCAGCGAGTGGTCAGCCGGAACCGTTTCGGCTTCAGCTGCTCGCGAAGCATGGGTCGCTTTACGTGCAGCGGCCGACGGTGCAGACGTACACGCGCACCGCCGATCTCCTCCGCGACCGCGCACGCAAGGTTTCGAGCTCGTTCAGCAGGGCAAGCTGAAGATCCGCATCGGGGCGAGTTATCCACTGCGCGAGGCGCGGCAGGCGCACATCGACGTGCAGGCGCGCAGAACCAGCGGGAAGACCCTGCTGGTGCCCTAGCGCCGGGCTCGGGTGGGTTT
>Ga0209056_10003252_pt1 | contig 17398 bp, 17 predicted proteins | sample GraSoiAngelo_114_FD_185876 | JGI IMG/M metagenome (GOLD analysis project Ga0209056, IMG submission 185876) | Grasslands soil microbial communities from the Angelo Coastal Reserve, California, USA - 14_0903_13_40cm (SPAdes) (version 2) | ecosystem: Environmental > Terrestrial > Soil > Grasslands... | reverse complement strand
GCCCGATCTCCGCGCTCAGGCGGGTGAAGAGCTCGCGCTTCAGCTCGAGGGGCAGCGTGGCCGCGGGCGTTGGAAAGAAGATTCCCGCCAGCCGTCCCCGTCGCGTGACGAGAATGGGATCCCGCGAGCGCAGAAAGCCGGTCGCCTTGTCACGGAACTCCCGAACGCTGCTGATCCTCATGTGGCCACCACCGTGGCCATGATAGCACGCGGGAATCCGGCTGTCGCCGCTCGGCGGGGGAGACGTGCCAACATCACGAACTTATCCGCCCCTAGGAGGCCTCGTGGCCGAGCCGACGTACGGCAGCTCCGAGCAGAGGTGCATCCTCAGATCGGCGCCTCTGGTTGTGCCGCTGCACTCGGACTTCGGTGCCCACGCGCTGGAGCGGACCCACATCTCTCCAAGGAGAGCCTTCGGGACCCTCGATCCAGAGGCACCTCTCGGTCCCAGAGAAGCCGCGCTTGAGGCCTGAGCCAGGCGAACGGCTGGGCAGAGGACAAGGTGAGCGGCTTCCGAGCAGCGCAAGCGATTCCACTCGGATGAAGGCGCCGTGACCGACGAGTATCTTACCCTCCAGCAGCTCGCCGCGTACTCCAAGATTTCGGTCCGTCAGCTCAGGAAGTACCTGAGTCTCCCGCCAGGCCAGGCCCTGCCCTGTTATCGTCCCGGTCGCAAGGTGTTGGTCCTACGGACAGAGTTCGACGCGTGGTTCGCGCAGTACCGACGGCTGGGAAGGCCGATCATCACACGCGTCCTGCGGGACCTCGGTCTAGATCCCGAACGCCTGCCGGACACGCGGCCGCCCTTCCGTCGCCATCTCCGCTCCGAAAAAGCTCTGGGCGTATGACCCGATACCCGTATCGTCCTCCTCAGGCGTTTACTCTTGACCCCGGAGGAGAGCGGGATGGCAAGGACCGCGACGTAATGGGTGCGTCAACGATCACCGCCACGTACGTCCGGCACGGTCGGAGGTGGCGGGTTCTGATCCGACCGGTCAACGCTCCACGCATTACCCGGGTCGTCGCAACAGAGAAGGACGCCATCGACCTCGTCCGGCACTTCAACCGCCTTGGCATGGCCGGCGTGGACCTCGGCCAGGCCCTCACCGAGGCCAAGACGCAGACCCGCCGCATTTATCCCCCCCTGCGAGACGTGCTGATCGAGCGCTGCAAGGACGGCGAGGACCGATGGGTCAAGCTACCGCCGGCGGCGATCGGGGCCCTGCGGGCCCACGGCGAGGCGATGGACCTCGAGGCCAGCGTAAAGGACTGGGAGCCCGAACAGCGCGAACTGGTCTTCCCGAACAATGTGGGCCGGGTCACGCGCTACGGGACCTTCCTGGAGCTAGTGTGGCAGCCGCTTCTGAAGGCGGCGAAGCTCGCCTATCGGAAGCCCCATGCGATGCGCCACTCGTACGCGACGTGGATGCTCGAGGAAGGCGCTGATCTCCGCTTCGTGAAGGACCAGATGGGGCATGCGTCGATCGAAGAGACCGAGGGCACCTACGGGCACCTCGAGCGCGAGCGGCACGAGCAGCGAGTCGACCTCGGCCGGATCCTGGGGTCGGGGGGTGCGGCGGAAAAGCCTACATCTCGCGAGGGCGCTCACGCCGCTGCTTCATCGAGTGATCGCCCTTAAGCCTCCGCGAGGTCATGGCCGGGCGATCCGCCTGGCTCGGGCCCAGAGGGGCCCCGCACTTTGGGCACTCTTTCGGCTTCGGCTTGTCCGCCGAGCTCAATTCCACGTGGCCACATTTCGGACTCGTACACGTGCTGTGCATGCCGCGCCTGCCTCCGTCACAGACGTCCAGTCGCGTCCACCGGCGTCCACAGAATTAATCACCTCAAGCTAAGATCCGATGAGATTTGATGGAAAAGGGCTGGTGGAGGGTAAGGGATTCGAACCCTCGACCTCGGCGTTGCGAACGCCGCGCTCTCCCAACTGAGCTAACCCCCCCCGCACCGACGCAGAAGCCGATTGTAACGATCCCGACCCGGAAATGCCAGCGCCTCTCCGCCCGTTCTACGGGGTCGCCTTCGGGGCCTGGACGCCTCTGAGCAGCGGCGCCACCAGGTCGATCGGGATCGGGAAGAACGTCGTCGTGTTCCGCTCGGAGGCGATCTCCCGCATCGTCTGCAAGAAGCGGAGTTGGACGGCGATCGGGAACCGCCCGAGCACCTCCGCGGCCTCAGCCAGCCGCGCCGCCGCCTGGAACTCGCCCTCGGCGTTGATCACCTTCGCACGGCGCTCGCGCTCCGCCTCCGCCTGTTTGGCCATGGCACGCTGCATGTCCTGCGGCAGGTCGATCTGCTTGACCTCGACGGTCGCCACCTTGATGCCCCAGGGCTCGGTGTGCTCGTCGATGATCCGCTGCAGCTGCTGGTTGATCTTGTCGCGTGCCGACAGGAGGTCGTCGAGCTCGACCTGACCGAGCACGCTCCGGAGCGTCGTCTGCGCGATCTGCGAGGTCGCGTACAGGTAATCCTGGACGGCGACGACCGCCTTCTCGGGGTCGATCACCCGAAAGTAGATGACCGCGCTGACCTTGATCGAGACGTTGTCCCGCGTGATCACGTCCTGCGGAGGCACGTCCAAGGCAACGGTCTGGAGGCTCACCTTGACCATCCGGTCGATCAGCGGCACCAGCAGCACGAGTCCGGGGCCGTTGCCCTGGCCGCCGGGGTTCAGGATCGCCCTTGCGCTGCGGCCCAGCCGGAAGATCACTGCCCGCTCATACTCCCGGAGGATGCGCACGAACGAGCTCAGCACGAACAGGGCGACGACCAGCAGGACGATCGCGAACAGCGACTCGAACCCGCCCATCTCCACCTCCTATGCCGCCTTGACGACTTTGAGGGTGAGCCCGTCGACAGCCGTGATTCGGACCGCCTCGCCGATGTTGATCGGCCCGCCCTCGGCGACGGCGCGCCACAGCTCCCCCTGGACGAAGACCTCCCCGGCGGGGTCGAGGGCGGAGCGCGCCACGCCGGTACCGCCAACCATACCCACCGCGCCCGTGATCGGCCGCCGGGCGAGCGCCCGGAGGCCGGCCGCCACGGCGAGGACGAACACGGCCGCCGTGACGCCGACCGTGGGCAGGATGACCCACCACGACACGCGGAGCTCCGCCATCGACGTGTCGAAGAGCATGAGCGAGCCGAGCAGCATCGCGACCACGCCGCCCACCGCCAGCACGCCGTGGCTCGTGATCTTCACCTCCGCGATCAGCAGCACGACTCCGAAGAGGATCAGGAGCAGGCCGGCATAGCTGATGGGAAGGCTCTGGAAGGCGAAGAACGCGAGGATGAGCGAAATGCCCCCGACGACGCCGGGCAGGATCACCCCGGGGTTCGAAAGCTCGAAGAACAGGCCGAGCATCCCGAGCATCATGAGGACGTAGGCGACGTTCGGGTCGGTGATGATGTTGAGCACACGGTCGCGGAACCCGATCCCGATCGGCTGGATCGCGGCGCCCCGGGTGTGCAGGACGACCTGCCGTGTCGCGGTCTTCACCACGCGCCCGTCGATCTTGTCAAGGAGGTCGGTGGTCGAGTCCGCGAGCAGGTCGACGATGTGCAGGCGAACTGCCTCCCGCTCGGTCGCCGACACCGACTGGCGCACGGCCTTTTCCGCCCACTCGACGTTGCGCCCGCGCGTGGCCGCGATCGTCCGCGCGAACGCCGCCGCGTCGTTCTCGACCTTGCTCTTCATTTCCTTGTCGAAGGAGCCGCCGAGCGCCGCCACCGGGTGGGCGGCGCCGATGTTGGTCGCGGGCGCCATCGCCGCGATGGGCGCCGCCATCGTGATGAAGACCCCCGCCGAGGCTGCGCGGGCCCCCGTGGGGGCCACGTACACGACGACCGGGACGTCCGAGCTCAGGATCTCCTGCACGATCGACCGCATGGAGCGCTCGAGCCCGCCCGGTGTGTCGAGCTGGATGACGAGAGCAACCGCGTGCTCGCTCCGCGCCCGCTCGAGCGCGCTCGTGACGATGCGGACGGTCACGGGGCTGATCACTCCGTCGACGGTGACGAGCGCGACCGGCCCCCCCGCCGCCGCCGAAGCCGGCATGGCGAGCGCCAGCAGGACAACCGCCAGCAGGGCGCCGCGGATCAACGTCCGAGCGCCAGGAGCGAGACGAATTCGAAGAGCAGGTTGGCGGCCAGGAGCGACGTGACCTGGCCCGGCCCGTCGTACGGCGGCGACACCTCAACGAGATCGCACCCGACGAGCGGCAGCCCCTGGAGGCTTCTGACGAGCACGAGCGCCTCCCAGGAGGTGAGCCCGCCGACCTCGGGCGTGCCGGTCGCGGGCGCGTAGGCCGGATCCACCGCGTCGATGTCGAACGAGCAGTAGACGGGGCCGCCCGCCAGGCGGGCGAGCTTGCCGGCCACCCACGCGAGCCCCTGCTCCTTCACCGCTTCGATGCGGATGACCTCGAGCCCGTGCGCCTCGTGGAACGCGAAGTCCTCGGGCCCGTAGAGCGGGCCGCGGATCCCGACCTGGATCATGCGCCGAGGGTCGATCAAGCCCTCCTCGATGGCACGGCGGAACGGCGTGCCGTGGAAGTACTTCGACCCAAAGTATTCGTCCCACGTGTCGGGGTGCGCGTCGAAGTGCACGACGCCAAGGGGGCCGTGCCGGCCGGCCACCGCGCGAAGCACGCCGAGCGAGATCGAGTGGTCGCCACCGACGCAGACAGGGGTGGTACCCGCGGCCACGATCTCGGCGACGCCGCGCTCGACCGCCTCCAAAGTCCGCTCGATCGAGATCGGGACGACGTCGATGTCGCCGTAGTCGGCGCAGCGGAGCCGCTCGAACGGGTGCACCTTGAGCACCGGGTGCCAGGTGCGGATCAGCGAGGACTGCTCGCGGATCGCGCGCGGGCCGAACCGAGCTCCCGTCCGGTAGGAGGCGCCGCCGTCGTACGGGATGCCGACGAGCGCCACATCGAGCCCGGCCGCCTCCCGGACGTGAGGCAGCAGCATGAAGGTCGCGATCTGGCCGAAACGGGGGGAGCGGAAGGGATCCCGCGGCTCGTGCATCCTACAGCATGGACTCGAGACGGGCGACGGCGCCCGCGAGCGCCGCGGTCTCCTCGGGTGAGTTGTACACGGAGAAGCTGGCGCGGGCGGTCCCCACGACCCCAAGCCGTCGCATCAGAGGCTGGGCGCAGTGGTGGCCGGCCCGGACCGCGATGCCCTCGGCGTCGAGCAGCGCCGCCGCGTCGTGGGGATGGATGCCGGCCACGTTGAAGGCTGCCACTGCCCCCCTGCGCTCCGGCTCGCGCGGGCCGTAGATTGTCACGCCCGGGATCGCGGCGAGGGCCTGGAGCGCCGCCCCGGTGAGCGCGCGCTCATGCTCGGCGATCCGCTCCAGGCCAAGCTTCTCCAGGTACTCGACCGCCGCCAGGAGCCCGATCGCCTCCGCGATCGGCGGCGTGCCCGGCTCGAACCGCCACGGCAGGTCGTTCCACTGGGCCCGGTCGAGCCAGACCTCCTTGATCATCTCGCCGCCGCCCCGCGCGGGCTCGAGGGCCTCGAGCGCGGCCCGCCGACCGTAGAGGACACCGATTCCGGTCGGCCCCAGCATCTTATGGGACGAGAAGGCGTAAAAGTCGCAGCCCAGAGCCGACACGTCCACCGGAAGATGAGGCGCCGCCTGGGCCCCGTCGACCACCGACAGCGCCCCAGCCTCCCGGGCGCGGGCGGCGATCTCCCGCACCGGGTTGATCGTCCCGAGCACGTTCGACACGTGAGCGACGGCGACCACCCGCGGACGGCCCGCGAGGAGCCGGGCGAAGGTCGCCAGGTCGAGGACGCCGTCACTGGTCACGGGGACGGCCTTGAGGACGGCCCCGCGGTCGCGCACGGCCATCTGCCACGGGATCACGTTCGAGTGGTGCTCCATCTCCGTGATCAGGACCTCGTCGCCGGGCCGGAGCGTCCGGCCGATCGCCTCGGCGAGCAGGTTGAGACCGTCGGTCGTGCCCCGGGTAAAGACGACCTCCTCCCGGGCCGCCGCGCCGATGAAGCGCTGGACGCGGTCGCGCGCCGACTCGTAGAGCTCCGTCGCCTCCTCGCCGAGCGTGTGGATCGAGCGGTGCACGTTCGCGTGCGAGGTCTCGTAGTACCGCGCCATCGCCTCGATCACCTGCCGCGGCTTCTGGCTCGACGCGGCGGAGTCCAGATAGACGAGGGGGCGACCGTTGATCAGGCGGCCGAGGATCGGGAAGTCCGGGCGGGTCAGCTCGTCAAGCCGCACGGAGCGCCGCCCTCAGCACGGACAGCGGGAGCGTCACGCACTGCATGCGGGTCGGCCGGATGTCGGCTTCGAGGGTCGCGAGCAGATCCTCGGTGGTCACCGCCGCGGCCTCGGGCACGCGGCGGCCCTGGATCTTCTCGAGGAGGACGTCGGCGGCGGCCGAGCAGATCGCGCAGCTGTCGCCGGTGAACCTGGCCAGGGCGACGGCGCCGTCCTCGAGCCGGAGCGCGAGACGCACCCGGTCGCCACAGAGCGGGTTCACATCCTCCGCGGTCACGGTGGCCCCGGGCAGCTCGCCGCGGAACCGCGGCCTTCGCCACCGCTCCCGGATGACGCTTGTGTAGAGGCCCGGAGGGGCCGCCACGCCTACTCGAGCTCCCCGCGCCTGACGTTCGCGCGGTAGGCCGGGAACCGGTACGCCGAGTCTCGGGACAGCAGGCCGCCGTGGCCCAGCCCGGCGAGTTCATGGTTGCCGACGCGCTCGCCCGCCAGGACGCGCGGGAGCACGAGGTCGAAGGTCGTCGCCTCCGAGAACATGCCGCACGACGGCATCCCAACCACGACGTGCCCATGCCAGGTCGCGATCCAGAGCAGGCTCCCCGGGTGGGCCGGCGCCCCGTGGCGTTCCATCCGCGCGCCCACCCGGACGAGCGCACCGAAGACAGGGTCGAGCGGGTCGAGCGCGCTTGCGCCGGCTACGATCAGCGTCTCGGCCCCGTCGGCGCGGAGCCCCTCGAGCTCCCGCGCGACCTCCTCGACGGCGGGGCCCGCGTAACGGACCGGCAGGAGCCGCGCGCCGAACCAGGCGACCTTCGCGTGGAGCGACTTCTCGAACCGGGCGCGCTGCTTCTCGTCGAGGCCCTCGCGAGCCACCGCCCCGATGGTCAACGCCTGGAAGGCATCGACCGTCAAGAGCCCCTTGGCTTCCGCAGCCAGGCGTTCGATCGTCTCGATCGTCGACCCGGCGATCACGAGCGGCGTGATCTTGCACCGGGCCACGACCTCGCCCGGCTCGACCGGGAGGCCGTCGTAGAGCGTGTACACACAGATTCCCTCGAGCGCGTTCACCCCCCGGAGCCGATCCGTGCGGACGCGGAAGAGGCCGCGACGGCTCGCGACGAGGCTCCACTTGCCCTCGGAGTACGCCTTCACCTCGACGCCCTCGCCCACCACCGCGGCGGCGAGCCGCTTGCCGGCCGGCTCCTCCAGCAAATCGCCCGCCTCGACCTCGATGACGTGGAGCTCCTCCCAGGGGAGAGCGAGCAGGGTCCGGGCCAGCGCCTCGTCGATCAGGGCTCCCTTGGGCGCGGCGACCTTGCGGTCGGCGTCGCGCACGTCGTGGCACAACACGCGCCCGATCAGCGCGGCCGGCGTGGCGTCCTTCCGAATCGCGCGAGCTTTCATGGTGGGCGGCGCCCCTCAGTCGTGGTCGCCGTTCTGACCTCCCCGCTCTCGGGCGACGTCCCGCAGCGGTCGCCCGGAGCGGCCGGCCCGCGTCGCCTGGATCTCGGCCAGCACCGCCAGCGCGATCTCCGGCGCGGTCTGGGCGCCGATGTCGAGGCCGATCGGCACGCGGACCCGGGCGAGCTGATCGCGCGGCACGCCGTCCTCGACCAGGAGGCTCAGGATCGCGTTGGCGCGCCGGGTCGAGCCGAGCATCCCGACATAGCCCACCGGCTGCCCGAGCGCGTACCTGAGCACCGGCACGTCGTACTTGTAGTCGTGGGCGACGAGGACCAGGGCCGTCGACGACGCCAGCGGATAGCTCTGGATCAGCTCCGACGGGATTCCGACCCGGAGTTCGTCGACCTCGGGAAATCGCTCGGGCGTCGCGAAGCGCGGACGGCCATCCACGACGACGGTCCGGTAGCCGAGGAGCTTCGCCAACTTGACCATCTCCATCGCCACGTGGCCGGCGCCGACGATCAGCAGGAGCGACGGCGGAGCGAACACCTCGACGAAGACGCGGGCGCCCTCGCCGACGAGCGTCTGAGACGTGGCCCGGTCGATGGCGGCGCGAGCCTCGGGGGTGAAGCGCGCGTCGAGCGCGGGGCTGCCGAGGCTCCCCTCCACCCGGCCGTCGTCGAGCACGAGCAGCTTGCGGCCGTGCGGGTCGTCGAGAAGGCTCACGAGCGCGCCCCGGCCGCCCCGCGCGGCGTGGGTCCGCACCCGCTCGTAGTAGGCGAGCGTGGGATCGCTCGGGGCGTCGAGCGCGATCGGCTCGACGAAGACCTCGATCGTGCCCCCGCACGTGAGTCCGATCTCCCACGCCTCCTCGTCGCCGAGGTTCATCTCGAGCAGCCGCGGCTTCATGGCGCCGAGGACCTCAGTAGACTCCTCGATCACCTGGGCGTCGACGCAGCCGCCGATCGTGACCGATCCGAGCACGCGCCCGTGCTCGTCGACGACCATCCGCGCGCCCTCCTTCCGGGGCGTGGTGCCGCGTGTGTTGACCAGCGTGGCGACGGCGACCCGCCCCGAGGTGCGGCGTAATTGCTCAATATGCTCGAGGAGTTCGCTCACGGTCCTCATGATAGCACGCAGGGCCCGCGCGATTCGGGCGGGCTCGGCCGGCGCCGCTCCCCTCGGCCGTGCGCGGAGCCGTCAGAGCCGGAGGGCGCCGGCGAGGGCGCGGAGTGACTCGAGGTTGTGGGCTGCCGCGAACCAGTCGAGGAACGGCAGCGCCGCGGCCATCCCGCGGGTGAGCGGCTCGTACGAGGGGTTGCCCAGCAGCGGGTTGAGCCAGATGAGCCGCGCCGCGCGCCGACGGATCTGCAGGAGCTCCGTCGCGAGCACATCGACGTCACCGGTGTCCCAGCCGTCCGAGAGCACGATGACTATCGTGCGCCGGTCGAGCAGGTAGCCCCACTGCCGGTTGAATTCGGCGAGCGAGGCGCCGATCCGCGTCCCGCCCGACCAGTCCCGGACGTCCACGAGCCGCCGCAGTACCTGCCGGTACGGCCGGCCCCGCAGGTGCTCGGTGACTCGAGTGAGTCGCGTCGCGAACGTGAAGGTCTCGACCCGACCGAACACGTTCTGGAGCGCGTAGAGGAACTGGAGCAGGAACCGGCTGTAGAGATCCATCGAGCCCGAGACGTCGCAGAGCAGCACGAGCCGGACCTTCTTCTGCTTCCGCCGGCGCCGCCGGAGGTCGATGATCTCCCCGCGCGTGAGGTTCGCCCGGAACGTCCGCCTGAGGTCGACAAGACCACGGCGCTTGGCTGGCCGTCGGCGGCGGCTCGCGCGGCGGGCGAGCCGGCGGGCGATCTGGATCGTGAGCCGCGCGATCTCGTCGAGCTGCTCGGCGGTGAAGGTCGAGAAGTCCTGCGTCGTCAGCGCGTCGCGGTCGGAGACCGAGGGCACGCCGAGCGGCTCGCCCGCCGCGTCGCCGTCTTCGTCCGCCCTCCAGGTCTCGAGCGCGACCCCTTCACGCCTCTGCCCCGCGACCGCGGGCGTCTCGACCGGTGCCGGCTCGGGGCCACGGTCGTCACGCGGCGCGACCAGCCCTCGCATCACGGGATCGTCGGCGGGCGCGGCCCGCCAGAAGGCGTTGAAGCAGCGCTCGAAGGTCGGTATCTCTTCGACGCGCGAGACGAGCACGGCGCGGAGGCCGAGGAAGACCTCGTGACGGTCGGAGAGGTCGAGGTGCCCGAGGGCGCGCGCCGCATCGGTCACCTCCCCGAGCGTCACGGGCAGCCCGTGGCGCCGGAGCAGCCCGGCGAACCGGACGACGGCGCCCTGCAGGTCCCGCTCCGCCATCTACCCCTCGACCGGGATGAACTTGCCGATCCCCGCGCTGGCGACCTCAGCCCGGAAGCGCTTCACGTCGTCGGCGTCCTTCAGGACACAGCCGAGGGTCTCCGCCACGAGCTCCGCGTCGAGGTGATCCGCGTGGAGGGCGGTGAGGGCGCGGGCCCAGTCCAGCGTCTCGGCCACCCCGGGGACCTTCGACAGGCGGACGGCGCGGAGCGACTCCATGAAGCGCGCGATCTCTCGAGCGAGGCGGGCATTCACCCCGGGCACCTTCCGCTCGACGATGCGGACCTCCTTGTCGAAGGACGGGTAGTCTACCCAGAGGTAGAGGCAGCGCCGACGAAGGGCGTCGGAGAGCTCGCGGTTGCGGTTGGAGGTGAGGATCACGTGGGGCGGATGGGCCGCCTTGATGGTGCCGATCTCGGGGATCGTGATCTGCCACTCGGAGAAGATCTCAAGGAGGAAGGCCTCGAACTCCTCGTCGCTACGATCGATCTCGTCGACCAGCAACACCGGCGAGGTCTCCTGGGTGATCGCCTGAAGCAGCGGCCGCTTCAGGAGAAACGGCTCCGAGAAGATCGCCGCCTCCCTCTGCTCGGTCGGCGTCCCGCTCCCCTCTTCGAGCTTGATGTGCAGGAGCTGCTTCTGGTAGTTCCACTCGTAGAGGGCCATCGCGGCGTCCAGCCCTTCGTAGCACTGGAGCCGGATCAGGGTCGCGCCGAGCATCCGGGCCATGACCTTCGCCACCTCGGTCTTGCCGACACCGGCGTGGCCCTCGATGAGGAGCGGCTTGCGGAGGATCGTGGCGAGATGGACCGAGGTGGCGACCGGCGCATCGGTCACGTAGTCCGCGGCCTCCATCAACTCTTGGATTCTTCGGATCTCTTTGCGCATGACTTCCTATTCTACATGAAGACGCGCATAGTCTTCGGGCGTGTCGATGTCGGCGGGCAGCGGCAGGTCGAGCGGGACTTGCGCCACGCGCTCCGGGCGCGCCTGCACGACCGGTTTGCCACCGAGGTCGCCCGTGAGCGCGGCGAGTTCGCCGAAGACCTCGTTGCCGAAGAGCACCGGATTGCCCTGGACGCCGCCGCGGTAGATCGGCACCACGACGGGCAGCCCCGTGCGGGCGAAGGCCCCAAGGAGCGCGGGGATCACGGACTCTGGGAGACCGGGCTGGTCGCCGAGCGCGACCAACGCCGCGCGCGTCCACGGCTTGAGCGCGCCGACGCCGACCGCGATCGACGACCCCTGCCCGTCCTGGGGGCGCGGGTTGTTGACGAAGCGGACGGGGAGCTCGGCCAGCGCCGCGCGGAGCGCCGCGTCCTCGGTCCCGGTGACCACGACGACGTCGGCCACGTGGGCGAGGAGCGCCTCGACGGTTCGCCGGATGACGGGTCGCCCGCGCACGTCGAGGAGGAGTTTGGCCCGGCCCATGCGCCGGCTCAGGCCGCCGGCGAGCACGAGAGCGGCGATCAGCGACGTGGCTCCGTACCGAACCGCTTCACCTGCCACCGGAGGATACTGCAGGAGCGCGGCCTCCGCCACCCGGTCGCAATACCAGGACGGCGCTACCCGCGTCCCTGACTGGCCCGCCCCGTGCCCGAGCTCCCCGACATCGCGGTCTACGTCCAAGCGCTCGCGGCGCGTCTCCTGGACGCGCGACTCGAGCGCACACGCTTGGCGAATCCGTTCGTGCTACGGTCGGTCGACCCGCCGCTCGAGGCCGCCGTCGGCCGGACCGTGCGCGGCTTCCGGCGGCTCGGGAAGCGGATCGTCGTCGAGCTCGACGACGGCCTCTTCCTCGTCTTTCATCTGATGATCGCCGGGCGGCTCCACTGGCGCGGCGCCGGCGCCCGCCTCCCGGGTCGGGTAGGGCTTGTCGCGTTCGACTTTGCGCCCGGCACCCTCATCATGACGGAAGCGGGCTCGACGCGCCGCGCTTCGCTGCACCTGGTTCGCGGCGGGGACGCCCTCGCCCTCCACGACCCCGGCGGGCTCGAGGTGCTCGAGGCCGACCTCGAGGCGTTCCAGGCCGCGCTCCGCCGAGAGAGCCACACGCTCAAGCGCGCGCTCGCGGACGCGCGGCTCTTCAGCGGGATCGGCAACGCCTACTCGGACGAGATCCTCCACCGGGCGCGGCTCTCGCCGGTGAAGCTCACCCGGCAGCTTAGTGCCGACGAGAGCGCGCGGCTGTTCGCGGCGGCGCGGCAAACGCTCAGCGAATGGACCGAGCGCCTCCGGCGCGAGACCGGTGACGGCTTTCCCGAGAACGTCACCGCGTTCCGCGAGGGTATGGCGGTGCACGGACGCCACGGGAAGCCGTGCCCCGAGTGCGCGGCGCCCGTGCAGCGGATTGTCTACGCGGAGAACGAGACCAATTACTGCCCGCGCTGCCAGACGGGGGGCCGACTCCTCGCCGACCGCGCCCTCTCGCGGCTCCTGCGCGAAGACTGGCCGAGGACGCTCGAGGAGCTCGAGGCGCGCCTCACGGCCTCGCGCTCTCCGCGCGCTTCCGGCGGCCGACCGGACTGACGTCGGCGGGGCAAGAGCTGCGGCGCCCGCGGAGCGGCGCCCGCGGGACTCTACTTCCCGCCCTTCGCCCGGCCGAGGGCGGCTTCGATCGCGCGCCGAGCGTGGACCCGGACCAGATGCGACTTGTACTCCACCGAGCCCTGGAGGTCGGCCTGGACGTCGACGCCGTCGGCGGCCTTGGCGGCCGCCGCCTCGATCGCCGCGTGGTCGAGCGCCTTGCCCGCGAGGCCCGCCTCGACGCCCTTGGCGCGGACGGCCCTGGTGCCGGCGCCGGTGACGCCGACGCCCGCCTTCGTACAGATCCCCTTGCCATCCACGGTGAGCGCGGCGCAGACGCCCACGACCGCGAAGCGGGAGGCCGGGTGCGGGAACTTCTGATAGGCCGCGCCGGAGCCGGCCGGCGGCACCGGCACGCGGATCTCGGCCAGGATCTCATCCGGTCCTACCGCCGTCATCATCAGGCCCTTGAAGAAGTCGTCGACCTTGACGGTGCGCCGTCCTCGGGGGCCCTCGATGACCAACTCGGCACCGAGCGCGATCATCACCGCCGGCATGTCGGCGGCCGGGTCGGCGTGCGCGAGCGAGCCGCCAATGGTCCCGAGGTTCCGCACCTGCGGATCTCCGATCATCCCTGCCGCGTCGGAGACGACGGGAATCTTGGCCTGCAGGAGCTTGGAGGATTCTACCTGCCAGTGCGTAGTCATCGCCCCGATCGCGATCGAGCCCCCGTCTTCCCGGATCCCCGCGAGCCCGGGGACCTTCCGGAGGTCGATCAGGTGCTTCGGCTGCGCGAGCCGGAGTTTCATCATCGGGATTAGGCTGTGGCCGCCGGCGAGGAGCTTGGCGTCGTCCCGGAGCTTGCCGAGCAGCGTGATCGCCTCCTGCACGCTGCCCGGTGTGTGGTAGTCGAATGACGCGGGGTACATGGGCCATCGTCTCCTTATTTCCTGGCGGCCTTCACGGCCTTCCAGATCTTGTCGGGTGTGAGCGGCATGTCGATGTGCGCGACGCCAAAGGGCGCGAGCGCGTCGATGACCGCGTTGGCGACCGTCGGCGTCGCCGCGATCGTGCCCGTCTCGCCTGCGCCCTTGATGCCGAGCGGGTTCACCGGGCTCGGCGTCACCGTCCGCTCGGTCTCGTACGACGGCAGCTGGTCGGCCTTCGGCAGCGCGTAGTCCATCATCGTGGCCGCCAGGAGCTGGCCGTCGTCCGAGTACACCCCGTGCTCCCACAGCGCCTGCCCGACCCCCTGGGCGATCCCGCCGTGCACCATGCCGTCGACGATCATCGGGTTGATCACGCGACCGACGTCGTCCACCGCGACGTACTTCAGGAGCTTCGTCTGCCCCGTCTCGGCGTCGACCTCCACGACGGCCACGTGCGCCCCGAACGGGAACGTGAAGTTCGGGGGATCGAAGAACGACGTCGCCTCCAGCCCGGGCTCCATCCCCTGCGGGAGGTTGTGGGCGAGATACGCCATGAGCGAGACCTCCCCCCACGTCTTGGCCTTGCCCGGCGAGCCCTTCACCGACCACTTGCCCCCCTCGAAGACCAGGTCCTGCTCGTTGGCCTCGAGTAGGTGCGCCGCGATCTTCCGGCCCTTCGCCTTGACTTTGTCGAGTGACATCAGGATGGCCGAGCCCCCGACGCAGGCCGAGCGGCTGCCGTAGGTCCCCATCCCGAACGGAATCTGGGCGGTGTCGCCGTGCACGATCTCCACCTGCGCCATCGGAATGCCGAGCTGGTCGGCGACGAGCTGGGCGAAGGTCGTCTCGTGGCCCTGCCCATGGGAGTGCGAGCCCGTGTAGACCGTCACCGCCCCCGTCGGGTGGACCCGCACCTGTCCCGATTCCCAGAGCCCGGCGCCGGCGCCGAGCGAACCTGCCACCGCGGAGGGTGCCGGCCCGCACGCCTCGATGTACGTGCTGACCCCGATGCCGATATACCGCCCTCGCTTCCGCCCCTCCTCCTGCTCCCGCCGCGCCTTCGCATAGCCGCTGAGCTCGAGCGCCCGGTTCAGCGCCGGCTCGTAGTTGCCGCTGTCGTACGCGAACGCCACCGGCGTCTGGTACGGTGTCCCGCTCGTAAAGGGCAGGATCAAGTTCTGCCGCCGGAGCTCGGCCGGGTCGACGCCGAGATCGTCGGCCGCTCGGTCCATCGTGCGCTCGAGGAGGTACGTCGCCTCCGGCCGCCCCGCACCGCGGTAGGCGTCCACGGGGGCGGTGGTCGTCAGCATCCCCCATACCTCGCAGAAGATGGCCGGGATCCGGTAGACCCCCGAGAGGAGCGGGCCGTAGAGGTACGACGGGATCAGGGGCGCGAACGTCGACAGGTAGGCGCCGAGGTTCGCGTGGGTCTTCACGCGGAGGCCCGTGATCTTGCCGCCCCGGTCGAACGCCATCTCGACCTCGGTCACGTGGTCCCGCCCGTGGGCGTCGTTCAGGAAGCTCTCTCGCCGCTCGGCGGTCCACTTCACCGGCCGGCCGACCACTTTGGAGGCCCAGGCGGCGACGACCTCCTCGTTGTACACGAAGATCTTCGAACCGAACCCGCCGCCGACGTCCGGCGCGATCACCCGCATCTTCGTCTCCGGGATGCCGAGGATGAAGGCCGCCATGAGAAGGCGATGGACGTGCGGATTCTGCGACGTGACCCAGAGCGTGAGGTCGCCGGTGCCAGGCGCGTACGACGCCACGCACGCGCGGGGCTCGATCGCATTCGGGATCAGCCGCTGGTTGCGGAGGGGCTGGGCGACGATCTTGGCCGCGGACGTAAAGGCTGCCTCGGTGGCGGCCTTGTCACCGATCGTCCAGTAGAAGCACTGATTCTGGGGGATGTCGTCGAAGAGCTGGGGGGCACCCTTGTCGTGTGCCTTCCGCGGGTCGCTGACGCCCGGCAGCGCCTCGTACTCCACCCGGACCGCCTCCGCACCGTCCTTCGCCGCGTACGCTGTCTCGCCGACGACGACGGCGACTGGCTCGCCCACGTACCGGACCTTGCCGGAGGCCAGTGCCGGCCGCGGTGGCACCTTGATGTTGGGCAGCATCCACCCGCACGGCAGCGCGCCCACCTTGACGTCCTGCGCCGTGTACACGGCGACGACGCCGGACACGGCCCGGGCCGGCGCGGTGTCGACGCGCTTGAGGCGGGCGTGGGCGTGCGGGCTCCGCACGAAGGCCGCGTGGGTCATGCCGGGGAGCTTGACGTCGTCGACGTATTGGCCGCGCCCCGTGATGAAGCGCGGGTCCTCGCGGCGCTTCTCGGCCGCGCCGAAGAGCCTCGTCCCAGTCGCGGTCGCCATGACCGGTTACCTCCCCGCCATCTTCTCGGCGGCGTACTGCACGGCCTTGACGATATTGTGGTAGCCCGTACAGCGGCACAGGTTGCCTTCGAGTTGGTGCCGGATCTGGGCCTCGGTCGGCTTCGGGTAGCGCTCGAGGAGCTGATAGACGGCCATGATCATCCCCGGCGTGCAGTAGCCGCACTGCAGCCCGTGCTTCTCCCAGAAGCCTTCCTGGATCGGATGGAGCTGGCCGTTCTTGGCGAGCCCCTCGATCGTCATGATCTGCGCGCCGTCGGCCTGGACGGCGAACACGTTGCACGCCTTCACCGCCTGCCCGTTGAGGATAATCGTGCAGGCGCCGCACTGGCTCGTGTCGCACCCGACGTGGGTGCCGGTGAGCCCGACGACCTCGCGGATGTAGTGCACGAGGAGCATGCGTGGTTCGACCTCGTGGCGGTGGTTCGTCCCGTTGATCGTCATCTTGACTGGTAGCGTCACGGCAGGCCCTCCTCGCGATTGGCGTCTCTACCGACGAGCCCGGAGCGCATCAAGACCGACAGATGATGCCGAAAAAGCGGTTTGAGCCTAAGCCGCGGGACCTATGCTGTCAAGCGGTTGGGCCGCCGTTTGTCGGGCCGCCGCGGAGTCCCAGCGGCCACCTCGGCCAACCGCGTTGACAGCCTGATCACGAGTGTGGTGGAGTGCGGGGACACGCCAGCAGATCCGGGCCGGCGGACCCGAGAGAACGCGTAGCCGGCGGCGCAGCCCACGGGTACTGGAGCCATCCGCGTATTCCGAACGTGCCGATCGTCCAGATGCGGGGAGTGACGAAAGCGTTCGGAGCGACCGTGGCTGTGGACGCGGTCGACCTGGACCTGACCGCCGGCGAGGTCCACGCGTTGGTCGGAGAGAACGGGGCCGGCAAGTCGACGCTGATGCGGGTGCTCGCCGGCTTCTACGCCGACTACGCGGGCGACATCTTCATCGACGGGCGGCCCGTCCGGATCGGTCATCCGCGGCAGGCGCGGGCGCTCGGCACCGCGCTGGTCCACCAGGAGCTCAGCCTGGTGCCCGAGCTGAGCGTCGCCGAGAACATCTTCCTGGGCCGGGAGCCGTACTCGCTCGTCCCGGGCTTCATCAGCCAGCGCGCGGCGGAGGCCGGCGCGCGCGCTCTCTGCGACGGGCTCGGGATCTCGCTCGATCCCGCGGCCAGGGTGCTTCACCTGAGCGTCGCCGAACGCCAGCTCGTCGAGATCGCCAAGGGCGTCTCCGCCAATCCCCGCGTGCTGATCCTCGACGAGCCGACCTCGTCGCTTACCTACCAGGAGGTCCGCGAGCTCGTCCGGGTCGTCAGAAGCTTGGCCGGCCGGGGCCGGGCCATCGTGTACATCTCGCACAAGCTCGACGAGATCTTCGCGGTGGCCGACCACGTCACGGTGCTCCGTGACGGCCGCCGGGTGGCGACGGCGCCCGCGGCCCGGTGGACGGAGGCGAGCCTCGTGCACGCGATGGTCGGCCGCGACCTGTCCAGCCTCTTCCCGCGGAGCCCGGCCGACCCCGGC
>Ga0209056_10003250_pt1 | contig 17403 bp, 14 predicted proteins | sample GraSoiAngelo_114_FD_185876 | JGI IMG/M metagenome (GOLD analysis project Ga0209056, IMG submission 185876) | Grasslands soil microbial communities from the Angelo Coastal Reserve, California, USA - 14_0903_13_40cm (SPAdes) (version 2) | ecosystem: Environmental > Terrestrial > Soil > Grasslands... | reverse complement strand
CAGCCGGTCGATTTCGACGAACGCGCCGCAAGCAATCGTCTGCTCTCCGAACACGTTCCACTCGTCGTGGATCTGCACGCGGGCAAAGCCATGGCCCGTTACTGGACCTGCGATCTCACGGCTGAGTACGTGCGTATCAATGCGAGTTATCGCACCTAAAAGGAAGCTCGCGGTCGACGATTCTCCGTTAGATTAAACCGAAGAGATGACTGGTGACTCGCTCTTTCGCTTTCCAAAAAGCTGCGAATCCCGCACCGGTCGGGGCCGCTTCGTCCCCGACCAGCAGCGAGGTGTGGGCCTAGGATTCCCACTTCCAATTTGCAAATTGTTCGCGGAGAGCGAGTTTTTTGAATTTGCCGACGGAGGTGCGGGGAATGGCGTCGATGAAGACGAAAGCGTCGGGGAGCTGCCACTTGGCGAAGGACTGTGCAAGGAAGGCGCGCAACTCTTCCGGGGTGGCTTGAGCACCATCTTTTAATACCACTGCGGCGAGCGGGCGCTCCTGCCATTTCGGATGGGGGATGCCGACCACACAGGCTTCTTTGACGGCGGGGTGACCCATTAATGTGTTCTCGAGGTCGACGGAGCTGATCCATTCGCCGCCGGATTTCACGAGATCTTTCGCGCGGTCCACGATTTTGACGTAGCCGGCTTCGTCCATGGTGGCGACATCTCCGGTGCGGAACCAGCCGTCGGCGGTCCAGCGATGCGCCTGGTCCGGCGAATCGTAGTAGCTGGCGGCGACCCACGGGCCACGGATTTCAATCTCCCCGGAGGTCGCGCCATCCCAGGGCGCTTCTCCCTCGGGACGCATCAAGCGAATTTCCACAAAGGGCGCGGGCCAACCCTGTTTAGCGCGGATTTCGTATTTTTCGTCGTCGGGCCAGTCGTGCATGTGCGGCCGGAGTCCGCCGGAAGTGCCTATCGGAGTGGTCTCGGTCATGCCCCAGAGGTGCTTGATCTGTAGACCGTAACGGTCTAGGCGGCGGATCAGCTCGAGAGGCGGGGCGGTGCCGCCACAGACGATGCGGACAGGGGCGTCGAATTTCCAGCGGCCCGGGTTTTTCTCCAGCGCTTCGAGGACGGCGATCCACACGGTGGGCACACCGCAGGCGATGCTCACGCGCTCGCTGACCATCAGGCCAAGAACACTCTCCGGATCGACACTCGGGCCGGGGAGAACCAGGCGTGCGCCGAGCATGGTGCATGCGAAAGGAAGACCCCAGGCGTTGGCATGGAACATGGGAGCGACAGGCAGCACCGTGTCGAAATGGCTCATGCCAAAAACTTCGCCGAGGCCGCACGCAAAGGAGTGCAGCACCAGCGCGCGGTGAGAATAGATGACACCTTTGGAATGACCGGTCGTGCCCGAGGTGAAGCACATGGCTGCGCCGTCGTTTTCGTCGAGTTGCGGATAACGAAAGTCGTCGCCAGCATCGGCGAGAAGGAGTTCGTAATTTAGAAACCCATCCGGCATTGCGTCGGAACCATGCGGAACCACAATCACTTTTTCGAAGGGCGCGTCGCTGCGGAACTTTTCGTAAACGGGGAGAAGGATGTCGTCGATCAGCAGGAAGCGGTCGCCGGCATGCTTTGCGATTCCGGCAATTTCATGGGCATGGAGCCGCAGATTCAACGTATGCAGAACGCCACCGGCACACGGAACGCCGAAGAAGGCTTCAAGATGTGCGGAGTGGTTCCACATCATGGAGGCTACGCGGTCGCCCGCCTGCAATCCGAGTTTCGTCAACGCCGCCGCAAGCCGGCGCGCGCGCCGATAGAATTCGCCATAGCAGGTGCGCGCGATGGACTTGTCCGGCTTGCGGGAGACGATTTCGACCCTCGAGAAGATCTTCCCCGCGCGTTCCAGGATGGTGGGCAGCGTCAGCGGATAATCCATCATCGTGCCGCGCATAAGAACCTCTCGGGCGGGGAGCAAATTGGGCGCATCGTATCACTAACGCCTCCCATCTGAACACTGCGCGCGCGCCCCAGAAGAAGCTTTGTCTCCATCCTCCCCCTCGTGAACGCGTGAACGAGGGGGATTCCCAGGTTGGGCACACCCTGCCGCCTCTTCGATGGGTTCCTGCTTCCTCGTGGAGTCCCATGACCGACCACCCGGCAGCTATTAACTGACGCACGATATCCCGACGCCAGAAGGGCTACACCCTTATCGCTGGGAAACTCCTCGGTTGATTCTGGGCTGCTACCTCATGCGCATGCCCAAAGTTAAGCAGAAGTCCAGGCTGAACCGTCCGATCCTTCGGCAAGGCTGGGGAGAACTAGGTCGCCAGTTGGGGTACAAACAGAGCTGGGCTGGCGGTCTGGTGGAATACCAGTCGGAAGCCTACACTTGCGGCTTTGCCCAGCACGATCACGGCGTGGTTTTGACGTAGCCGCTGGTGCGGTGCCGCAGGCAATTGGTGTGCCGCAGCGGGACAATTTCAGTTGCAAAAGGGGTTAATTTCCGAGACCATGCAACAGACCGCTGAAGCAACGGTCTCGCGCCTGCGGTGGCCCGGCTTCCGGACTGCTGGTACAGAGTAGCCTGTCTCTTCAGCGCGCTCCGCGACTCGCATTTTAGGTTCCGGACAGAAGGAGTAAGAGGTGAAGAAGCTCTATATCGGTAACCTTCCGTTTTCCGCGACGGAAGACCAGCTCAACGAGTGGTTTTCGCAGATCGGTGTAACTCCCTCGGGCGTCAATCTAATTCGCGATCGCTTTACGGGACAGTCGCGCGGGTTCGCCTTCGTTGAAGTGACCAATGACGAAGACGCGGATCGCGCGGTGAACTCCCTGAACGGCCAGAATTTCGGCGGACGAAACCTGGTAGTGAATGAAGCACGTCCCCAGGCAGAGCGCGGCGGCGGTGGTGGTGGCGGGCGCGGCGGGTACGGCGGCGGACGCGGCGGCCATGGTGGAGGTGGCGGTGGGCGTGGTGGCGGCCATGGTGGAGGTGGCGGGCGCGGCGGTGATCGCGGCGATCGTGGTAATCGCTGGTAGGCAAGCACTCCCGAATCTGAAAGCACAGCGTCCCGGCTCCGGCCTGGGCGCCTCGGTCCCTCTCAGGGAATTCTGAGCGGTACCTGTGCGTCAATCATTCCTCGTTGCGGTTCTCACCTCCGCCGGTTCAATTCGTCTAATCATTGGGGGGCGGCCAGTGCTGTCCGCGGACGAGGCTTCGCGAGCGGACATCGCGCTAGGGAATATCCGCTAGCAGTATTCCGCAGCAGGCAACCGATTTGGTGAGGTCGATCCCGCTCCGTCTCCCTCGGCCTGTTTCGCCTAAACAATTCCTCTGGTAACGGGTTTGAAACAAGCGACAAGGAAATTGCCTTGCCAGCGGTCTTATGAAGTATATGAATAGGCCTGCGAACATAGGTGCCGTGCCTGGGTGAAGAGATGCGCGGCTACGGAGTGGTGAACCTTATCGGCAGGGCGTGCATCAAAAGGGTGAGGGAAATATACGAGCAGGTGACCGGTTCACGGTCAAACATAGAATGACGACCTGGCACAAACGAGATTGGGAAAGATTTTACGAGCTGGCGCGCCGCCCCTGGCGGCATCGACGCCCGCCGCGGCCGATCTACTCGACGGGCTTGAATCGTGTGCTGCCGGCGCAGGGTTTCAGCTTGTCGGAGCTGGACGACGCGGGTGTGGATCTCGATCTTGCCGAGCGGCTCGGTCTGCCTGTGGACGCCGGGCGCATCGGCGCTTACGGCCCCAACGTTACCGTTCTGCGCGATTTCATCCGATCTTCGCGGCAGCCGCTATAGTCCTGCTGCTTTTGCTTCTCAATTATTCAGGGCTTTTCGTCCTGATGGCCACAATGTCTATCGTTTTCGCGTCCGCTTCTTGGACAGAAATCTTCTGCCCGCGATTTTCAAATGTAGTGAGGAAATCTGGATCTTCCCAGGCACCATCTTGCACTTCCTCCCAAGCGAAGATTTTGTAGTCGCCGGGTGCAATCCCTCTCAGAAGATAGCGTCCGTATTGATCTGTGGCCGCTTTCTGATAGAGACGGGATTGATCTCGGTGGGCCTCATCCGGCACCAGCACAACCCACACCCCGGTGACGGGAAGATTGTCCTTGTCGGTGACCGCCCCTTGAACGCGAGCACCGCGCGAGCTGATCGTTACTTCCAGGGATGCGGGGATGCCACGGAGAACGGTAAAACTTCCTTGCAGCGCATCGCTCGATCCGTAGCGAAGGGACTTAACGTAGCAGTCTTTCGATTGGCCCAGCACTCCCAAACGATAGGTTCCGTCGAAAACGTCTTTCAGGACGAATGAGCTTCCCAGGACCCTGGCGGGCCCATAGAAAGAGATTCTTGAGTCCGTCGGAGCAATGCTGACGAGGAGTTCATCCCGATCCATGCTGGCCTTCCCGTCCCAAACGATTCGTCCGGGAACCGTTATCCCCGGGGTGATGGTGAGATTTGCGTTTTCCACATTGGCATTGCCTACTTCGATGGATTGTCGCGCCTGATATCGCCGCCCCTCATCAAACCACAAGGCGCTTAGCGTGTAAGAGCCAGGCAGCACCCCGGCAATCTCAAAAGAGCCGTCTGGGTTTTCGACAATTGACTGATGGTCGGGCGAACCCCAGGCCACGTTGCTGTTGCGTTGCTCCAGCTGAACGATGACTCCGGTATTTGAACGCCTGCCCGCAACCAGGTTGTACACGCGGCCGCGGACCTCAAAGGTGGTCACTGGCCGCAACAGAATTTCGACAGCGGCAACCTCTTCTCCTGCTTTGAGCGTAATCGTTGAAGCCCGCGCTGGATCCGGACTACTGGGGTAAAAAATGGGCATGAATTCCGGCCGGGAATTATCCCCTTCATCTTCTCGCACTTCTCCCCGGCCTACGATGTGTAGACCCGGCCGATACTTGGCGCTAACAAAGTAGCGGCCCGGTTTCAGGCCAAAGAGGCGATATTCCCCAAGATCATTCGTGGGTACGACTACCTCTGGAGACAGCTTGCGTTTGCCGTTAAAATAGACCTCGCGCAAAGCGCTGACTTGTGCCCAAGGAAGAGGCTCACCCTCCTCATCCAGGACTCTCCCCGCGATGACGCCCCAGGGAATGAGACGGAAGAGAACGCCGTGTAGGTTTTGCCCTGGAAGTAGACGAATCTCGGCTCCGGGATCATTGGCCGTCTTCTGGCCATACTCCTGGGTCACAAAACCCGTGCGGCTTACCTTCAGCCGGTAACGCCCGGGATCGATTCCCTTCAACTCGAACCGGCCACCCACGTCGGTGAGCACCGAGATGGTATGCGCAAGATCCTGCAGGCTCTGAAGCTGTACCGTCGCGGTTTTCAACGGCTCGCTCCCTAGAAGTTTCACCACCATCCCCGAAATCCCGCATTCCTCGGTTTTGGGTCTTTCGCGGAGGTTGCGCGAAGTCGTCTGCGGGGACGCCATGGTTGCCAGGAAGAGGAGAAACAAGGCAGGGACAAAGAGCTTCATGGTCTTCTCGCTCCGCTTGAGTATACGACAGGAAATGAATGTTGCTCTCAGGGGAAAGACTACACGGGATCGAGCGGTCGCTCACGGAACTGAAAGCCTTCCGCCGGCAACTCCCGGGGGAATTCTCCGCGACTGGGATGGACAGCTGGTTAAGACTCCGCCTCGCCAGTTTGTACCATGTGCTCCGATAAGCGTAAAATAAAGGTTTGGCGCATAGTCCCATGACCACACCGTTCAACATCATCTCGAATGCCCCGGCGGTGCCGTGGCCCTCGCCGGGCCCACCCCCGCGCCCGGATTGGCTGCGCGTCAAATTTTTCGGTGGCCAGCGCCACCAGGATCTGAAGCGCATCATGCGCACGCTCGATCTGCACACCGTCTGCGAAAGCGCGCGCTGCCCGAACATGGGCGAGTGCTGGGAGCACGGTACCGCGACCTTCATGATTCTGGGGGACATCTGCACACGCGCTTGCGGTTTCTGCGCCGTGCCTTCGGGCAAGCCTGTCGGGCCGCCGGATGAAGAAGAACCATTGCGTGTGGCCGAAGCGGTGGCCAAGATGGGATTGCGCTACGCGGTTGTGACTTCCGTGAACCGCGACGACCAGCCCGACGGCGGCGCGCACATCTTTGCGCGTACCATCGAAGAGATTCGCCGCCGCGTCCCCGGCTGCAAAGTCGAAGTGCTCATTCCTGATTTTCGCGGTGATTGGAATGCGTTAGACGTCGTTCTTGCCGCGCGCCCGGATATTCTCAACCACAACACCGAAACCGTGCCGCGCCTCTATCGCCAGGTCCGCAAAGGCGCGGTGTATGAGCGCTCGCTCGAACTGTTGCGCCGTTCCAAGGCGGCACATCCTGAGGTTCCGACCAAGACTGGTCTGATGTTGGGGCTCGGGGAAGAAAAGCGCGAAGTCCTCGCTACCATGCAGGACCTCGCCGCGCAGGGTACCAACATTCTCACGCTCGGGCAATATCTGCAACCCACTCGCGATCATTTACCCATCGTTCGCTACGTGCATCCCGGTGAATTCTCCGAATACAAAGTGCTGGGCGAAGCCATGGGCTTCAGGCACGTCGAAGCCGGCCCGCTGGTGCGCTCCTCTTACCACGCCCAAGACCAGGCGGAATCGCCGGCCAAGTTACACCAGCAGTTTTAGGGCAATTTTAGGAGTGGCCTGTTCGTTCTCATGCCTCCTGTGAGTTCGACGGGAGACGCATGTCCGCGTATGGCTTGAGCCGTGCCACCGAGCAACCGCTAGGCCGGTGCACTAGCCATCGAGAGTGTCGATGGCCAAAGCTACTGCTTCATGCGCGGCCCGAGAACAACAAGCCCAATGCCGGCTAGCAAGAGAGTTATCGAGAGCGCTGCTGGGATTTGCGTGGTTTTTTCTTCGTCCACAGTTGCTTTGATGGGACCGAGTTTGGCCACTTCTTCCTGTTGGTGGTAGTTGAAACTGGGATGGACCAGTCCAATCACACCCAGAACCACAAGGATGACTCCGAGAGCAATGACCAAGCGCTTCATAAGGCAGAACCTTTCCTATTCGGCGCGGCGGTGTGAGCAATGCCAGCAGACGCACCTCGGAGCTGGTTAGAGATGTCCCGTTTGACTGACAACGTCTTACTAACGGCTGGCTGCTGCTGCGGCTTTCTTGGCGGCCTTGGCTGCTGTGGAAGCTTTACGGCGACGCTTGGTCTTCGGCGGAGTAGCGGGCGCTTCGCCGATCAGTTCGGCCGTCATAATGCTCGTTACGAACAGCTTGGGGCCATGATCGTCAAAATCCACTGCGGTGCGTTCCTGGTCGGAAGCGGTCACGATACCCAGGCCGTACATTTCATGCTTGATGGTCTGACCTTCCTGCATCACTTGCACAACGTCCTCCTTGACCGCACTCGCCGATAATCTCGAATCTCTTTGACGGTGACGAACCCGTCGGGGGCCCTCCTGTCAGAGGCTAAAGGCCGGTAACGTTCTCAGCCTGAAGGCCCTTGGGGCCCTTCTTCACTTCAAACTCCACTGCCTGACCTTCGTTGAGAGACTTATGTCCTTCCATCGCGATGGCGGAAAAGTGTAAGAAAACATCTTCTCCCGTCTGGCGCTGGAAGCACCCGAAGCGTTAATAAAAAGCAACAAACTCCACCCTAGAGTACCACAAAAGGGACTACCTGTCCACGGTGCCGACACGGAGACACGGAGAGGTCAGCCCCAGCCCGTCATCTAAGTAGTTGAAAATCAAAGTCTTAACTGAATTCCGCGGCGGAGACGACACACCAGAGCGCGAGGCATCGATTACTCGAGGGATTCCGGCTCAAGGGTCAAAACCCCCTCACCGGAGGCCTTCTTTTCCCAATACTTGCCCACCCAAGCCTCCCAGCTCTTTCCCGCGGCCGTGTCTCGGCCAGTGAAGGCAAGTGCCGCTATTTCGGCGTAGGAGATCTTCAACTTTTGGTTGGAATCTTTGGGCAGAACGCGCACAAAACTGGTTGTAAGAGACGACCCGGTCGTCCGATCGAACAGGTAACCTTCGATTCTTGAATTGTCTTTAAGAGTTAGCGTCACATCACCGCGATAGTCGAAGGCTTTCTCGAGAGCCACGCGCAACTCTTCTTCCGTGGCCAGCTTGGGCACCCACCCTTGGACGCTTTCATGAACGGTGCCGGGAGCCACTTCCAGCGTGTCGGGGTTTAGCGGAGAACCTTCCGTGTGGCTGGGCCGGTCTGCGTGGCGCGGACCCGTCACGCGCGGGTCTCCTCAAGCTGGCTCTTGTCCGCTTGGATTTGCACCAGAGGGTTATAGGAATGCACCGGCTTAGCCGGTTCATTCAGCATCGCGAGGGCGTCCGAATCTTTGTATTTTGTGGACAACTCAGCCTTTACGGTCGCCCACAATCCAGCCAAGCCGCTGAAGGTATGATCCACAGCGGAAGCTTCATATCCGCTATGCACCATGCAGTTCGCGCACTTGGGATTGCCAGACTCCGTGCCGTAGTTCTTCCACTCGGTGGCCTTGAGCAGTTCTTGGAACGTGTCCACGTAGCCGTCCTGCAGCAAGTAGCAGGGCTTTTGCCAGCCGAAGACATTGTAGGTCGGCATGCCCCACGGCGTGCAGGCATAGGTTCGCTTGCCCATCAGAAATTCGAGGAACAGCTTTGATTGGTTGAACTGCCAGGTCGCCTTCCTATTCGACAAAATGGCCCGGAACAAGCGCCGCGTGCGTGCCCGCCCGAGGAAGTGCTTTTGGTCGGGTGCCTTGTCGTAGGAATAGCCGGGAGAGAGCATCATGCCTTCGACGCCCAGCTCCATCATTTCGTCAAAAAACGCGCGGACGCTCTTGGGATCGGCGCCATCGAACAACGTGGTATTGGTTGTAACGCGGAAGCCCTGTTTCACCGCTTCCCTGATTCCTTCGATGGCCAGATCGTAGCCACCCTCGCGGCAAACGGAAAAATCGTGATGCTCTTTCTGCCCATCCACGTGCACCGAGAACGTCAGGTATTTGCTGGGCTTGAAAAGAGCAAGCTTTTCTTTGAGCAGCAGCGCGTTGGTGCAGAGATAGATGTACTTCTTGCGCGCCACCAGCCCCTCGACGATTTTCTCGATCTGCGGGTGCATCAGGGGCTCGCCGCCGGGAATCGAAACCATCGGCGTGCCGCACTCGTCCACGGCCTGGAAGCATTCTTCCGGGCTCAATTCCGTTTTCAAAATGTGCGCGGGATATTGGATTTTACCGCATCCCGCGCATGCCAGATTGCAGCGGAACAGCGGCTCCAGCATCAGCACAAACGGGTAGCGCTTCTGTCCCCGCAGCTTTTGCTTCAGGACGTAGGTTGCCACCGTCCACATTTGTGAAATCGGTACCGGCATCTTTCCTGTTTATCTCCAAGATGGGACAGCGCTGTATCCGGGCCGCAGGGTCGCTGCGATCCACCTACACCGCCAGCCACTATTGTAACCGAGAACCGGCCATACCGGCTCGTCTGCCTTTACTCCCATGCAATGGCCTGTTCCTTCCTGGCATGGCACGTGCACTGCGATAGAGCATGCCTCCACCTGCCCTCACGAACCGTCTAGCCGGTCGCGAAGGTTGAACCACCCGTTCGGAGGTAGAATCGACCGGTATCAGAGACCAAGAAGCTGCTGCGCTTATGCCCCGAAAAAATCTCCTGAGTCTTTTCTCGGACTTGGCCCGCTTTGGTGGCGACGTTGCTGTCATCCAAAGACGCGGCTACCGACGGGAAAAGCTGACGTATAAGGAGCTTTACGCCTCCGCCCTTTTCTGGAGTCATGCGCTCGCTGGACGGAGCGTGGTCCCCGGTGATCGCGTCCTTCTCTGGGGTCCCAATTCTGCCGAGTGGGTCGCTTGCTTTTGGGGCGTTCTATTGCGAGGCGCCGTGGTCGTGCCGATGGACTCCCGAGCATCTTCCGATTTCGTCCAACGTGCGATCAAGGATGCAGGCGTGAAGCTCATCTTGCGTGACCGCCAACAGGGGGAGCTGCCTGGCGCGCCACCGTCGATGATCATCAACGATTTCATGGAGATGGTGGACGGCCTTGCCCCTCCGGCAGATGCCGGCGTGGGTGCCGGTGCTGGTCCCGCAAGAACCACCATTGCCGAAATCCTGTACACCTCGGGCACAACCGCCGAGCCCCGCGGCGTCGTTCTCACCCACGGCAATTTTCTGGCAAATCTCGAGCCGCTGGAGCGTGGCCTCGATGAGTATCGCAAATACGAGCGCTGGTTTCACCCTGTGCGCTTCGTTACGCTCGTTCCCTTGAGCCATGTCTTCGGCCAATTCATGGCTTTGTTTGTTCCGCCGCTCCTCGGCGCCGCGGTAGTTTTCGAATCGTCCAGCAATCCCGCCGAAATCATTCGCACCATAAAGCAAGAGCGCGCCACCGCGCTCATCGCCGTTCCGCGCATGCTTGATCTTCTGCATGCGGGAATCGAGAGAGAATTCGACGGTCCGAGCAAATCACAGTGGCTGAAGCGCACCTTGGAATACGCAAGAGGCAGGAAATTTCTCACCCGCGCTTGGGCGTTTCGCCGAATCCACCGCCGCTTTGGCTGGAAGTTTTGGGCTTTTATCTCCGGTGGTGCAGCGCTTGTGAATGAAACCGAGGACTTTTTCAAGCGTCTGGGCTATGCCGTCGTGCAAGGCTATGGCATGACGGAGACGGCATCTTTGATCAGCCTGAATCACCCGTTTCGCGCGACGGAAGGATCTGTCGGCAAAATTCTTCCCGGCCGTGAATGCCAGCTCTCCGAAGACGGTGAAATCCTCGTCCGTGGGGAAAATGTTTCCGGCGGCTACTGGGAACAAGGGACCGTCCGGCCCCTGGGTGACCAAGGCTGGCTGCGTACCGGCGACCTTGGCGAACTCGACGCCCAAGGTAATCTGCGCTTCCGGGGACGCAAGAAGAACGTGATCGTCACGCCCGCCGGTCTCAACGTCTATCCCGAGGACCTCGAAGCTGCCCTTCGCCAACACCCCGCGGTCAGAGATTGCGCGGTCATTCCGTTCGGACCAGGCGGCGCCGAACCTTGCGCGGTCTTGCTGATGATGGAATCAGGAGATCATGCGGCGCGAACCGCCGTCGCAGGCGGGAACGCATCGCTCGCGGAGTATCAGCAGATCCACAAATGGCTGGTCTGGCCCGACCTTGATTTTCCCCGTACACCCACTGGCAAACCGCGGCTTTCCGTCATCGCCTCCCGCGCCGCCCAAATCCTCGATGGGCGACCGGGAAGTGTTCCTGAAAGTGTTGTGGCGGAGTTCCGCCCGTCCTCCGCGCTCGACCAACTGCTCGAACACTTCAGCACATCGAGAGGTGCAGGCTCGCGAGTAAACCGTGAGCACGATGAGGAACTGAACCTCTCCTCCCTGGACCGCGTGGAACTCCTGAGCGCCCTGGAGGAAAGGTTTCACGTGGAACTCAACGAAACCGTTTTTGCCAATGCCAAAACCGTGGCCGATGTCGAGCTTGTCCTCGAACAGCCAGCGGCTCGCCGCACGGCCTACAGCTATCCTCGCTGGACGCAGCGCGAACCGATTTGCTGGCTGCGGCTGGCGGTCTACTACGCGCTCGTCTGGCCCGCGACACAGATCCTGGGACACCCGCGCATCGTGGGCCGCGAGAATCTGCGCAGCCTGCCTGGGCCCGTCCTTATCGTTTCCAACCACATCACGCGCCGCGCCGATATAGGGTTGATTCTTGTCGCCTTGCCGCCGCGATTCCGCCACCGCCTGGCCACGGCCATGGGCGGCGAATCATTGCAAAACATGCGCTGCCCGCCGCGGGATTGGTTCTTCGCCAAGCGCTGGGCCCATCAACTCGGCTACTGGCTGACCACCTTGCTCTTCAACGTTTTTCCGCTGCCGCAGTTTTCCGGCTTTCGCGAAAGCTTCCGCTTCGCCGGCGAATCCGTCGACCGCCACTACAGCGTGCTGGTCTTTCCCGAAGGCGCAGTAAACCACTCCAGCACCGGCGAGACGGCCCCGTTTCAATCCGGCATCGGCCTGCTCGCAGAGAATCTGCGCATCCCCGTGGTTCCCATGCGACTCGATGGCGTCTGGCAGATGAAGCGCGAACATCGCCGCCTCGCGCATTTCGGCGAAGTCACCGTGCGGATCGGTGCGCCCGTCACCTTTCCGCCCGGCATGTCCCCCGACGAAATCGCCGGCCGCCTGGAATCCGCCGTCGGTTCTCTGTAGCCGCCCCCAGCGCAGCATTACGATGTGGAAGCGCTTCGCTCCGCCGCGCCGGACGCTTCTTGGCACTCGCGAATGGCGGGAGAAAAATATACTCTGGCTTTCACGGCTCGACGGAATACATCATCTTCGCGCACTTTGCCGTACCGCCGCTCGATTCCTTCGTCTATCATCTTCCACGAGGTAAGCCATCCATCATGAGGCGAATGCTTTCCTGCCTGCTGCCTTTCTGCTTGGCCAGCCAAATCCACGCTCAGGGGCCGCCACCCTCCACAGAAGATGCGGACCGCGTTGTGCAGCTCCTGAAAGAACTCACCGAAGTCCCCGGCCCTCCGGGATATGAAGAAGCGGTGCGCAAAATCATGACCGATCGCATGCGCGCGTTCACCGACAAGATAAGTTACGACGGTCTGGGCTCCGTCATCGCGCAGCAAGGAGACGCGGGCCCGCGAATCATGCTTGATGCCCACATGGACGAAGTCGGGGGCATGGTTCGCCGCATCCGTCCCGACGGATTTATCTCCATGGAGATGCTCGGCTATTGGCTTGACCGAGCGTTGCCCGACCAGCGCTGGGTGATCATGGGCTCCAAGGGAGCGGTGCCCGCCGTCACCGACATCTGGGACGCGCACATCGCGCCGCATGACGCGCAGGGCCAGGCTCAGCGGCAGGAGCTTTTTCTCGATACCGGTGCGCGCAATGCCGCAGACGTTGCTGCTCTGGGCATTTCGCCCGGCGATCCCGTCGCGCCCGTCTCCGACTTCGCCATCCTGGCCAACCATCGCTACCTTGCCAAGGCTTGGGACGACCGTGTCGGCTGCGCGGTCATGCTTGAAGTAATGCGCCGGCTGGCCAAGGCTGCGCACCCCAACCAGGTTTTCTATGTTGGTACAGTCCAGGAAGAAGGCAGTATCGAAATGCGCGGCGCGGCAACGTCGGCCCGCATCATCAACCCCGATGTCGGCTTTAGTCTTGAGGTGGGGATTCCCAATGATGTTCCCGGCCCGGGCCCCGAGGCGGCCCAGGAAGTTCTCGGCGGCGGTCCCGGTATGATGCTTTACACCTTCAGCGAAATTCCCAATCGCAAGCTGGTTGCCTACGTAAAGCGGGTCGCCGCCGATCAGCACATCCCGCTGCAGTTCGATTTCGTCCGGGGCTTCGGCGATGACGCCGGCGCCATCAAATTGAATGGCAGCGGCGTCCCGGTCACTACCGTGCTGGTGCCGGCGCGCTCCACCCACGCGCACAATGGCATCATCGACCGCGGGGACTTCGACCGCACTGTCGATCTGCTGGTCGCGCTGATCCACAACCTCGACGCGGCTACTGTCGCGGCCATCAAATCCTTTAACCCTTAGTTCTGTTGGCAAAAAAATTTAGCAGCTGCCGTCTCAGGGAGAGCTTCTCCTCTCGTTCTGTGGCAAAATAGAAGATTCATAGAGCTGGATTTATGGCCCACCGTACAACCCTGGAAGAACAGCGCCCCACAAACAAGCCGAAGGCGGCCAAGAAACCGGCGGCGGGCGGTCTCGCGAAAGCAGCCAGCCACGAAGATCGCGAGTCCGTATTCGATGCTTTCCGCCGCTGGGGCTACCTGGAAGCGACTCTCGATCCCCTTGGCTTGTTTGAGCCGGTGAAGCACGCTGACCTGGATGCCCTGACCGGCGAAGCCGCCGCGGAAGCCCGCGGCATTTACTGTAATACGGTCGGCGCCGATTTCATGCATTTGCCGGAGCCGGAACGCCGCCGCTGGATCGCCGAGCGACTCGAAGCCCGGTCGAGCCAAATTGATCAACATAAAATCCTCGAGCGTTTGGTTCGCGCCGATCTTTTCGAACAGGTTTTGCAGGCGCGCTATCTCGGCACCAAGCGCTTTTCTCTGGAAGGTGTCACGGCGCTGATTCCGTTGCTTGATTCCATCCTGGACACTGCCGGCGAACATGGTGCGGTCGAATCCGTCATGGCCATGAGTCACCGCGGGCGCCTGAACGTAATGGTCCACGCGGCCTGCAAAACGCCACATGAAGTGGTTGCCGGCTTTGAAGACGTCGATCCTCGCAGCGTCCTCGGCGCGGGCGACGTGAAATACCATGTGGGCGCGACGGGCAGCTACGTCACCAGCGCCGGCAAAAAGATCGGCATCCATCTGGTTTCCAATCCCAGCCACTTGGAGGCCGTCGATCCGGTCGCCGTGGGCCGAGTGCGCGCCAAGCAAACGCGCTACGGTTTGCGCGGCCCCTACGTCGACCGTTCACCGGAAACGTTGAATAAAGTCGTCCCCATCGTGATGCACGGCGACGCAGCTTTCGCGGGGCAAGGCATCTGGGCGGAAACGCTGAATCTCGCGGATCTGAAGGCTTACACCGTGGGCGGCACCATTCACATCATCGTGAACAACCTGATCGGCTTTACGACCAAGCCTACCGAGGAGCATTCTTCGCGCTTCGCTTCCGATATCGCCAAGCGCCAATCCGTGCCGATCTTCCACGTCAACGCCGAAGACCCAGACGCTGTCGTGCGCATTGGAAAACTTGCCGCGGAATATCGCGCCACCTTTGGCAACGACGTGGTCGTGGACCTCATCGGTTACCGCCGCCACGGCCACAGCGAAGTCGACGATCCGACCATCACTCAGCCCCTCCTGTACGCGCGGATCAAGAATCATGCTGCGCTCTGGAAAATATACGCCGAGCGCATCGGCCTGGACTCGTCCCTGATGGTTGAAGCCGTCCGCAAGGAATACGAGGAGGAGCAGACCAAGGCCCGCGCGCTAAGAAAAATACCGCACCTGCGCAAACTGCCGGACTATTGGGCACCGTATCAGCATGGTCGCTACAAACCCGAATATGAGGTCGATACCGGCCTCACGACTGAGAAACTTCGGGAGATCACCGACGGGCTGGTTCGCGTGCCTGAGAGTTTTCATATTCACCCTAAAATCGCGAAGCTTCTCGAACAGCGCGCGGAAATGGGCCACGGCAAGCGTGCCGTCGATTATGGCTTCGCCGAAACGTTGGCCTTTGGCTCCGTGCTCCTCGAGGGGCATCCCGTGCGCCTCACGGGACAGGACACCCAGCGCGGCACTTTCAACCAGCGCCACGCGGTTTTGATCGACACGCAAACCGAGCACAACTACCTCACTCTCGCGCATCTTTCCAAGCAACAGGCTTTCTGCGAGATTCACAACTCTTCTCTTTCCGAGGCCGGTTGCCTGGGGTTCGAGTACGGATTCAGCCGCGACTATCCTGAGGCGCTCGTTTTGTGGGAAGCGCAGTTCGGTGATTTCGCCAACGGCGCGCAGGTCATCATCGACCAGTTTATCAGCGCCGGTGAAGATAAATGGAATTTACCGGCCGGGCTGGTGATGCTTCTACCGCACGGCTACGAAGGCCAGGGCCCGGAACATTCCAGTGCGCGGCTGGAGCGCTTCATGCAGCTCGCTGCGGAAGACAATATGCAGATTTGCCAGCCCTCGACGGCCGCACAATACTTCCACATGCTGCGCCGGCAGGCGTGCCGTCCGTGGCGCAAACCGCTTATCGTCTTCACCCCGAAGAGCATGCTGCGCCATCCCGACGCCAGCTCGAACATCCAGGAATTTACCAAACCGCGCTTCCTGCCGCTGGTTCCTGATCGCGAAGTGCTGGACGCCCGACGCATCTTGATGGCCAGCGGAAAAGTCGGGCATGAGTTGCGCGCCGAGCGTCGCCGCCGCAAAGACACGAATACCGCCATTTTCTTTCTGGATCAACTGTACCCGCTGCCGCGCACGGAAATTGCCGCGGCTATCGCCGAGCATCCCCAAGCGCGCGAGATGGTGTGGGTTCAGGAAGAACCCGGTAACATGGGCGCGGCAGGTTACGTCGTGCCGCGGTGCGAACGGCTCGCGAAGGCCAGAGGGCTCACGTTTCGCTCGATCAAGCGTTCCGCCAGCGCCAGCCCGGCCACCGGCTCGGCCAAGGCCCATGAATTGGAGCAAAAGACGCTCCTCGCGCTGGCCTTTACAACTTCAAGCAGCGGTTAGGCTTTCGCTGGCTTTAACACTACATTCACATGCATGTAAACGCGGCGTTACCTAATTGCGCCCCGGCCCTGCGACAATCAGGCGTGTTACCTCAAAGCCGGTGTGATCAGAATCTTCCCCATGCCTACCGCAATCGACCGTCCTACGGTACACTGCCGCCAGGCCGGCTTGCGCTGCGCTCAAACTTCATGAAACGCATCCTTATCATCGAAGACGACCGCGATATCGTCGAACTGGTCCGCTACAATCTCGCCAACGAAGGTTTTCAGGTCAGCTCTGCCCACGATGGCAGCACCGGCCTGAACACCTTGAAAAAAACGCCACCCGATCTCCTGCTTCTCGACCTCATGCTTCCGAAACTTTCCGGCCTGGAAATCTGCCGGGAGATTCGCCGGGATGACTCGCTCAATCGTTTGCCCATTCTCATGCTTACGGCCCGCGGCGAGGAAGCCGACCGGGTGGTTGGTCTGGAGATGGGCGCCGACGACTACGTGACCAAACCCTTCAGTCCGCGCGAATTGCTGGCGCGCGTCAAGGCCTTGCTCCGCCGTGCCGAACCGCCTGCCGATGCGCCGCGCACCATTGAGATCGGCAAGCTGGCGATTGATCCGGCGTCCTATCGCGTGAGCCATTCCGGGAAACCCGTGCCGCTCAGCACGCTCGAATTCCGGCTGCTCTATTACCTTGCTTCGCGCCCCAACCGCGTCTTTACCCGCGATCAATTGCTCGATGCGGTGTGGGGAACGGATCGATTCGTTACCCCGCGCAGCGTGGACGTTTACGTTCGCCGCTTGCGTGAAAAAATCGAATCCGATCCCGAAAACCCCATGCATTTGAAAACGGTTCGGGGCGCGGGGTATTTGTTTGAAACCCGTGCGGCTTAATCTCTTCTGGAAACTCGGTTTTGCGTTTTTCGCCCTGCTGATCGCGGTCCTGCTCCCCGTCGATTTCTATGCCGAGCGGGCCCTGCGGCGCGACTACGAACGCGCCGGCTTCGAACAGCTCGCCGCCATTGCGCGCATCGCGCTTGCCTATCCTCCGCAACCTGCAGCGCTCGCCCCGTCTCATCCGCAGGACTCCGCCGGCCTTCGCGGTTGGGTCGCGAAAATGGCCGCCAGCGGCGTCCGCGTCACGGTGATCACCTCCGATGGCCAGGTGCTGGCGGATTCGCAATCCGATCCGCAAACCATGGAAAAC
>Ga0209056_10003249_pt1 | contig 17405 bp, 15 predicted proteins | sample GraSoiAngelo_114_FD_185876 | JGI IMG/M metagenome (GOLD analysis project Ga0209056, IMG submission 185876) | Grasslands soil microbial communities from the Angelo Coastal Reserve, California, USA - 14_0903_13_40cm (SPAdes) (version 2) | ecosystem: Environmental > Terrestrial > Soil > Grasslands... | reverse complement strand
CCGCCACATACGGCGTTGGCCTTCAAGTAATCGGCCTGGTACTTTGCTGGACTGTAGTCGGTGCAATCGTTGGCATTCCACTTTTCATCGTTGGCAGACGCATGGCGACACGAACGTTCATCTGCCACTGTGGGAATGAGATGACCAGAGACACCAAAATCTGCCCTACGTGCGGAGCACACTTTCCGTGATCGCCTTTCGATTCGCATCGTCGAACGGAATGACGCGCTCGACATCGCCGGTTGAATCGAAAATCCGAACCTCGCCTGAGCGAAAACATGCCCGATTCTGCGCATAATCGTTCTGCGCCAGCCTCTTTTGCTCTCCACATCGCAACGACAAAGTGTTAGGAACAGGCGGGGATGACGCACCCGACCACACTCATCATTGCTGCGTTGCTTTGCAGTACGACCGCGGCAGCCGCACCGCAGGAAGTCACATTCGAATCGCCTTGCTCATGCAGTAGTGCTCACGGTAAGGGGCGCCTGTCGGTAAAGAACGATCCCGAAACACCGCCAACGGATACGAGCACAATCCAAGCCGTGACACCGTCCGACATTTTCAGTTGGGCGGGGCCAGACGTACATCAACAGTCGAAGCGCCTTGGGCTTGAACAAAAATGGTTCGCAGTGACGGGCCGTGTCGTTGCTGTCAAAGTCGAAGCAGACGGTGATCTACACATTGCGCTGAGTGACGCGACTGGCGATAGACAAGGAACAGTGGTTTGCGAAGTGCCGCTAAAACCGCAGTGGTGTGATATTCGCCAGACTGTCTTTAGTTGGACGCCGACGAGATTCCCGGTTCAGACTAGTTCTGTTAAAAGGCTGAAAATCGCCAGTCCCCCGGTCATCACCGCTATCGGGAAAGCGTTTTGGGACATCAACCATGCCCCGAAAGGTTATTGCCGCTTCTGTGGTGTTTCTGCGCGTGGGGTACATATCGACACCTAGCGTCAGTATCGCGACTAAGATCTGCATTAGCGCTCGCCATCTTTGTGTTGTTGATGCTTCCATTGGCGATATTCCTGAAATTCATTGATAAGGCATTGGAAGAACAGGAGTCGCAAATCCAGAAAGTGAGCGCACAACTTGAGGTGAGCAAAGCTGCGCCGCAAAGCGTTCTGAATAATCAGTAAACCGCGTCCGGTTTTGGTGAAATATGGGAAATAACGCGGACAATCGGAGTAAGGCTGGTCCGAATTTTGGTTGCGTGCAGCCGTCGATTCTCACGGGCAAACATCGGGATTGCTGACGCGGATCGCGGCGACGGAAGGCGTTTCGTTGTGCAAGCGATGAAAAGTTCAGTGGCGCTTAGCGAACTTGAAGCGGCGATCCGGAAAGGATGGTAACCGGGTGCCAATGAAAAAGCAGGGCAGAAACATCCGATGGGAGTGAAGAAACTGGCACGAGTAGCAGCGGCACCGCTCGCAGCGCTACCTCCGAATTGTCAATGCGGATAACCGCCGGCGAGTCCAACCCCAAGGATGGGGACTCTGGCCCAGCGTCCTAAGGGGAGGCGTAATCTAGACCTAGGCGGGCTCTGCGATGTTCCTTTTGCCATAGAGTCTAGTTCCTTGTTCATTAAACGCTGGTCAGATCTTATATTCGAAACATCGCAGCGAACTTAATGGAGCTGGACAGTTTGTCCGAAACTTGTCGCCGCTATTTCCGTAGTAAGAAGTGACAGATGAAAGCACCGTCCGTCTAGAGGGGCGATGCGCTGCATGGCCAATTCCGAAAACGAGATTAAAGAAAAAGGCCGCTAGCCCCGCTTGTGACATTATTACGATTCGTTCAATGAAAACGACAGCTCACCCATTAAGAAATTCGATGAACCTGCCACCTGCGCGACTCGCGTTCTTTCTCACGCTGTTCGTGCTCAGCTGCTTTGCACTTTCGCCCAAAGCGCGAGCGGTTTGCCAAGAAGGCTGCTTAGGAAACGACAACACCGCCATGGGCAAGAACGCGCTCATTAACACCACCGGCAGCCAGAACACAGCGAATGGTTTTCAAGCGCTATTTAGCAATACAATCGGCAACTCCAACACGGCCACGGGTTGGGAAGCGCTCACTTTCAACACCACCGGCAACAACAACACGGCGACCGGTACTGGTTCGCTCCAATTCAACATAACTGGCACCGAGAACACGGCCACTGGTGTTGATGCGCTCTTTGCCAACACGATCGGCACCAACAACACGGCCAACGGTGCTTTTGCGCTCTCGAGCGATACAACCGGCAGCGACAACACAGCCACGGGAGAGGAGGCGCTCGAAGCGAACACAACCGGGCACGACAACACGGCCAATGGTACTAATGCGCTTTTAAACAATATAACCGGCTCATCCAATATTGCCATAGGTTCAAGCGCAGGGCTAAACCTGACCACGGGCAGTAACGATATCGATATAGGGAACGCCGGCGTTGCTGCCGAGGCCAACACGATTCGCATCGGCACGCAGGGAACTCAGACAAAAACATTTATCGCAGGGGTCAGCGCGACCGCGGTCACCGGCTCAACCGTTAAGGTAAACAGCAATGGTCAAATTGGGGTGGCCCCTTCCTCTGAGCGTTTCAAGGAAGCGATCAAACCCATGGACAAAGCGAGCGAAGCGATCTTGTCGCTCAAACCGGTGACCTTCCGCTACAAGCACGATCTTGACCCCGACGGCATCCCGCAGTTTGGCCTCGTAGCGGAGGAAGTGGAAAAGGTAAATCCCGATCTAGTCGCACGCGATGATCAGGGCAAGCCTTACACCGTCCGCTATGAGGCGGTGAACGCAATGCTGCTCAACGAGTTCATTAAAGCGCGTCGCCAGATTGAGTCGCAGCAAAAGCAAATTGACGCGCTTACTGCGGGCTTACGGAAAGTCAGCGCACAGCTTGAACTGAGCAAGTCCGCACCGCAAACGGTCTTGAACAATCACTAGATATCACTGGCAGTGAGTAGTGGGAAATCATCGGCGACAATCTCAGCAAAGCCGGTTGGAGTTGGACTGCGTCTCAGCGATTGATTCCAAGGGGCGAACCAGCTGGATTGCAGACGCATATTACGCCGACGGAAAGCGTTTTGTCGTGTGCGCAGATGAAAAGTTGACGGCGTTTGTGGAACTTGAGTCAGCGATTCGGCTGTATCCGCGAAAATCAGCGCTATCCCGCGCGGTTCAATGATTTTTCCGTTTCCCCAAAAAAATAGTTTCGACGCCATTCCAGAAGGGGCTCCAAGACTGCGGCAACGTCTCTCGGAAACTCCGCTTCGCAATTCCCGTAGAACATAATGAACCCTAGAACCAGGCCCCCGAAATTTTGAAAACCCGCACGCATAGAACGATTCAGCTCCAGAACACAGCAACCGTAAGAAATTCGATTAAAGAGTCGCCTTTGCGCAGTTTCCTTCTCATTCCGTCCGTGCTCGCCTGTTTTGCGCTTTCGCCCACGGCTCGTGCCGTTGATCCGCCACCAGACAGAGCAGCGAGGGGTTGTGTCGCTTTCCACAAGGACGGACCATTCGTAGTCGGTGGCCAGCCTCTCCATGTGGTGACCGCGGATTTGAACGGTGACGGCCACCTGGATTTCGTGATTCCAAATGCGGCTTCTGGCGTAGTGGTCTATTACGGGGACGGTATGGGTGGGTTTTCTGGTCCGAATACCTTTTTTGCCGGGGTTTATCCACACGACGTAGCCGTTGGCGACTTCAATGGTGACGGGAAGCCGGATCTGGCGGTGGCCGCCGGAATCGGCGGGAATGGCCCGGGGGTTGAACTCCTGCTTAACAATAGCGATGGGACCTTTTCCGGGGCCACGCTCTACCCCGCCGAAGATTCCCCGTCGCAGATAGCGGCCGCTGACTTTAATGGGGACGGAAAATTGGATCTGGCTGTGACTGATAATCTTAGCGGCAACGTCGACATCCTGCTTGGGACTGGGACTGGCGCGTTTGGTCCGCCGGCGGTATTCCCGGGCACGGCGATACCGGCAGGGATCGTGGTGGGAGATTTCAATGGGGATGACAAGCTGGATCTGGCGATCTCGAACTACGGCAGCCAAGATCTGAGAATCCTGCAGGGGGACGGGAATGGGAATTTCACGACGATCCACACATATCCCCTGGGGAGCAATGCGAGCGAAGTGGCGATGGGCGATTTTAATCATGACGGGCGCCTGGACCTGGCTGTGGGAGTGTTTAATATCTATCCTAACAACCATATCGCTATCTATCTCGGCAATGGTGACGGCAGCTTCACCCCCGGGCAGCAGGTTTTGGTGGGAGATCCGCAGGGCCTTGTGGCGGCGGATTTGAACCGCGATGGCTATCTGGACCTCGCCATAGCGAGCTTTGGCTTCAATAATGTGACCGTCGTGCGAGGCGACGGCACCGGTCAGTTTGGGGCGCCACTGGTCTTTACGCTAGGCGCCTTTCAGGGATTACCTTATGACGTCGCGACGGGCGACTTTAACGGCGACGGAAAACCGGATCTCGTCCTGGCCGACTATTTCAACGGAACCGCCGTCGTCGCCCTGAGTCGGCGCTGCTCACATTGAAACCCCGCGACGCAGCCGCCTCTGAACGGCGCTGTGACCCCTACCGCTTTCCTGTCATTGAGCGGCAGAATCTCGCCGCGTGAAATACTTGGGAAGTAATCGCTGATAACCTCAGCAAAGCCGATTGGAGTTTGGGCTGGGTCTCAGCCGTCGATTCCGAAGGGCGAACGATCTGGATTGCAGATGCGCATCGAGACGACGGTCAACGTTTCGTTGTGCGCGCGGATGAAAAGCTGACCGCGTTTCTCGAATTGGAGAGGGCGATTTGTCTCCGCCTAGTGACTGAACAAGTGTAGCCGGGTGCTGAATCCTCTTCTCGCCAGCGTTGGGCCAGCCCGACGCCCGTCACGATCAGCTCCCCTCATTGGAGCACACGACCAAGAAACGCGATGGCTTGAATCTTTATGTCGTCCCAATACTCAAAAGCGTGCCGGGTGCATCCATCAGGGCCAGGCGCTTCAGTAATCAAAAGTGTTTGGTTAGGAGCTCCAACTGCTTTCAATCTCGTTGTCAGAATTTGAAACTGCTGTGGAGGCATAGGATCCAGGTTTGTCGCGATCACGAAAACCGGCGCGGAAGCACTTGTGAATCTACGATATGGAGAAGCCAGATCGAGCGCGCCGCCATTAGAAGCGACGCTCGAATTAACATAATTGGTTACATTGGCCGCGAAAGGGGTGCATCGAACGTCCGCAAGTGAGGCAGGATCATGGAAATCATAGTTTCCACTGAGCAGCACAGCGGCGTCAAGCATGTCTCCACCTAGCGTGGCAGCAGCAGCGGTGTACGCAGCATGCGATGCCCCGGCGCTGCCTCCTACCGCCCCGACTTTTCCAGTAACCTTGCCGGCACTGGCGGCAGTAGAGCCGGCCCGCGCCGCGCGAATTGCCGTTGCCACGTCATTGGTCTGTTCAGGATAATGGCCGTCGTCGCCCATAACCTGTTGCGGCATATCGGTGTGCAGAGGTGCAAGCCGGTATTCTATAGTGAAGGCGTTAAATCCGGCGGCGTTCAGATCTTGAGCGACCGAAGCCGGTCCGGCCTTCCCCTCCCTAAAGCCTCCAATGTGAATAACCAACACTGCTGGATGCCTGCCCGTTGGTATAATATACGCATGCCAGAACAGGGGTGTATTGCCGAATCTGCTGGTACCAACCCCGTATTGTTCAATGACCGGTAAACTCTGCACACCATTGTTAGCAACTGCCGCACTCACACTCAACGCTGCTATGCCGATTAAGAGAAACATTAGTTTTGTTTTCATAGACAATTAAAGCTTTTCCTAATTAGGACACGCGACGGTGCCGTACGTTGATTACGAAAACGGTTGCAATTGTAACGCGATTGTTACTCCGGCGAGAAGGCCTGCGGGTACGATGCATTCCCAACGACACTGAGGCACCGAGCTGTGCGAGCGGCACGCGTTCGGCCCCCAAACGTGAGGGTAACAAACATGTTACTTTTAAGCGCTTGCGCTTCGGGCAGGTTTTAGCGAACGGAAATCATTATGAATACTAAAGGTGCGGTAATTTGTTTCAGTTTAGCCTGCACTGTGAGCATTGCCGTGCAAGGGGCCATCCTCACAGTAACGAACACGAACGACAACGGTCCTGCGTCATTACGGCAGGCGCTCCTGAATGCAAATGTTGGCGATACGATTGATGCCACCGGTATAAGTGGCGTAATTACACTCACTAGCGGGGAATTGCTGGTGAACAAGAGCGTGACAATAAACGGTGCCGGCGCTGACCTGCTGGTCCTCGACGGTAACGGCGTAGGTACCGTGTTCCGGGTCATGTCGATAGGACCTGTTAGAATTTCCGGTCTAACTATCAGGAATGCTCATGGTAATTTCGGTGGTGGCATCTTCAACGGCGGCGTCGGGACATTGACCATTATCAACAGCGCGCTCAGCGGCAACACCGCGGCTTTCGGCGGCGCCGTCTACAATGGGGGTACGTTGAAGATCGTCAACAGCACAATCAGTGGTAATACGGCCAACGAGGGTGCCGGCGTCTACAATCCTGTCACACTGACGATCAGCAACAGCACTTTCAGCGATAACGCAGCTTCACAGGTTGGCGGCGCGGTATTCAATACCGGGACACTGGTTATCACTAATAGCACGATCAGCAATAACTCGTCTATGTTTCTCGCTGGAGGCGTTGTAAACCTTAACAACTTTCAGATCGGAAACACGATTCTGAATGAGGGCCCCGCAAGTGCGAATATCTATAACAATAGCAGCGGCGTGGTCATGTCACTGGGCTACAACCTTAGTAGCGATGATGCTTTCGGGATTTTGACTGGCCCCGGCGACCAGATTAACACCGATCCAATGCTCGGCCCTTTACAAAACAACGGCGGCCCTACTTTGACACACGCATTACTGCCCGGTAGTCTAGCCATTGACACGGGCAACCCGAGCTTCACTCCGCCGCCTCGGCACGACCAGCGCGGACGCGGTTTTGCTCGAGTAGTCCGCGGTCGCATCGACATCGGCTCATTTGAAGTGCAACGCCGACACTGACACCTACTCCAATAGCGACGCCAACTTTTTGTTCGTTTTTCCTTGTTACCGCTTCACCAACTGCGCCAACAGGCTGAGCAGAGTCACTGATCCGAAAGTTATCTTTAGCACTCTTTGAAATGGCCCTTGTGCTCGTGGGTCTCGATCACGTTGCCAGCGGCATCATAAACGCGAATCACGGCGCGATGCGAACGGCTGCGGTGCATCGCGTAGCCGATTGCGTTGCTCACCGCGTTCGGTTCTCCATACCACAGACGACCGAATGGCAGCGCATCGGAGATTAGATCGACGCCGCGCTTGTCTTTGCGGGGTTTGACTTCGTAAACGTGTATCGGTCGCAGCGTAGAAAACTGTTGCGCTAATCGCAAGCGCTTTCGGCAATGTGCTCGACAACAGGGCCAATTTTTTGCGATCCTCTGCGCATTATGAAAAAAGCAACTCTGCAATTAAGAAATTCAGTGAACCGGTCGCACGTCAGGCTTGCATTTATACTCATCCCGCTCGCCTGCTTTGCGCTCTCGCCAGAAGCGCGGGCGACTTGTCAAGACGGCTGCGATACCGTCAACGCGAACACCTTCCTCGGTGAGGATGCGCTTTTGAACAACACCGGCGCTTGGAACACCGCCATCGGTTTTAATGCACTCTTGAACAATACATTTGCCGGCGCCAACACGGCCGTTGGCTACCAAGTGCTAGCAAACAATTTCAGCGGCCAAAATACCGGGATCGGTGCTCAAGCGTTGCTTGAAAACGGAAGGGGTAATCTCAATACGGCCATCGGTTTTCAAGCCCTCTTTAGCAACACAAACGGCCACGAGAACACCGCCATAGGTCACAATGCGCTGCAAAGCAACATAATCGGTAGTGGCAACGTGGCTTTGGGCGCTAATGCAGGCTTTCACCTGACCACCGGCAATAACAATATAGACATCGCCAACCGCGGTGTTGCTGGCGAGTCCAATACAATTCGCATTGGGAAGACTCACACCGCCACCTACATTGCCGGAATCAGCGGCGCAACGGTGCCGGGAGGCGTCGGCGTGATCGTCGATTCAACTGGCCATCTCGGCACGGTCACATCCTCAGAACGTTTCAAGGACTCGATAAAGCCGATGGACAAGACGAGCGAAGGAATCTTTGCACTGAAACCGGTGACCTTCCGCTACAAGAAAGAGCTTGACCCTGAAGGCGTCCCACAGTTCGGCCTCGTGGCCGAAGACGTTGAAAAGGTAAATCCCGATCTAGTGGCCCGCGACGAACAAGGAAAACCGTACAGCGTGCGCTACGAAGCGGTCAACGCGATGTTGCTCAACGAGTTTCTCAAAGAGCACCGCAAAGTAGAGCAGCTAGAGAAACAAGTTGCGGTTCTTACTGCGGGCTTTCAGAAAGTGAGCGCACAACTCGAATTGAGCAAGTCCGCACCGCGCACCGTTCGGAATAGTCAGTGAGAAGCGCGGCGCATGAAGTACTGGGAAACCATCGCTGACAATCTCAGCAAAGCCGGGTGGAGTTGGGGCTGCGTATCAGCCGTGGATTCTAGTGGGCGAACAATTTGGATTGCGGACGCGCATCGTGATGACGGAAAGCGGTTCATTGTGCGTGCGGATGAAAAGCTAACTGCTCTTTCTCGAACTGGAATCTGCGGTTTGAGCTTTCTCCCCCGCGTTTAGGTGCACTCCCTGAACGCTGGCGACAGATCGAAGCGTTAGCTTTCGCCTTACACGAACACGGAACTCTCGACGGCGAGGCGATGAAATTGATTCTCGACCGTTCCGCCGATGTTGACTGTTATCGGTGGTCAAACGCACGGTAGATCGTGCATCGTGCCTGCAACAAGGCTTACGACTAAAGTCTATAGACTGCCTGGCCTATTCTTCGTAGACTCTACACCATTAAATAGTTCTGAATCCGGCATAGGACGCTTCTCCCGCGAGCTTCGTCTCGTTTTCAGACCTGCGGTCACCAAGGGTCAACCAGCGGGGAAAAGAAGAAAGTAATTATCATGTACAAAACCATTGGCGATTTAATTAAAGCATTACAAAAATTTCCTCCAACCGCACAAGTTCAAGCCGATAACAAAACAATCCAAAATGTTTCTCTACAGCCTACAGGCTCTATCGGCGAAGTTGTACAAATTTCGACGACTGCTACGACGTAGATGCAAGATCGCGACACGAGACTGCCTCTGAGATTCAAGCCCTTCGATGTGTCGCGGACATTTCACGAAAAGAAACGTGAGCCTCAGCATTCTTTGAAATCGCCCGCGTGCTCGTGCGTTTCAATCACGTTGCCAGCTTCATCGTAAACGCGAATCACGGCATCATGTGATCGGCTGTAGTGCATCGCGTAGCCGATTGCGTTGCTGGTCGCGCTCGGCTCGCCTACAGAGCCGACCGAATGGGAGCGCATCGGAGATTAGATCAACGCCGCGTTTATTTCTGCGCGGGCGGACTTCGTAAATTTGTTGTGAGCTAGTGATCATGTCGCGTGGCGGCGTGGACATATTCCGCGCAAACAAATTTGCCACGGCGCTAAACCCGCTCTCGCAGCCTAACACCGTGGCACCCAACTTGTGTCCGCGCCTCTCAGAGTTGCGCCCCGGAAACGCGGACGACTGTTGCAACTGTAATACTTAACGAGTGCGGCGCAAGATAGAATCGCGCCAGCGTGAACTCAACTGTTCCGGTGGTGAAGCCATGCCAGAGCACGTTCGTGTCGCAAGGCCGTCACCGTTGTCTTGCCTTGACCGACGGCTGAGCATCGCAGGAAATTTAGTTGTTGACACTTCTCCGCGTAAGCGGAGACTGCGGTTGCGCCAAGTCCGTTAGGCGACTCCAGCCAAGCCACCTCACCCTCTTCCCGCAGGGAAAACCGCGAACGACAGGGTTCGCTCGCAAAATTTTGCCGGTGCTATGAAAAGTCTGCTTCGAGATCGACCTTCTTCAATCCTCCGCGCTTTTTTAGGAGGGAAGTGAAGACAAGAATTCGCTTCACCTAAACGAAGAACAGAGTCAATACGCACAACCAAATCAAACAAAACAAAACCCACGATAAACATGAATACACACACAAAAGCACTGTTTGGAACAATCATCGCAACTATAATGTTTGCCGAATTATCGCTCGCCGACGGCGTGATAATCTTTGGCGATAAAGATGTCTTAGGCACACGCAATTACCCGAGGGACCCAACAAGAGGCGCAACACTATTAGGCCTCCAGGCCGGGCAAGTCACGTTCGGCGCGCCAGCGACATTTCATTCCTATCCTTTCGACCCGGATCCTACAGATTACCCGGGCACTGATCAGATTTATACTGGGAGCAATCAGACCGCGTTTCATGATGGCTACTCTGGGTATGCAAATCGCGCACGTGGGCCGCAAGTGATCGTATTAGACTACAGTTCTCTAGTCCCTGCTGGAAGCCAGATCGACACATTTACCCTCGGGATCGCTGCAGACGACTTTCAGTTTCCCCTTTGGCGACAGCCGTTCAAAGCCTGTATCAACGGCACCGTTGACGCTGCGCTGAAAAGCACGCTTAACAGCCTCTTACAAACGGGACCATACGTGCAATTCTTCTCCATTGGCCTGGATCCCGCCTCGTTAGACGCCAGCAATGTGCTTACTCTCACTATCGATAACGGTGGTGACGGAGGCGATGGCTGGGCCGTCGACTTCTTGACTGTCGGTGTCCAAACAAACATGGGACAGGTTGATTGAGTTTTTACACCAGTACGCGGGCGTGCGACGCGTGTAATTGTAAGAAAATTGCGGGTCCCCCTCGTCCTTGAAATTTCACTGCGAACCGTGTAGCTGCCTGGTGCCGCTACATCGGACGCTCGCCGGAAAGTTAGAACCAGCCCAAGAACTCATGTGGAGAGGAAAAGAGGCAGACGCCGCAACGTGAAGTACTGGGAAATGATCGCTGACAATCTCAGTAAAGCCGGTTGGAGTTGGGGCTGTGTTGCAACTGTCGATTCAAATGGGCGAACGATCTTCGCAGCTAGTCAGACGTAGACGACTTGGATTTGCGGACCATCCAGAAAGCTACAGCAGGCACTGCTTCCTGACCCTCGCGGACGTTGATTAAAGCGGGTTCGGCTCGCTCGATGATGAAGTAGTTGCCGAAAATTTCCCCGACGTGTTCGCGAAGTTGTTGCTCGGAGCGGACGCGGGTGTAGTTCACAACTCGCGGACCCTGGAACGTCGCGGCAAGCAGGAGGAAGTGGCCCCCCTCAACAGTGGCGTGAGCGATGTTTTGAGCAAAGACGCAGCGAAGGTTCCCGACGGTGCGGTGGAAGCAACCACGGTCGAGCAGGCTAGAGGCCGGTTCCAATTGCAGATTCTCGTCGCAAAGGTCGGCGACTTCAAAGGTCGGTGCGTTGGGCTGTCCAGCGGAGAGGCGGCGGCACTTCTCAATCGCCGCGGCGCTGTAGTCGAGACCGAGAACGGCAAAATCCTGGGCAGACAGCCACCGGCTAAGCTCACCATTCCCACAGCCCACGTCGATGACGCGTTGATTTTTCGGGAACCAGCCAGAGTCGATCGCTTCAACGAGTTCCTTTTGCGGCTGGTCGGTTTTCCAGAAGGGGCTAAATTCGGGGTTGAGCCACTGGCGATCCCATCTATGCCGGCGTCGCCGGTGCGTCCAATTGGGAAACAGTTGTTCGATGCAACCTTGCAGCCGACTTACCAATCTACGCCGGTTATCCATGGCGATAATTAATGCGGGCCGGCAAGACCTACGCGCAATCGGAGCGCGACATCGGAGGCCGGGGGCAAAACGGGCATCTATGCGTGCTGGCTGCGGAGGGCAAGGTGCAGGCGAAATCCAAATAATAAAACGAGCAAAGCTGGCTGCACAAACACTACTATCACGAGGGAACGTTCCCGCGAACACGCATAATCCCGTCGCGAATTAGTGCCGGTATGAGCGAACGCCGGCACTCGACAAGAGCACGCCAAACCCAGCGTGCGACTCGACTGCGCGGCGACGCCCTGATAAGTAACACGACTAGCGGCTCCAACACGGCATCCGTCCAAAAAGAGACCATGATCAATTGTAATTATTGTTTTGCCGGGTTGCAACTGATACGGTGGGAAGATGCCTCATATAAAACTTCAGGAAGGAGTACCCGGCATGCGGGCCCTTCAAATCTACCGGCCCGAAACGGCGGAGCCATTGAATCAACTTGTGAACATTTTGTTGCGAGGACCGAGCACGCTGTCACGCGGAGAACGTGAACTAATCGCGACTTTCGTTTCGTCACGCAATGACTGTTTCTATTGCCAGACGATGCACGGCGCTGTCGCCGCTTATCATTTCGGCGGTAACGAGAATCTTGTCGCACAGACCAAGCTTGACGCCGAAAAGGCGCCATTGACGGAAAAGTTGAAGGCGCTTCTCGATATCGCGAACAATGTGCGACAGGGTGGGAAGCACGTGACAGTGGAAGTAGTCGACAAAGCCCGCAAGGCCGGCGCCACAGACCTGGAGATTCACGACACGGTCCTTATCGCCGCGGCGTTTTGCATGTACAACCGCTATGTAGATGGCTTGGCGACTTGGGCACCGGATGATCCGGAATTCTACCGGGAGCGCGGCGAGCGTCTCGCAAAACAGGGTTATTTTTCTTTTGCCAGACGATTCACGGCGCTGTCGCAATTTATCATTTCGGCGGTAACGAGAATCTTGTCGCACAGACCAAGCTGGATGCCGAAAAGACGCCATTGATCGGATCGCCACAACAACTCTGAAGCTCCTCAAAGCCGTGGATCGCTATTGTGTTTGTCGGCGAAACTTGGTTCAGTAGGACGGCGGAAATCGATGTTGCTCAATCAGTTCCTGAAAGAACACCGCACAGTGCAGGAACTAAGGTCTATTGTCGCAAAGCAGGAAGCCCAACGCCGCAAGACAGCAAAAGCAAATTGAAGCACTTACTGCGGGCCTACAGAAAGTGAGCGCGCAGCTTGAAGCAAGGAGAGGTGCACGGCAAACTCTGGTCAGCAATCTGTAAAGCTGCCGCGTTCCAAATTAGCCGCTACGCTGTACCGCCTTACGGCACAACCGTGAGTGTGAGATCGTTGCCGTCGCCGCCTTCGTAACTCGCCTGAAAGGTGTTGGGGTCCACCGTGAACGTTGAGCCGTCGGGCAGGTTGGCGAACGTGCCCGCGATCGGGTTGGCGCTGGTGTTGCTGATCGCGGTGAACACTGTGCCGACAGTCAGCCTCTTGTTCGCAACCGCTACAAAACTAAACTGCGCACCGCTCTCGATAGTTACGCCATTGGCGATCACCTGGTCCGCCCTGGCTCTCTTGGTGGTGAGCTTATAGGTATAGGTGCCGTCGGCTTTGAAGGTTAGCGCGCTTTGAATCGTCAGTGTGGCCGGCCTGCTCGCGTCGGTGCTCGGCTCCAGGAACGATCCTGCGCCGCTGCCCGTTCCCACCGTAGTCACCCCGGCAATCACTCCAGAGCCGCCGAGTGTGCCGGCACTAATCTGCACGGCCCCAGTGCCGGTTCCAGAGCCACTCGTGTTGCCCACCTTGAGTGCGCCCGCGGTGACTGTTGTTCCGCCGGTGTAGGTGTTGGCGGCACTAAGAGCCAATTCGCCCTCTCTCACCTTTGTTAGCGAGCCACCCGGAGAAGTCCCATCCTCGATGACCCCAGAGAAAGTCGTGTTCAGGTTGTTGTTACCCGTTGTGAGATTGTTGGCACCAAGTGTCACATGACCGGCTCCTTCGATGGAGCCAAGACTCATACCAGGCGCGTTATGGGACTCGATGCTGAGCACCGTCCCATCCGAAAGCTCAACCCGTGCGTTGTCGCCTCGCGTCCCTTCAGAAAAGGAAATCATCCCCCCAAGACCGCCGTTGCTGCCACTGTTGGCGATAAGCGTTGAATTCTCGGCGGTCGCCGCACCTCCTAAGAAGCTGTAGAAAATGATCAAGCCGCCTGGTGCGCCACTTTGAGTTCCGCCATTGGCGATTATCGTCGCGCTGCCTGCAGTTGTGTAATCGGTAAAAGTAGCGATCTGTCCGGCCTGGCCAACCCCTCCACCCCCGCCGATAATCGTGCTCTGATCCGCGCTGGAATGACCGCGGAACTGCACGCCGCTGTTCCCCGGGCCTTCTCCCTCGGAAACGATAGTCGCTGTGCCCGCATTCGAGTTATTCAGGAAGATAGTGAATGCGCCATTGGGATTTCCAGGATGGTTAGTGATCATTGCGTCGCCCGCGGTCGACGAATCGAAAAAGAGCGTAGTTCCGGGAAGATCTCCACCACGGTTGACAAAGGTTGCGTTAGCGGCACTTGCGGTGTCGTAAAATGCGACCCCGGTGATTTGGTTGCGGCTGGGGCCCGTCCTAAAATGGGCGTCGCCCGCAGTCGCGCTATTTTGGAAGTTAATGTTTCCCGGAGTCTGCAAAACAACAAAAAACTGTGTGACGCCCGCGTTATTGATGATACCGAGGCCGTCCAAGTTTAGTTCAAAGGCGGCAACGATTGTATAACTGCTGGCGCCCGGGTTGAAGATGATGCTGTCTACCCTGGTGGTGGCGGATAGGGAAACTCCAGTCGTATTAGACAGATCAAAGGTCGCAACATCAGTCGAGCCATCCGGCACCGTGGGCGGCGTCCAATTTGCAGCCGTGTTCCAGTCGCCGCTGGTCGGGTTAAGATTCCAAGTCGCGCTGTCGGCATAAGCATCAAGGATAAAGGAAAAAGTAAGAGTCAAGAAGATTGTCAGATTGGTATTCATAGATCGAGTTACGGGACTACTGTAAGGGTAAGATCATTCCCATCGCCACCTTCGTAGCTGATCTGGAACGTGTTGCCGTGGATGGTGAACGTGGAGGCGTCAGGAAGATTGGCGAACGTGCCTGAAATCGGGGTCGCGGAGGTGTTGTTAATCACGGTAAGAACTGTGCCCTCCGGCAGCGGAAGTCCGCCACGGCCCACCAAAGAAAACTGCGCGCCCTTGATGGTCACACCATCGGCCACCACTTCGTCCGCCCTGACACTTCTGCTATTCAACCCGCAGTAATAGGTCGCGTCGGAATTGAAGGTTAGCGCATTCTGGATGATCAGCGTGTCCGGTTTGCCTCCACGTCGTCCGGGCGCCAAAAGCGCGCCAGGACCGCTTCCCGTCCCGACCGTGACTGGGCCGGTTATGGTGCCTCTGCCGCCCAGACGGCCTGCGTTCACCTGGACTACACCACTACCGGTTCCCGATCCTGTTGTGTTATTGATCACCAGGCTACCGGCTTCAATCGTGGTGCCGCCCGTGTACGTGTTCGCGCCGGTCAACTCAAGCGTGCTGGTGCCGATCTTGGTCAATGAGCCGCGGTTCCCTCCTATGACACCGGAAAAGAGGGTATTCAGGTTGTTACTACCTACGATGAGGGCCTTCGGGCCCAGGAAGACAAAGCCATCCCCTTCTATCGAACCGATAGTCAGATTCGATTGAATTCTTGATCCAAGCTCAAGTGCGCCGGTGCCGAAGAGCTCGATCCGGGGCGTCCCCCCAGCAGAATCCGTAAAAAAAATCCGGCCGGCTCCTAATCCGCTGAAGGTGCCGTTGGCAATGAACGTACCATTGCTCGGCGACGCCCCGAGAAAATCCGAAGAGCCGCCCTGTGCACCTTCAACCGAGCCGCCATTGTTAATCACTGTGGCATCGGCTGTGGTCGCGTCGTTGTCGAAATGGGTTAATCCTCCTCCGCTGTCGGCGACGGCACCTCCTTCGTTAATGATTGTGGCTGTTCCTGCAGTCGCGTTTTCAAAAAAATATGTCGCGCCGCCAATGCTGTCCCCAGGTCCCGCGGCCTCGTTGATGATTGTGGCATTTCCTGCACTCGAATTGTCATAGAATTGCGTGGACCCGCCCGCTAGCTCATCGCCGCCGTTTATGAACATGCCATTACCAGCATTGGAGTTATCTAGGAAAAACGTAATACCGCCACTTCGATCCAGGTTTGCGCTGGCGGGGTTGGAAAACACCGTCAGGTTCCCCGCCGTCGCGTTATTCTCAAAAATAACCCCGTCATCTTCGAGGTTTACAAAGTTTTGCGAAACGCCTGAGTTGTTCACGATTCCCGTCCCGCTGATGTACAGGAAATAATTAAACTCTCCCAAGTACCAGGGCACAGTAATGGTGTAAGCGCTCGCGCCCGGATTGAAGACGATGCTATCGACCTCTATGCTACCCGTACCCGGCGCCGGTGAAATGTCTGTGATAGTGGAAACATCGAAAGTAGCGATGTCGCCCGGTCCATTTGGAACCGTGTTGGGCGTCCAGTTTGCAGCTGTGTACCAGTCGCCGTTGGTCGGATTAAGATTCCAGGTGGCGCTGTCAGCATGGGCGAATTGTAGCGCGAGCGGAATGAGGAGGAACGCAAGCCGCCGAGCCGACCGGCTCGTTGGATTAGTTGCAGGTGTTAATGGAAATGATTGGGGCATGGAATTTCCTTCTTTCGTTGGTTTACTGATGACTACTGGTTAGAAGAAAGGGTTGAGAGGCTATAGCCGGAAAATACTGCTACCTATGGCACCACCGTGAGCGTGAGATCGTTCCCGTCGCCGCCTTCGTAGCTGGCTTGGAGGTTAGTGCCGTTTACCGTCACGATCCCGCCATCGGGCAGGTTGCTAAAGGTGCCGCTAATGGGATTAGCTGACGTGTTACTGATCACGGTCAGTACCAGTCCCTGTCTCAAGGCTACGCTGGTGTGGCCGCTTAGGACAATCATCGCACCGCTGTTGATGGTGACCCCGTTGGCGATCACCTGGTCGGTCCTGGTCCCGTTCCGGTTCTTCCTGAAGGTGTAAGTGTAGGTCGCATCGGCGTTGAAAGTGAGCGCGCTCTGGATGGTGAGCGTGGCCTGCACATTGCTTCCAACTGTCGGGGCAAGGAACGCGCCAGTCCCACTGCCGGTCCCAATGGTAACGGCGCCCGTGATGATGCCACTGCCGCCGAGGGTGCCGGCCAAAACGCTCACCGGTTCTGTTCCCGTGCCGGAGCCGCTCTCATTATTTATTTTCAGCACTCCGTCGCTGATCATTGTGCCGCTCCCGTACCTGTTGTTCCCGCTCAGGATCAGCGTGCCGCCGCCAACCTTACTCAACGGACCGCCATTGCTACCTTGGATCACACCGGAAAAAGTCGTGCTCAGATTATTGGTGCCCACCGTCAGGCTATTGGCTCCGAGATGTACATGACCGTCGCCTTCGAGCGAACCGATCGTCAGCCCAGGCGGGTCGTGTGAGTCGATTTGCAATTCACTGTTGCCAAAAACCTCGACGCGCGCTGTGCCTCCCGTGGAAGCACCCGCGAACA
>Ga0209056_10003248_pt1 | contig 17406 bp, 13 predicted proteins | sample GraSoiAngelo_114_FD_185876 | JGI IMG/M metagenome (GOLD analysis project Ga0209056, IMG submission 185876) | Grasslands soil microbial communities from the Angelo Coastal Reserve, California, USA - 14_0903_13_40cm (SPAdes) (version 2) | ecosystem: Environmental > Terrestrial > Soil > Grasslands... | reverse complement strand
GCTGCCGGCGCCTGGTGGTCAAAGAGTGCAAGCAGGCGGGCGTGGAAGTCTGTGCCAGTGGGCTGGCGGCTCTGTGTCAGGGTGTGTCGGACCCCGCATGTCCGACCACCACCACCACGACGCTTCCCTCCCCGCCGCCCGGCGGCGGCTGCCCGCAGGGCTACCCCGTCGATTGCTTCAACGGAATTTGCTGCTCTGCGGCCTACCCGGTATGTCAGGCTGACGGCGGGTGCTGTTCGGCAGCGTACCCCGTCGGGTGTGGTAACGGGTACTGCTGTCCGGCAGACTACCCCGTGTGCTACGCCAACGGACAGTGTGGTCGATGATCCGGAAGGCCGAAACAGCGCCTAGCTGAAACAACCGGATAAGCATGAGCTAGCTAGCGAGGCCTCTCCGAGGCGCGGTTTCAGGTCCAAGTTTCCGTCTCACGACCCCCGGTGCTATACCCCGCCTCTCGCATGCGGGCCTCCGTTGACGCGGCGGGAGCTCAGGCGCCAGGGCCGGTCGGGGCGCTGGACGACTCGAGCCGGTTCATCCGTGTGCAGGCGCTCCCCGTCACCGTGATCGGGAACTCGATCTTCGTCTACGAGATCAGATATTAGCCCTTGCCATGGAGGTCCCCTACTTCGATCTGAAGCTGCAATACGACGGCCTCCGAGACGAGAGCCTCGCCGCGCTGGACCGCGTCTGCCGAACGGCGTCGTTCATTCTCGGCGAGGAAGTCGCGCGCTTCGAGGAAGAGTTCGCCGCCTACTGCGGCGTCGGGCACTGCGTGGCCCTGAACTCGGGCACGAGCGCGCTCCATCTGGCCCTGCTGGCGGTGGGGGTGCAGCCGGGCGACGAGGTGATCACCACGCCCAACACCTTCATCGCGACCGCCGAAACCATCTCCTACGTCGGCGCCCGGCCGGTGTTCGTGGACATCCATCCCGCCACCGCCAACCTCGACCCCGAGCGCATCGAGGCGGCGATCACCGCGCGCACGCGGGCGATCGTGCCCGTGCATCTCTACGGCCGGCCCGCCGATCTCGATCCCATCCTGGCGCTCGCCGCGCGCCACGACCTCCCCGTGGTCGAGGATGCCTGCCAGGCCCACGGCGCGCGCTACCGCGGCCGGCGCGTCGGCGGCTTCGGCCAGGCGGCCGCCTTCAGCTTCTACCCCAGCAAGAACCTCGGCGCCTACGGCGAGGGCGGCGCGCTCACCACCGACAGCGACGGCGTCGCGCGGCTCGCGCGCGCGCTCCGCCACCACGGCGAGACGCGGCGCTACCTCCACGAGCACATCGGCTACAACTATCGCATGGAGGGGTTCCAGGGCGCCGTCCTGCGCGTCAAGCTCAGGCGGCTCGACGCGTGGACCGCGCGCCGGCAGGAGATCGCCCGCGTGTACCGCGCGCGGCTCGCCGGCGCGCGCGTCGAGATACCCGAGGACGATCCGAGGGCCGAGAGCGTCTACCCCCTCTTCGTCGTCTACGTCGACGCGCGGGACCAGGTGCGCGAGGCGCTGGCGGCGCGCGGCGTGGGCACGGCCGTCCACTACCCGCGCCCGATCCACCTGCAGACCGCCTACGCCTGGCTCGGTCATCTCCCCGGCAGCTTCCCGCACGCCGAGCGCGCCTGCGAGCGCGTGCTCAGCATGCCGCTCTACCCGGAGATGACGATCGAGCAGGCCGAGTACGCCGCACGGACGCTCGCCGAGATCGTAGGGGCGCGCTGAGCTCACCCCTCGGGCGGGAACTGCCCGAGCCGGTGCTGCCGCAAGTTGCCGAGCTGCCTCTGACCGAGAGCGCTCCCGCCGTCCGCTCGCTCGTCGCGGCCGCCTTCCGTTACCAAGCGGTGCTCTGCCCGAGAGGACTACGCGTCCGTGATCTCGAGGCGGGAGGCGCAGCCCAAGAGGGACGGGAGAGCGGGCCGGGGCGGCGGTCGCTAACGTGCACTCTGGCAGCGTAGCTCCGCTCCTCGTCGCGGCCCTCGGCGTCCCACGGCGGGGCACTGCAGGTATGGCAGAGGATTGAAATCACGATGAAATCTTCGCGATCGGCCCTGTCCACCGCGGGCCTTGCCGTGTTCGCCACCCTCGGAGTTCTCCTTCCACGCACGGCGGTCGCCCGCTCGACCGCCCCGACCTGGGTCCAGGGAGCGGCATTCTCGACCGGGTCTCGGGTCCCGACGGTCACGGTCACACTCGCCCGCCCGGTTGCTCAGGGGGATCTGCTGGTCGGCTGGTTTTCGCAGTACGATGCCCCCGAGCAGGTTCGGGTATCGGACAGCGTGAACGGCACCTGGACGCGAGCGCCCGCATCGCTGACCTTCCTCGACGACACGGGCGACATCGCCCTCTACTACCGCGAGAACAGTCAGGCGGCGCCCAGCGGGATGACGATCACCGTGTCCGCCTCCTCGGGCACGTACCTGCAGGGAACGGTCGCCGACTATTCGGGCGTCGCCCTCGCCGGCTCGCTGGACCAGATCACCTCCGCCCGCGATGTGGGAACGGCCGTCGACACCGGTGCGACCGCGGCGGTGGGTGCGGGCGAGCTGGTGTTCGCAGCCCTGGTGACCGGCGGCTCTCCCGGCTCGGTGACGCCCGGAAGCAGCCAGGGCGTGCCGTACACGCTTCGCGCCGAGACATCGAGCGGATCTTCCTACGAAGCGGACATCACGTCGAGCGCCGCGGGCGGCCAGCACGGGACGGCCACCCTTGCCTCCGCCACCAACTGGTTCGCGGTGTGCGCCGTCTTTCATCCCCGTCCCGCCACCCCGCCCCACTCACCCTCCACCCCCACCGGCCTCGAGGCCACCAGCGTGGCCTCCACGCGGGTCGCCCTCTCGTGGTCGCCCTCCACCGGCAACGCGGCCGGCTATACCGTGTACCGCGACGGGTCCGTCGTCGGGACGACACGGCCCGACACCACGACGCTCATCGACGAGGACGTGACGGGATTCACCACCTACACGTACTCGGTCGACGCCTTCGACGGCGTGAACGGTCATTCAGCGCCGTCGGCCCCCCTCACGATCACCACCGCGGCCGCCTCGCCCGAATTCATCCAGGGAGCGGCAGCCTCTGCCGGCAAGCGCCTCCCGTCGTCCACCCTCCGCCTGGCCGAGTCGGTCTTGGCAGGCGACCTCCTGGTCGGGTGGTTCGGCCAGTTTGGCGCTCCGGGCGAGGTGCACGTCGCGGACGACGTCAATGGTCCCTGGACGCGCTCGGTCTCGACGACGTGGGGCGGAACGGGCGACATCGCCCTCTTCTACCGGGAGAACTCCGCCCCCGCGCCATCAGGGCTCGTGATCACGGTGCGGGCGTCCGCTCCCGCATATCTCCAGGAAGCGGTCGCGGACTACAGAGGTGTGGCCACGGCGGGAGCGCTCGACCAGGCCACGATAGCGCACGGCGCCGGAACCTACGCCAGCGTGGGCCCGACCGCGTCCGTCCCCGCCGGCGAGCTGGTCGTGGCGGCCGTCCTCACCGGCGGCCAGCCGGGTTCCGTGACTCCCGGCAGCAGCCAGATGGTGCCCTACGTCCTCGACGTGCAGAACGAGAGCGCCGCCTCCGACCTCGAGGACATCCTCTCCAGCGCCGACGGCCCGCAGGAGGGGAGCCTGACCCTCGGCACGGCCACCAACTGGGTGATGGTGCTCGCCGCCTTCCATCCCACGGTCACGACCTCCTCCGCGTCGAGCACCACGACGACGACCAGCACCACGATCGGAGGGACGACGACCACCACGACCGCGGGCCCAACCACGACCTCGACGACCAAGACCAGCACGACCACCACGCGGCCGCGGACCACGACCACCAGCACGACCACACGGCCGGGGACCTGCACGGGCGCCTGCCCCATCCACACGGTGTTCCTCATCCTGATGGAGAACTACGCCTGGTCGAGCATCCACAACAGCCCGTCAGCCCCGTACATCAACCGCACGCTGCTGCCGCTCGCTTCGCACGCGGAGCAGTACTACACCCCGCCCAACCTGCACCCGAGCCTACCCAACTACCTCTGGCTCGAGGCGGGTACGAACTTCGGCATCCTCAACGACAACTACCCGTCGAGCAACCACCAGAGCACCACCGGCCACCTCGTCGACCTGCTCGAGGCGGCGGGGGTCTCGTGGCGGGCCTATCAGGAGGGCATCAGCGGCACCGACTGTCCGCTCACCAATTTCGGCTTGTACGACGTCAACCACGACCCGTTCGTGTACTTCGACGACGTCACCCAGAACAACAACGCCCAGGCGCCGCGCTGCATCCAGCACGTTCGCCCCTACTCGGAGCTCCAGACGGACCTCATCAACGACAGGGTGGCGCGCTACAACTTCATCTCGCCGAACCGGTGCGACGACATGCACAACTCCTGCGCCCCGCTGAACGATCCCATACTGCAGGGCGACGTCTGGTTGTCGACGGAGGTGCCCAAGATCCTCGCGTCCCGGGCCTACACCAACAACGGCGTGCTCTTCATCCTCTGGGACGAGGGCGACAGCGGCAACCGCCCGATCGGCATGATCGTGCTCTCGCCCAAGGCCAAGGGCGGGGGGTACCAGAACACGATCCACTACACCCACAGCTCGACGCTGCGCACGGTCGAGGAGATCTTCGGCGTGAGCCCGCTGCTGGGCGACGCGGCGAACGCCACCGACTTGAGCGACCTGTTCGTCAGCTTCCCGTAGGAGAGGCCCAACGGCGTCTCTGGCAGCCGGGCGCGTGCCGTGTCGGCGGTCGTCTCGTCCTGGGTGGCTTCCGCCAAGTGCGTCGGGTTGTGCTCGCGAGGTCGTCCGTCATCGCCGCCGGTCGCCAGCCTCACTCGTCTGGCGCAGGTGTCGGCGGAGATAGTCGGGGTCGATGTCGAGGGCCTCGCAGAGGCTCTCGAAGGAGAAGAGCGTGTCGTGATCCCTCGACTCCACCCAGGCGCGCGTCTCGTCGAACAGGAGCCGCGTGGCCGGGTCGCGGGACCGGCGATACCTGCGATAGCAGTCGACGGCGTCCTCGAGCACCGCCAGCATGAGCAGGCGCTCGCCTTGCGGCGGCTGGCGGCGGGGGAGGTCGAGCTGCTCGGGCAGAAGCGTCTCGGGCTCGAGCGGCGTCGTCTCGCGCGCGGTCCCGGTCATGCGGTCCGATCGAACCCGTCCGTGGGCGGGGGCGGGCGCCTCGAAGACATCGCCCATGGCTCAGGCGGCGGCGCGCCGGCTCGGGATCCGCGTGCGGGTCCGCGGGCGGCTCATGCTCGGGAGCCGGAGGAAGGCGCGCCCCCGCCACAGCGTGCGCGCCGGGACCGGAACCACCGTGGCATCGAGCCGAATGAGGAGGGTTCCGGCGGGCCACGGTCCTTCCAGGGGCTCCAGCTTGAGGACCTGGGACACCTCGCGTCCGACCCTCAGGGATTCGACGTCCTCGACCCGGCAGATGATGGGACGCGGCAGGTCGGCCGGGCAAACGTAATCACCGGGCTGATACAGCATCAGTACACCTCCTGACGCCCGCTGAGGAGCAGGCTCCGTGCCAGGAAACGGCGCCCCGTCGCGCCCGGCGGCCCACCATCGCCGCGAATCGGACACGGCGAGGAGCCTTTTGCGCGAGCGTTTTACTGCACTTGGGCGCCCTCGGATGGGCGGCGGCAGCCGGCTGACACCCGGGTTTTTTCCCCGGCTCTAACCCACCGTGCCCGCCCGCCCTAACCCTCCGATGGGAGGCGACCCGCTGCGGGCCCGACCGCGGCCCGCCTCGCCGGCGTTCAGGCTTGTCCGCGCGACGCGACCGGCAGCCAAAAAGTGTACGCCGCGGCTGCGCTCCGCCGCAGCAACCCGCATGTCGAGGCGGAAAGCGACGCGCCTTGACGCGAAAAGCCCCTTCCCTGCATGAGGGTGTGCATGCGAACGATCGACATCCTCTCGCCCGTCGCCCTCGGCCCCTCGGAGGCAAAGCCGCTCGCCCCGCGCCTCCCCACCCTGCGCGGCAAGGTGCTCGGCATCCGCGTCGACCGCGCCTGGCGCTCGTTCCATGTCTACGCCGACGAGCTCGGCCGGCTGGCGCGCGAGCGCCTCGGCGTCGCCGACGTCGTCGTCTTCGATCCGGAGACGCGCATCGGCACGCCCGAGGCCGAGAGCGGCAAGGTGGTGGAGTTCGCGCGCCGGGTCGACGCTGCCGTCGTCGGCCTCGGCACGTGAGGGTCGTGCACGTCGTGGAGTGTCCACGACACGATCGTCTGTGAGCGCGAGGGGATCCCCGCCGCCGTGCTGGTCACCGCGGTGTTCGAGAACCTGGGGCGCACCGCCGCGCTCGCTCAGGGCTACCCCGCGCTGCCGCTGCTCGCGCTCCCGCATCCGATGGAGTCGCGGCCCGAGGCCGAGGTGCGCGCGATCGCGCGCCAGCGGTTCGACGAGCTGATCGGGCTGATCGCCGAGGAGGTGTGAACGCCATGGCCCGCGGCACCCTCGTCTCCGAGCTGCGCACCGTCCCGGAAGACGCCGCTGCCGTCCTCGACCTGGTCGAGACCCAGGGGTGGGGCGACGGCTTCCCCGTCATCCCGCCGACCGAGGAGCGCGTGCAGGCGATGCTCGAGGCGACCCCCCTCCCCCCCTCGCACGTGGTCGGCGTCGTCGAGCCGCGCCGGGGCGAGGCGACGGTCGAGAAGATCGCCGTGAACGCCGTCCTGGCCGGCTGCAAGCCGGAGTACTTCCCCGCCGTGCTGGCCGCCGTCGAGGCCGTGTGCGAGCCGCGCTTCAACCTCTACGCGCTCAACACGACCACCTGCTGCGCCACGCCCGCCCTCATGCTGAACGGCCCGGCGCGCCAGCGCCTCGGCATCGAGTGCGGCTACTCCTGCCTCGGGCAGAGCGGGCGCGCCAATGCGACCATCGGGCGGGCGCTCCGCCTCGTCATGCGCAACGTGGGCGGCGCGATCCCGGGCGCGGTCAGCAAGTCGGTCTTCGGCCAGCCGGGGCGCGTCTCGCTCTGCTTCGGCGAGTGGGAGGAGCGGAGCCCGTGGCCGCCCTTCCACGTGCGCCGCGGCTTCGGCCCGACCGACAGCGTCGTGACCGCCGCGTGCGCCACCGGCACGCAGGACATCGCCGACATCTGGGCCGAGACCGGCGAGGAGCTCATCTGGGTGCTCGCCCACTCGATCGACTGGATCGGCAACAACAAGGTGCTCGTCAAGCAGGAGCAGGGCGACATGCTCCTCCTCCTCTGCCCCGACTTCGCGCACAAGATCGCGCGCGACGGGATCGACGTGCCCCGCATGCAGCGGATGCTCCTCGAGTGGACGCGCGCGCCGATCGAGCGCTGGCACCGCGCGCACTGGCGGAAGCTCGAGCAGCGGGGGTACGTGGAGGGCAACACCGTGCCGCTCGCGCGCGATCCCGGACAGTTCCTGATCGCGGTCGCGGGCGGCGAGTCGGGGCACCACGCGCTCTACTTCTGCACGTTCGGGCTCACCTGGTCGGTGAGCAAGCGCTTCGCGCTCGACGAGGCGTACGCCGGCGGTGAGTCATGCGAGCTGCCGGGCGCAGGGTCCGCGCGCTGAGGCAGTCGAGCTGGAAGAAGAATCCAGCCAAGTCCTTCCCGGCCGTCCTCAGCCGAGCCGGCTGCGGAACCGCCGCGCGTCGGCGAGCATGTGCAGGGTGTTGATCATGCACCCCGGCGCGCGCCTTGCACCCCAGGTGACGCATCACTACCCTACCGCCTCGTGACCGGAGCGGGAGGGACACGATGAGCGAGACGAAGGGCCAGGCGGCCATCGACTCCGTGCTCCGCGAGGAGCGCGTCTTTCCGCCGCCCGACGAGTTCAGCCGCCACGCCCACGTGCCCGACCGCGCGCGCTACGACGCGCTCTACCAGTGGTCGGTGGACGACCCGGAGGGCTTCTGGCGCGAGATGGCGGGGCGGCTGCGCTGGCTGACGCCCTTCCAGCGGGTCCTCGACTGGCAGCCGCCGTTCGCGCAGTGGTTCGTCGGCGGCAGGCTCAACATCGCCGACAACTGCCTCGACCGCCACCTCTCCGGCCCGCGGCGCAACAAGGCCGCTCTCATCTGGGAGGGCGAGCCGGGCGAGCGGCGCGTGCTCACGTATCATGCCCTGCACCGCGAGGTCTGCCGCTTCGCGAACGTCCTCAAGGGCCTGGGCGTCGGGGCGGGCGACCGGGTCGGCATCTACCTGCCGATGATCCCGGAGGCCGCGATCGCCATGCTCGCCTGCGCGCGCATCGGCGCCACGCACTCGGTCGTGTTCGGCGGCTTCTCCGCCGAGGCGCTCCGCGACCGCATGAACGACGCCGAGGCGAGCGTGCTGGTCACCGCCGACGGCGGCTGGCGCCGCGGCGCCGTCGTGCCGCTCAAGGCGAACGTCGACGACGCGCTCGCCGGCGTGCCGAGCATCCGGAGCGTCGTCGTCGTCCGGCGCACGGGCGAGCCCGTCCCGATGACCGCCGGGCGCGACCGCTGGTGGCACGAGCTCGTGGACGCCGCCTCGGCCGACTGCCCCGCCGTCCCGCTCGACAGCGAGCACCCGCTCTTCATCCTCTACACGAGCGGCACGACCGGGAAGCCGAAGGGCGTCGTGCACACGACCGGCGGCTACCTCCTGCACGCGGCGGTCAGCTGCGAGTGGGTGTTCGACCTGAAGGACCAGGACACCTTCTGGTGCACCGCCGACATCGGCTGGGTGACGGGCCACACCTACGTCGTCTACGGCCCGCTCGCCAGCGGCGCCACCTCGGTCATCTACGAGGGCGCGCCGAACCACCCCGAGCCGGACCGCTTCTGGCGGATCATCGAGGAGCTCGGCGTCTCGGTCTTCTACACCGCGCCGACGGCGATCCGCGCCTTCTGCAAGTGGGGCGAGGAATGGCCGCGCCGGCACGACCTCTCCTCGCTCCGCCTGCTCGGCACGGTGGGCGAGCCGATCAACCCCGAGGCGTGGATGTGGTACCACCGCCTGATCGGCGGCGAGCGCTGCCCGATCGTCGACACCTGGTGGCAGACCGAGACGGGCGGCATCATGATCTCGCCCCTCCCCGGCGCCATCCCGACCAAGCCCGGCTCGGCGACGCTCCCCCTTCCCGGCATCGTGCCCGAGGTGCGCTCGCGCGATGGGAAGGTCCTCGGCCCGAACCAGGGCGGCTACCTGGTGATCGCCCGCCCGTGGCCCGGCATGCTGCGCACCGTCTGGAAGGACCCCGAGCGCTACCGGGAGCAGTACTGGAGCCAGATGCCGGGCGTCTACTTCACGGGCGACGGCGCACGCCGCGACGCCGACGGTTACTTCTGGGTGATGGGGCGCATCGACGACGTGGTGAACGTGGCCGGCCATCGCCTCGGCACCATGGAGGTCGAGAGCGCGCTCGTCAGCCATCCCGCGGTCGCCGAGGCGGCCGTGGTCGGCCGGCCCGACGAGCTCAAGGGTCAGGCGATCACCGCCTTCGTCACGCTCGAGTCGAGCCGGAGGCCGAGCGACGAGCTCAAGCGCGCGCTGCGCGAGCACGTCGCCAAGGAGATCGGCGCCTTCGCCCGCCCCGACGACATCCGCTTCACCGACGCGCTCCCCAAGACGCGGAGCGGGAAGATCATGCGCCGGCTCCTGCGCGACATCGCCGCCGGCAAGGAGACGGCCGGCGACACGACCACGCTCGAGGACTACTCCGTCCTGGCCCGGCTGCGCGAGGAAGAGGAGTAGCCGCGGGTGGCGATCGTCCTCACCAACACGCTCTCGGGGCGGAAGGAGGCGCTGCGCCCGCGCCAGGCGGGCCACGTGCGCCTCTACTGGTGCGGGGTCACGGTCTACTCGCGCGCGCACGTGGGTCACGCGCGCTTTCTCGTGGTCGCGGACGTGCTCGTCCGCTACCTCCTCGCGCGCGGGCTCGGCGTCACCTTCGTCCGCAACATCACCGACATCGACGACAAGATGATCCGCCGCGCCGCGGAGGAGGGGCTCACCGTCCCCGAGCTGGCCGAGCGCGAGATCGCCGCCTTCAACGACGACGTGCGGCGTCTGGGCTGCCTTCCGCCCACGCACGAGCCGCGCGCCACGGCGCACATCCCGCCGATGATCGCGCTCGTCGAGCAGCTGGGGGCCAAGGGCCTCGCCTACCCCACGCCCGACGGCAGCGTCTACTTCCGCGTGCGCCGCTTCCCCGCCTACGGCAAGCTCTCCCACCGCCGCCTCGACGACCTGGAGGTGGGCGAGGAGATCGACGCCGCCAAGGAGGACCCGCACGACTTCGCGCTCTGGAAGGGCGCCAAGCCGGGCGAGCCCACCTGGCCGAGCCCGTGGGGCCCCGGCCGGCCGGGCTGGCACCTCGAGTGCTCGGCCATGTCGGCGCACTACCTGGGGCAGCCCTTCGACGTCCACGGCGGCGGCTCGGACCTGGTGTTCCCGCACCACGAGAACGAGATCGCGCAGTCCGAGGGCGCCGCCGGGGCTCCGCTCGCCGACCTCTGGGTGCACAACGGCATGATCACCTTCGGCGCCGACAAGATGTCGAAGTCGCTCGGCAACGTCCTCGGCATCGCGGAGGCGACCGATCGCTTTCCGGGGGAGGCGCTCCGCCTCCTCTTCTTCGGCACGCACTACCGCGCGCCGCTCGACTTCGGGCCCGGCCGCCTGGAGGAGGCGGCCCGCAAGCTCGAACAGCTCTATGAGTCGCTCGCGCGTGCCGACGAGGCGGCGGGCAGGACCCCGGCGCCCGTCGCGCCGGCCGGCGCGCTCACCGGCACGCTCTCGCCGTTTCTCTCCGACTTCGTCGCCGCCATGGACGACGATCTGAACGCCGCCCGGGCGCTCGGCCCGGTCCACGACCGCGTGCGCGAGCTGAACCGCGCCCTCGACGCCGGCGACGCGACGACGGCCGCGGCCCTGCGTTCCGACCTGGCGCGTGTCGCCGCCGTGCTCGGCATCCTCGGCGAGGAGCCGGCGCGCTTCTTGACCGCGCTGCGGGCGGGACGCACCGCCCGCGCCGGGGTGAGCGAGGCGGAGATCGCGGCCGCGATCGCCGAGCGCAACGAGGCGCGCGGGCGCAAGGACTTCCGCAGAGCGGACGCGATCCGCGAGGATCTCCGCGCGCGGGGCGTCTTGCTCGAGGACACGCCCTCGGGCACAGTGTGGAAGCCGGCCCAGTAGGCGGCCGCGGAGGTCAGGGGATGAGGACGATCGGGCCGTGGACGCTGGCGCTTCTCGCGCTCGCCACACCGGGATGGGCAGCCGATATCTATCGCTGGACGGACGGCGCCGGGAACGTGCACTACTCGAACATGGACGCGGAGGGCGACGACGCGGCCTCCGTCGCGCGCGACGCGCCGGTCGCACCGCCCGACGAGGAAGCGAGTCTGAACGACGCGACGGGCGACACGGCGGACGACGCGGCGGGCGGGACGACCGCCCCCGCGGACCCGAGCGCCTTCTCGACCGACGCCTCGCTCCGGCGGAACGCCCTCGAGCGCGATCTGCGCGCCACCCAGCAGCGCCTGCACGAGGTCGACGCGCACCTGGCGGCCCTCGCCCGGGCGCGAGGCCAGCATGCGCAGGGCAGCGCCGCCACGGGCGGCGTGGCGACGCCGACCGCCGCGCCCGAAGGAATCGACCTGCGCTCCGAGGAGGAACGCACCCTCGCCACCGAGCGCGAGCAGCTGGCGCAGCACGCGGATCAGGTCCGCGACCAGGCGGCCAAGCTCCGCGAGGAGGTGACCGCGCGTCTCGGCGCCACGCCGCCGTGGTGGATCGACCTCCGCTGACACCTGCTCCGCTCCGCTGGCCGTCGCGGGCCACCACTGTCCTCGCCGCCGCGCTCTTCGCGGTCGCCTGTCGGGCACGCGCGGTCGCGCCCGACGCGTCGCCCGTCGCCCACCTCCAGGTGCTCATGGTGAACGGCGGCGGCACCAAGGCGCAGAACTACCAGTCCCACTTCCTCCACCTCCGCCGCCTGCTCGAGCTCCTCGCGCGCGCCGGCGTGCCGTCCGACCACATCACGGTCTTCAGCGCCGACGGCGCCGCCCCGGAGGCCGACATGGCGGTGCGCGAGATCGAGCCCGAGGCCGACTTCCGGCTCCTGCGCGGCACCCGGCTCGGCGCGGCGCTCGCCACCCAGATCGTCTACGCCAACTCCGAGATCCCCGGCGTGCCGCTGCGGGCGGCGACCCGGGCCGGGCTCACCGCCTGGTTCAAGCAGGCGCGCCGCCAGCTCCGGCCCGGCGACACGCTGCTCCTCTACGTCACCGATCACGGCTCCAAGAACGACGAGGACACGGCCGACAACCGCATCGTCCTCTGGGGCGAGAAGGAGTCGCTCTCGGTGAAGGAGCTGGCCGGGCTGGTCGGCCAGCTCGACCGCGGTGTGCGCGTCGTCGCGCTCATGTCGCAGTGTTTCTCCGGCGCGTTCGCGAACCTGATGTCGGTGCGCGCGCGCGACGGCCAGCCGAGCGGCGGAGTGTGCGGCTACTTCTCCTCCACGCCCGACCGCCCCGCCTACGGCTGCTATCCCGAGAACCGCGGCAAGGACAACGTCGGCCACTCGTTCCACTTCTTCCAGGCGCTCGAGACGAGCCCCGCCCTGCCGCAGGCGCACCTCGAGGTGCTGGCCACCGACCGGACGCCCGACGTGCCGATCCGCACCTCCCAGGTCTATCTGGAGCGCCTGCTCGAGCGCGCGGCAAACCACGCGGGCGAGGAGCGCGCGGCGCTGGTCGATGCCCTCCTGCGCGAGGCGTGGCGCGACAAGGCGGCGTGGGAGCCCGAGATCCGCCTGCTCGACCGCATCGCGCACGCCTTCGGCGTCTTCAGCCCGCGCTCGCTCGCCGAGCTCGACGAGCAGGCGAAGAGTCTCCCGGACTTCGCCGAGCAGCTGCGCAAGAACGGCGACCTCTGGAAGGCCACGCTCGGCGACCTCGACGAGGCGAACCTGGGCCGCTTCCTCGCCGCGCATCCCGACTGGGCAGCGCGGGTCGACGACGCGAGCCTGGCCGTGCTCGGCCCCGAGGGGCGCCGCGGGCTGGCCGGCGCGTTGCTCGCCGACCTCGCCCCGTTCACGCGCGCCGACCGGGCGACCGACGCGCGCGTGCGCGTGCTGCGCGACAAGAGCGAGAAAGCCTCGCCCGCGGCCTACCGCATGGAGGTGCGGCTCGCGGTCGTGCTCCGGCTGCGCGCCGTGCTGTCCGAGGTCGCAGGCCGGGTCTACCTCGCCACGCGCGCGACGCCCGCGGAGCGCGCCGCCTACGATGCGCTTCGCGCCTGCGAGGACCTCCGCCTCCCGCCAGCGGCCGCCGCCCCGGCCGCGCCGCCGGCCTTCCCCTTCGAGCCCTTCCCGCCCTGGGAGGACGACGTGCAGCTGGCGCGCGAGGTGCTCCCCGCCTGGATGGGCATCAACTTCCGCCCGGCGAGCCAGAAGACGCGCAACCAGTACCACCTCGGCGAGGGCGCGACATCGGTGCTCACGGTCTACCCCGGCTCGCCGGCCGAGGTGGCGGGCCTCCAGGTGGGCGACGTCATCCTCGGCCCCCCCGGCAGGCCCTTCACCGAGCCGCGGCAGGTGCGCGAGTGGACGATGCTGTCCGCGGTCGAGCGCCCGGCGCCGCTCCTCGTGCAGCGGGGCGGCCGGCAGGTGCGTGTGACCCTCGTCCCCAAGCCCTACCCGGTCCGCCTCCCGGAGCTGCCCGGACCGCCCAAGCTGGGGAGCGCGGCGCCCCCGCTCAAGGTGGCGGCCTACCGCGGCACGCTGCCCGAGCGCCTCGGCGGCGAGAAGGGCCGCCTCCTCTTCTTCTGGGCCACCTGGTGCGCGCCCTGCAAGGCGTCGCTCCCCGAGCTGCTCGCCTTCGAGCAGGAGCGCGGCGTGCCGGTGATCGCGATCACCGACGAATCCGCCGAGCAGCTCGGCCCCTTCTTCGAGAAATTCACCAGCCCCTTCCCCGCCACCGTCGCGGTCGACGAGCTGCGCAGCGCCTTCCAGGCCTACGGCGTGAGCGGCACGCCCACCTTCGTCCTGGTCGACGGGGACGGCAAGGTCGCGAGCACCTCGACCGGCTACACGCCGGAGAAGGGCCTCGGGATCGAGGGCTGGTCGTGGTCCAAGCACGCGGCGCGCTGAAGAAACCAGGACCTGGGTCCTACTGCGGCGCCCGGACGTGCCTCCGACTCGACCCATCGAGGGAGCGCAGAACATGGTCGTGGGTGATCTTGCCACGCAGAGCAACAACTCCCTCATCGAGGACCAAAGTTTCCGCTCTGTCTTGACAGCATCGACGGCGCGGGTGTACGGGACCCGCTCGATCGCCGCCAGAGCATCCGAACCACCACTGCTGATCCCGTTGATCCCGTCCCGGCGCGGAGCGGACCATCCGCGCCGGGCCCCTCCTCGGGCGCATACCCCGGGGCCGCGGCCCAAAACTCGAGCCCCGAGCGGCTCGGCATCTCGCCGTGTAGCGAGCTAGCGCCCGAGCGTCGCCATGAGCGCCAGCATGTCGCCCAGGTGGCGGGTGAGCAGGAAGTGCTGCCGCACGTGCTCGCGCGCCGCCGCTCCGAGGCGCGCGCACAGCTCCGGGTCGGCCAGGAGCTGGCGGGCGCGGAAGGCCGCGCCCTCGACCGAGTTCACGGTGTAGCCGGTCACGCCGTAGACCACCTGCGCCGTGATACCGCCCGCGAAGCCGCCGATCACCGGCTTCGACTTCCACATCGCCTCGGCGACGCCGAGCCCGAAGCCCTCGCGCGTCGACTTCTGGAGGACGATGGTGGCCGCGCGCTGCAGCGCGTTCACCTCGATGCGCTCGCCCGGCAGCTCGAGCACGTGCAGATCGGGGTCGTGGCTCGCCACCTCGCGCACCTCGGCCGACAGCTCCACCCCCTCGGGGTCGTCGCTCTCCGCGCCCCCCACCAGCACGAGCCGGCAGTCGTGCTGGCGCTTCACGAGCCGGTAGGCCTCGATCACCCCGAGCGGGTCCTTGAAGCGGTCGAAGCGGCCCACCTGGAGGAGGATCGGCTTGTCGCGCGGTACGCCCAGGCGGTCGCAGATGGCGGCGACCTCGGCGGGGGCGAGCTCGCGGTTCTTGTCGGAGAGCGGGTCGATGGCCGGGTAGATCATGAACTGCGGGATGGGGAGGCGCTGCGCGAAGGCGGGGAGCGAGAACACGGCCGCGTCGTACTTCACCACGTACTGGCGGAGGAAGGTCCACGCCCGGCGCTGCGGACGCGAGACGTCGAGGTGGCAGCGCCACGCCCACGCGCCCTCCTGCGGGCGCGCCTCGATGAGCCCGGCGGCGAGCGCGTCGTGGGTGACGACCAGGTCGGCGGCGGCCTCGAGCGCCGCGGCGCGCGCGCGCGTGAAGGCGCGGAACTGCTCGAAGAGGTCGTCCGGCACCCGCTCCTCGCCGCCCTGGAGCGCGTGGTGGAGTCGGGCCCCGATTCCGGCCGCCGCACCCTCGGGGTCGACGGCCTCCCACGCCGACTCGACCCCGACCTCCTCGAGGAGCGGGACGAGGCCGCGCAGGATCTCGGCCACGCCGCCCACCTCGCGGCTGGCGCTCACGTTGAGCAGGCGGCGATTGCGCACGCGCTCCGAGAGGCGGCGGAGGAAGTCGACCGTACCCGCCGGGGCGATCGCGCGGTAGTCGTCGAGCGTCGGCTGCGTCATGGCGTCCGGCGGAGCGTCTCATCGCAGAGCGCGACCAGGCGCCGGCGGGCCTTCTCGAGGCCGAAGGGGAACGGGTTCGTCCGCGCCACCGCGGTCGCCAGCTCGGGGAGCCCGAGCTGCTCGTCGATCCACGCTGCGAAGTCGTTCCGCCGCCGGCCCTTGCGCCCGCGCGACTCGACCACGTGGAGGTACACGACCGCCGCGTCCACCTCGGCGAGGGCGTCGCGGAATTCGGCCAGCGTGCGCACCTTCACTCCGGTCGGGATCTCGAGCACCCGCGACTGCATGAAGTAGAAGGGCTGGCCGAACATCACGCGCGGCACCGAGCCGGTCTCGGCGAGGTGGTCGTCGATCAGGCTCACCACCTCGGCGCGCAGGCTCTCCAGATCCGTGAAGTCCTGCGGGTCGACGATGCCGAGCTTCTCGCCGAGCACGCGATCGCGCACCTGGATGGCGACCCAGGTGGCGAAGTCGTTCGGGTAGCCGCCGAGGAAGCTCCGCTCGTGCAGGAAGCAGCTGTGGGTGTGGAAGTAGATGCTGTCGAGCGGCACCTCCTCCAGCTGCTCGAGCAGCTCGCGCTCGTCGTAGGCGCGCCGGCCGAGCATCTCGCGCAGCTCCCAGCAGCCGAAGAAGTGGAAGGGCGTGCGGGCGGTGCGCTCGCTCATACGGCCTCCGGGGCGAGGGCCAGGCGCGCGCAGAGCGCGGCCACCGTCTCGCTGGCACGCACCTCGGGTGGGCTCGCCTGCCACCAGCCGAGCGCCCGCACCTGCGCCGGGCCGAGGTCGAGCTGCACCCCGGCCGCCTCCGCCAGGTCGAGGATGGCGAGCGCGTCTGCCGCCCCGCGCGGGAGATCGCGCAGGCGGTCGTCGAGCACGCGCTCGAGGGCCGAGGCGAGCCACGGAGCGGGCGGGACGGCGTCGGGCCGGCGGAGCTCCGCGTGCAGGCTCCTCTCCACCCCACGCACGAGCGCCGCCAGCAGCCGCTCGCGCTGCACGCCGAAGGCGTCCGCCAGCGTGAAGTCCTGCTCCGCCGCCCGGCAGCGGGCGGGAGCCCCCGGGATGCGGTCGGCGGCGACGTGCACACGGGCCGTGGCGCCGGTCGCCTCTTCGCACACCTCGGCATCGGCCACCAAGCGGCCGTCCGTCGGCCCGGCCGAGAAGCGAAGCGTGTACCCCGGCACCTCCGGCGGCTCGCCGTGCAGGGCGAGCAGCGCCGCGGTGGCCGCGACCCGCGCCGGCGTGGCGGCCGCACCCCGCGCCGCACGGCAGTAGACCTCCACACCCGTCCGGCGGTCGAGGTTCGTCCGTGCCGGCTCGAGGCGGGTGAGGAAGCCGTCCTCCAGGCGCGCGCCGAGCGCCTCGCCGAGTTCGATCGCGCGCGCCGCGTGGCGCAGCACGAGCGTCGGCTCGAGGCCGCCGAGATCGTCGAAGAACCAGCCGCAGCTCGTCTGCATGAGGAGCGCGTGGCGCGCCAGCTCGAGCGCGCGGCGCGCCTGCAGCGTGCCGGCCGTGGAGAGCGCGTGGGACGCTTCTGCCGCGAGCCAGGCGCCCGTGCGGGCGGGCTCGAGGACACAGTCGACGTAGCGGTCGCGTGCGCCCCACGGGTCGCGAAGGACGTCGTCCGCGCGCGTCTCGTAGACGGCCGCCAGCTCGTCGCGCAGCCAGTCGATCGCCTGGCGGAGCGGCAGGCGCCAGGCCTGCGTCCACCCGGGCTCTTTGCCCGCGCGGCAGCCGCAGTCGGCCCGCCAGCGCTCGACGCCGTGCGGGCAGCTCCAAGAGGTTCCCTCGGC
>Ga0209056_10003247_pt1 | contig 17409 bp, 17 predicted proteins | sample GraSoiAngelo_114_FD_185876 | JGI IMG/M metagenome (GOLD analysis project Ga0209056, IMG submission 185876) | Grasslands soil microbial communities from the Angelo Coastal Reserve, California, USA - 14_0903_13_40cm (SPAdes) (version 2) | ecosystem: Environmental > Terrestrial > Soil > Grasslands... | reverse complement strand
GCATATGCCCCAGTGCCTCTTCCCGCGCATGCAGCAACTCCTCGGCCGCCGCCTTGCGGAAGGCATCGCGCGGCGTCGCCGGACGCTGCATGGCAGCGGCATCGAGCTCGGGATTGCGCAGCGTCACCGCCAGGGGAAGGTGTCGCGGGCGTAGGGTGGCGACGTTCGCGACGAGCGCATCGGACGCAAAGCGATCGATCACATCGGTGAACAGCACCGTCAGCGCGCGCTTGCGGTTGCGAGCCGCGAGATAGCGGAACGCCCCGGGATAATCCGGCTCGACCAGCTTGGGCTGCACTTCCGCCAGCACGTCCATCACCCGCCGCACGCCGGTGCGCCCACGCTCCGGCGCGACGAAGTGCTGCACGCCATCGGCAAACGTCATGATGCCCACGTTGTCGTCGTGCTGCGCCGCGGCATAGGCCAGCTCGAGCGCCGCCTGGACCGCGAAGTCGAGCCGCGCCACGCCGGCCGCGACGTCGGCCGTCATGAGCCGGCCGGTATCGAGCACGAGCAGGACCTGCTGGCGCCGCTCCGCCTCGTACTGCCGCGTGATCACCTTGGCGCGCCGCGCCGTCGCCTTCCAGTCGATGTGCCGCAGGTCGTCGCCCGGAACCCACTCCCGCAGCGACTCGAACAACCGCCCTTCCCCGAGCTTGCGAATCGCCTTCAAGCCGACATCGCGCCGCCGTAACGCTTCAGCCACCGACGCCCGCAGGCGCACCGAAACGAGCGGCGGATACACCACGACGTCCCAGGGCAGCGGCAGCCGGGCGCGGTGCCGCCCGAGCCCCAGCGGTCCCATGCTGTCGACGACGAAGCCGCCTGCTCCACCGGTCTCCCTTCCACGCCGCAGCGGCACGACCGGCACGTGCTCGCGGGTCGCCGAGCGAGGCGGGATACCCACGGTGCGCGGTGGCTGGGTGCCGCCCAGGATCTCGGGACGGACTTCGCGCACCTGCAGGCGCGCGCGGCGCGGCGCGGGATTGGTCCAGCGGTAGATGACCTCGCCTGTGTGACCCACGGAAAGCGCCGGCAACGGCTCGCGGCTCACCCCGACGGTTTGTGCGAGTGTTGCGTCGAGCCAGACGAGCAGGATCAGCACCACATCGGCGAGCAGCATGACGTCGAGGCCCCATGGCATCCAGAGTCCCGCCGCGCCGAACGCCGCCGCGATCGCTGCGATCAGAAGTGCGCGCGGAGTCCACAGAATGCCTGCCACGCTGCCCAGCACGTACCACAGCCCGATGAAGGCGGCGATGACGGTGCCGGCCAGCAGCAGCGGCTGGAGGTTCACGCTGTAGGCGCCTCCGTCCGATCGAGAATCGCCTTGAGCGCCTGATCGGCGGTGACACCCTCGAGCTCGAGCTCGGGCGCGACGTTGACGCGGTGCCGCAGGATCGCCGGGGCGAGCCGCTTGACGTCGTCGGGGATCACGTAGTCGCGGCCGTCGAGCAGGGCGGCGGCCCGCGCCGCCTTGAAGAGCGCCACGCCCGCCCGCGGGCTCGCGCCCAGGGTCAATGAGGCAGCTTCGCGCGTGGCGCGCACGATGGCCGTGATGTAACCGGTGATCCGCGGCTCGACCCGCACGGTATCGACCGACTGACGCAGTCGGTCGAGGCCCTCCGCGTTGATGAGGGGGCTCACCCCATACGTGTCGGTGCGATCCGCCTCGAAGCCGTCGACGTACCGCGTCAAAATCCCCTGCTCGACCTCAGCCGACGGATACCCGATCTGGACCTTGGCCATGAAGCGATCGAGCTCGGCCTCGGGGAGCGGGTACGTGCCCTCGAACTCGATCGGGTTTTGCGTCGCGAAAACGGTGAAGGTCGCAGACAGTGGATGACTCTGGCCGTCCACCGTGACGGTCCGTTCCTGCATCGCCTCGAGCAGCGCCGCCTGTGTCTTCGCGGGCGCGCGGTTGATCTCGTCGGCCAGCACGAGATCGGCAAAGACGGGACCCGGCCGAAAGGAGAATTGCTGCGCCCCGGTGAGCAGCGTGATACCGGTGATGTCGGCCGGCATCAGGTCGGGGGTGAACTGGATACGCACGAAACGCACATCGAGAGCGAGCGCGAGCGTGCGCACGAGCAGGGTCTTGGCAGTCCCGGGGACGCCCTCGAGCAGAATGTGCCCGCGCGCGAGCAGGCAGACGAGGACTTCGAGAGTCGCCGCCTCCTGTCCCAGCACCACTTTTCGTAAAGCGTCTACGATGCGTTGCGCGTCGTGCGCGGGCGCAGTTCCTCCCACACGTCCTCCACGGCTTGAGCGGCAAGAAGCACGCGTTGCTCGTCGCGATCGCGTGCAGTGAGCAGGTGGTGCAAGCGGCGAACCGCGGCGCGGCCCTGCGGACCGCGCATCGCGAGCTCGAGGCTCTCGAGCCAGGGCAGCACGTTACCATCTCCGACGTGGCCGGCCCGGCTCAGGCGCCGGCGCAATCCCAGCGCGAGCCGCTCCACGGCAGTGTCGGTATCGGCCGCGCGCTCGAGGCCGGCCCCGAGCGCTTCCAGATGCTCGAGCGGGGAGCGGCGCCGCCGTTCGATCACCGCAAGCGCGGGACCGAAGCGCACCGCCGTCATTGCGAGCCAGACAAGGGCGACGGCAACGAGCTGCAGGATCGCCCACCCCACCGGTGTACTGCGCAACCAGTCCCACGTGCGCGCGGAGAACGATCCCTGATTGCCGTACCCGAATCCCTGGTGGTACTCATCCCACGCGACCCGTCCGGGCCGCTCAGCCCGCGGCGTGAGCAGCGGCAACAGGGCAATCGGAAGATCGGTATCGCGCCACGCGCGGTTGCTGAACCAGGCTGGATCGGCCACGAGCGTAATCGTGCCGCCGCCGCGATACCGGAGCCGCAGGATCGCCGGGCGATTGTTCAGCGCCACGACGACGGTGTCGACTTTGAACGGCGCCAGTGTGTTGCAGGCGTCCGGCCGTGAATCCTCCTCGGCACCTTTCCTGAGCTTTTCGAGAGGCCCACGAGCCGTCGTCTCGGGTTGACGCGCCGTCAAAACCCGCGCGGTCGGAGGCAGCCGCACGTCCGTCTCGAGCGAGCGGACGCCAACCGTGTCGGTGTGGCCGATGCCGCCCGAATGCGTGCGCCATCCCGTGCAGAACGTGACCCCGGCGCCATCGCCCGTCGCGACCACCGCGCCCCCGGCGCGCACGTAGCGCGTGACCTGCTCGAGCTCGGCGTCCTCAAGGTCGATGATGGGATCGAGCAACACGAGGATTGCGGGGCGGTGCGCGCGTTCGGTTGCCAGCGTCGAGAGCGGCGTCCGGCGGCGCTCCGAAAGCCGGCCGAGACCCGCGAGCACCTCGTACAGCGCCTTGCTGCCCCTCGGGCCGCTGAGATATGTCGACGTGCGAAAATCGAGATCGGGTGCCCGAGGCTTCTGATTCGCCGCCCAGATGCCGATCGCGATGGCGACGGCGAGGAGCAGCGCGGTCCCGATTTCAAGCCGGTACGACATACTGCCCTCGTGCCAGCTCCTCCGCGGTGTCGCCGAACATCTCGTACTCGCCGGCATCGCAGGGCACCGCCCCGAAGAGGTGGCGGTACAACCGTGCGACGAGCTGCGCGAGGGACGCGCGCCCCCGGTCGGTCAGCCGCGCTTCCCCGACGTACTCGGCAGGCGTCTTCGACGCGTGGAAGCGCAGCGCCTTCCGCCGATCGAGCTCGAGGACGAGAGCGAGGAAGCGATGCCCGAGCGCTTCGGCGTAGCGGCCGGCGCGTGCCAGCTCCTCGGCATAGGTGAGATGCGCGGCGGCATCCGCGACCCCCGCCCCCGGCCCGGCCCCGGCTTGGGCGCGTCCCGTCCGCGCCGTCGGGCGCACGATGCGCCACATGACGTAGCCGATGTGCACCAGCAGCGCGATGAGAGCTACGACGACGACAGCCAAGCCAATGTCGAAGCCGATCGGATGCTGCCCAGCGAGCCGGTTGAGCCACTCGAGCAGGTTCTGCCACTGGCGCACGAGCCAGGACACCATGCGCCGACGCTCGACCCATTGAAACTCGGGTCGGGCAAACACCTGACCGATCACGCGCCGCAGCGAGTCGGGTGGAGACGGGTGGGGCGCTGGACCGTACGACGACTGCAGCAGGAAAAGCCAGGCGCCGTTCAGTGTATCCCCGTCCCCAATTGCTCGCTCAGGACCTGAATGTCGAATGCTTCGCGCCGCACACGCAGATCGTAGTAGAGCAGCGTGAGCGCGCAGGGGAGGATCGGCGCCAACACGATCCCCAGCAGCGACGCGACCACGACGAACGCCGGCTGCAGTGACTCGTTCCCCGCGACGCCCAGCGCGCCACTGATGCCACCGATCACCATCTGCGGCAGGAATTGGGAAATCAGCCACGTGACGACGACAGTGCCGAAGACTTTGCCTCGCGCGTCGCGGGTCAACTCCCAGGAGCGCCCGAACGCGTCGAACGAGCTGGACAGGTCCTCGAGGACGACGATGGGAGTCGTCATCCCGTAGGCACACGAGATCCAAATCACGAGCCACACCGCGGCGATTACGCCTCCAAATATCATCAATCCGCCCACTCCGGGGCTAATCATTTTGCCCATGACATACATCAGCCCGACCACCAGCGCTCCCGCGAGATAGAGGAGGATGAGCAGCAGCGTTTTGCTGAGACCAACGAGCAGCAGGGGAATGATCTTGTCCACGCCGAATCGCAGCGACGCTCCCAGCTCCGGCTCGTGGCCCAGATACGAGTCCGAGATGATCCGAATCGTACCGGCCTTGAGCAGCAAGCTGCACGCGGTCCACACGACCAGGCACAGGAGGCCGATGCCGATGCTCGCCGCCAGATGCTGCTCGACCAGGCTGAGGAGCTCGAGCAGGTTGCTGCTGTACCGCAGGTTCAGGTAGATGCCGGCAGCGGTTGGGAGCCATACCAGGATCAGACTCAGCCGCATGAACAGGCCGAAGTGACGCCGGTAGATGTTGAAGCTCCCGTCGAGAATCTCGCCCAGCCGCATGGGTCTGAGGTTCGTATTAATGGGTCGCTCCGCGAGGGGTCACGCGGTAAGATGAGGACATGGCGGCTTCCGCGCGAGACCTCGATCTACGGCAACATCACGGCGTCGAGACGCCGGAGCATGTGGACGTCCAGTTCGAGCTGGCGGGGGTCGGGTCGCGCCTGGCCGCGGGATTGCTCGATCTGCTGTTGCTGTCCATCGGACTCTTTGCGCTCTGGATCGGCCTCGGGGCGATCGTCGGCAGCCTGGTTGCTTCGCGCGGGATGGCGCGGAGCTGGCTGAGCGCCGCGATGATCCTCCTCACGTTCTGTTTCCTCTGGGGCTACTTCACGCTGTTCGAGGCGTTGAACGGCGGCCGGACGCCCGGCAAACAGGTTCTCGGGATTCGCGTGGTGATGGATACGGGCCGCTCGATCACCCCAACGGCCGCCGTCATCCGGAATCTCGTCCGTTTTATCGACTGCTATTTCCCGATTCCGTTCGCGCCGGCTCTGCTCTCGATGTTTCTCCACCCGAGCAACAAACGTCCAGGAGACATGGCGGCCGGCACGATCGTGGTGCGCGACCACCCGACCGATTGGACCCTGGGCGGGCCCGTGCCAGCCGTGGACGAGGCGGTCGCGGAGCCACTCGAGACCGGTCCGCCTGACCTGTCCGAGGAAGAGTTTCGCTTGCTGGATCGATTCCTGGGTCGGATCAACGACCTGACGCCCGAAGTCCAGGTGCGCATCACGACCGACCTCGTGCGCCGCTTCGAGCAGCGCATCCCGCGGCGCAGCCGAGACCTGCAGGGCTATCTCGTGACGGTCTTCGCCGAGGAGCAGCGCAAACGCCGCAGCCGGTTCGCGCCGCGTGCCAAGGCCGGCGCCGCCGGCCGCATCACCGTCCCCGCTGAACGGTTCGTCGAGAAGAAACGCCAGGGGTGGGAGACGTTCCGGACGACGGCGCTCCGTATGGAGCGATCCGGCGTCGCGGCACTGGCGCCGGGGGAGATTCCCGCGTTTGCGGCGCAGTACCGCGAGGTCGCCGCCGATCTCGCGCGCGCCCGCACGTACCAGGTCGATCCCCGAGTCATCGCCTATTTGGAGCGGGTCGTCACGGCGGGCCACAATGCGTTGTACCGCGCTCGGGGGAAGGACCGCACGCCTCTCCCGCATTACATCCTGCGCGACTTTCCCGCCGCCGTCGTGCAGTCGTGGCGGTACGTGGTGCTCGCCTTCCTCCTCTTCTCAATTCCCGCAGTTGTCGGCTACGTGATGATTCGCGAGCGGCCCGCCCTGGCGGAAGAGCTGCTGTCGCCCGTCATGGTGGCGCGTGCCGAGGCGGCGGTCGAGAACCAGACGGAAGGCCGAGGCTACGCCGAGACGAGCAGGGAAGATCGACCACCGATGGCGGCATGGATCATCACGAACAACATCAGCGTTTCATTCGGCACGTTCGTGGGGGGGCTGACGGGTGGTCTGCTGACGGCCTGGCTCTTGTTCACCAATGGCATGATGCTGGGGCTCGTGCTGGGGCTGTTTCAGAATTATCAGGCGCTGAAGTACCTCTTGACCTTCGTCCTCGGCCACGGCGTGCTCGAACTGACCGCGATCTTCATCTCGGCGGGTGCGGGCTTTCGATTGGCCAAGGCGATGATCGCGCCGGGCGACCGGACCCGCAAAGATGCGCTGGTCGTGGAGGGACGCGTCGCGGCGCGCATGATCGGCGCGGTGGTGACGCTGCTCTTAATTGCCGGCACCATCGAAGGCTTGTTGTCCGCCTCCGCCGCTCCCGCGATCTGGAAGTACGGGGTCAGTGCGGCAACCGCCGTCCTGCTCGCGCTGTATCTCGCGAATGGCTACGCTTTTCTCAGTTCTGCACGGCTCCCTGCAAGATCCAGTTTCGGATGATGTTGATCCTCACCGCGTCCACTCGATCAGGGCACCGAGTCGCGGACCGACGATCGAGACGCTTCTACCACCGTCATGCAGCGTCCCGAAGGCGAGCTGCGCCTGAATCACACCGCTAGCCCGATCGCTCAACCGATACCGCAGATCGGTTCCGGTACGCAGCAGATAGCCCAGCAAGTCCATGGTCTGAAACGGACCGGTCAGCTCGTGCCGGAACTCGAGCGACGGCGACAGCGTCGCCTTGGGACCGAGCGGGTGGTCGAGCCGGCCACCCACGGCGAGCACGTTGCCGCGCGGCACGGGCACCGCTCCGGGACGGGCATGGATGCGCCGCATGTCCCATCCGTACAGCGAGAGATGCGAATTGCCGAGGGGCATGCTGACCGCGGCGTAGCCGAGGATCCGGTCGCCGATCGTGCTCTGCCGGTTCGCGCCGAGATCGTTGGCCGCGGTCGTCGTGTACACCAGCGCCCCGCGGAAGTATTTGCCGCCGCCAAACGGTCCTTCGAGTCCAAAGCGCGCGCGCATCTCGCCGCCGGGACTCAGCTCGCTGCCACCTTTGACGGGCACGTAGCTCGCGCCGTAGCGATAGCTCGCGCCGGTTCCCACGGCCCAGTTCTGGCCCATCCTGAACGCCGACGCAAAGCCGGCCGAGACACCGCCACCCGAGCCAAAGCTGGGCGTCGTGAATCCCAGCAGATCCGTTGCCGCCGCGCCAAACAACGGGATCGTCGTGTCGGGCACGGCCGTTGCGCCGGTGGGGATCGTGCCGACGACATTGAACACCAGCTTGCCGGGAATCACGCTGATGGTGGCTCGGAGATCGGTGTCGACGAATCCGGAATGCGTGATCGTGCCGCCGCCGCCCGATACGTTGACGGACGCGCGCGCAAACGCGGTGCTGATATCGATGACGAACCGGTCGCCCACACGCTGCGTGACACCAATCGGAATCGTGAATTCGCTGATGCGCTTGAATGCGAGCCCGGTACCGAAGCTGTACGACTCAAAGGTGGCGCCGGCGCGCCCGACAGTGCTGCCAGCCTGGGCCGCGAGCATCCCCGGCATCAATAGAAATCCCAGCAGAAGACGCGCGCGGGTCATGGCAGACGGAAGATGATCCGGATGATGCCTGACGCCTGGATGACGCTCGAGATGCCCTGGCTCTCGGGCGTCGGCTTGGCCAACGTGGAACCGATGCCAGTCTGCGCCTTCACATCACCGATCGTCCCCGTCACGTCACCGATCGTGCCGGACACATCCAGCGTCCCCTGCTTCAGCGCGCCGGCGGCCGCTGGTTCCACCGGTAGCACGATCTCATCGACGGCCTGGACGACCGTGACGACATCTCCGGGCGTGGCCTGCACCGCAGGCGCGGCCGCCGCCGCCTGCTGGTGCTCGCGCGCTTGCCGGAACGACGGATCGGAGCGCGCCGCCGCGCCGAATGCCGCCGCCGCTGCACGGTAGTCCCCGCGATCGAGCGCTTCGAGTCCCTGGCTGTACGCGAGGAAGGCGGCGAGGTTCTTCGTCCCTTGACGCAGGATGCGCTGCCGCTCGGCTTCCGTCAGCTGAATCCCGAGCTCGGTCGCGAGACCGAACACGAGCTGCTTCTCAAGATCGAGGAGCTGCTTGAATGTGCCGTTGGCCTGCGCACCCGACCGAACAGTCCCATCACTGCGCACCACCGTCGCCGACATGCGGACCGGGCCGTTCTCCGTAATCGCGGCAACACCCTGCACCATCCGTTCTGCTCGCAGGAGGCGTCCCACACGTGCGGCGGTGCTGGGGTCGGCACGCCCGCTCTGACCCAGCTTCAGCTCATCGAGCAGCGCGCCCACTTGAATGCGCTCCAGCAGGCGGAGACTCCGCACCATCGCCAGGTCGGACAGCATCAGCTCGGCCAGCCCGCGCGAGAGTGGCTGCAGGCTCGAGTCGCCGGCGATCGTCATCGGCAGCACGGCGATCGTGGACGGCTCGGGGGCGAGGCTGGTCAATGTCGACTCGCGCGCCAGCGCGAGCTTCGCCGTCTGTGTCGCCTGCGTGCGCAGCGCGAGCTGCGCCAGCGCGCGGATCGCCGCGACGCCCCGCGCCTGTGGATGGCGGTTGGCGAAGTCCGTATAGGTGGCAAATGCGAGATCGTAGCGACCGTGCTTCTCCTGGCACCCGCCGACGACCATTGGGCCAAGTGCGTCACCGGGCGCCAGCATCTGGGCCCCATTTGCCACGACGACGGCGGTGTCGCAGCGCCCAGCAGCCATGAGGGCGGCAGCGAGACGGAAGCGGATCTGAGCGTTGCTGGGCTGTTGTGTGGCTTGGGCTGTGAGGGTGGGGATTTCCGCGGGAGTAACGGGCCTAGGCCGTGGCCCGCCTGCGCAAGCCACGACCAGACCGCTCATGCCTAAGAGCAGGGACCTGCGACCAGCGAACGTCGGGGACTCCCGGCCGAAAGAAGGGGGTAAAGATTACCGGCCTCTGACCGGTACCGCCATGACCCGTGTCACTTGCGCCCGATGCGCGCGCTTAATAAGGAAGGCGGCGCGTACTGCCCAACCACGCACGGTGGGGGGCCACCATGCGGTAGCGGGGGCGAAACGAGGGCGATGCCGCCGGCTCACGCTGGGCTTTGCAGCATCTGACGCATCTTGCGCGCCAGGTCCTCGATCTGCTTGAGTCCGGTCAGCGTCTCCTCGTCGTATTTCTCAGGCGCTAGGAGCAGCAACTGAGTCTCGGCGAGAATGGCCGATAGAGGATTGGAAAGGTCGTGCCGCAGCTTCGCCATCGCCGTCAGATCAGCCATTACAGTAGCGAGCGGTACAGGTCCCGCAGGTGGTGATCCCGCAGATCTCGCACCGACTGCCACAGATCCTGCTCCGAGGCGGCACAGAAGATCTCGGCGCTGGAGCGCTCCGCTTCCGTCCCTTCCGCGCCGAACAGTATGCGGCCACGCCAGATACCGTCTTCGGAGCGGCGCAGAGAGAGTCGGATGTCTATGGGTTGTCCGTCAAAGCGAATCGGAGGCAGGTCGTGGACGACCGTATCGGTCGCAGCGGCTGGTGTGTATCGGGCAGGTTGTGCTGGCATGCCGATCCAGGGGCTGGTTTGAAAGAACATTATAAACCGCTACAACTTACGCAATAGCGTCAGGGCGACGGCGCGGGGGTGAAGGTCAGCGCGAACAGCACGAGACTCGCCACGAAGAGCCAGATGCGCGACTTGGGAAGTGGTCGGTAGGCGTCGAGAACGGGGGGGTGGCCAAACTGGCCCCGGGAAAGCATCAGCACAACGAACGCCCACACAAACCAGCTCCTCGAGAAGTATCCGAGCAGAATGACGAGCACAAAAAAGAGCCGGGCGACGTGCCGTTGTGCCCGCGGGTAGACGGCGTAGAGAATGTGCCCGCCGTCGAGCTGGGCAATAGGCAGCAGGTTGAGCATCGTGACCAACATCCCCATCCACCCCGCGAAGGCCATCGGGCTCAGCGCCACTGGACCGGAGTGCGTGAAGTGCCGGACGAGCAGCGTTACGGCGGAGTCCCCTAGCACCCACGTCCCCCATCCGATCGAAACCTGCATCCCGGTCGAGGCTGGCTCCGCTGGCACTCCGCTGTGCGCCATTCCGATCCAGAGCAGGGGGAGGGCCACCACGAAGCCGGCGATGGGTCCCGCGGCGCCAATGTCGATGAGCTGCCGCCGGTCATTGAGAATCGAACGGAGCCGGATGAACGCGCCCAGCGTCCCGATTCCGATGGGCGGGATGGGTCCGGGAATGAAATGCGGCGGCGACACATTCACATGGTAGCGGCGCGCCGTCAGGTAGTGCCCCATCTCATGACTAAAGAGGATGGCGAGGAGCGGGAGAGAGAACGAAAACCCGCTCGCCCAGCCACGCAGGAACGCGAGGTCCCAGGCGGCCGGATTGAGGAGCACTCCGAAATCGGGGGGCAGGCCGCCACGGACCAACGCGCCCGACAGCGTCGTCAGGAACAGCGTGGCCGCGAGCAGCAGCGCGTGCATCGTCCACGCTTCCCGCGGCTTGAGGGTGGGGCGCGTGAGCACGAGATGGCGCCCATCTCGTTCGCTGGACCAGTAGTAACTCCCTGGCCATTGGCGGAGGGCGGCGGCCAGCTCTGAGGAGGGTCCGGCGTGGGCCGGATCTACAAGCGCGTCAACAACTTCCCGGTCGTGGAGGGGCGTCGTCCGCCACGCCATGAGATATGGGGTCAGACTCACAGCTGCTCTTGACTCGCCGTGGCGCGCGGCCTACTATGACTCGTTCGCACACCGCCATAACTCCAAGTTTTCATTATCAGCGAGAACACTCCCCCATCCCGGGTTTTCCCCGCCATACCGCAAACGGAGCTGAAGCACACGTGGATATCGCCGAACTAAAGAGGAAATCCGTCGCGGAACTACACGCGATGGCCGAGAGCCTGAACATCACCAACTACTCCGGGCTCCGCAAGCAGGATCTGATCTTCCGCATCGAGCAGTCGCTGCTCGACACCGACACGGTGCTCCGTGGCGAGGGCGTGCTCGAAATTCTGCCGGAAGGCTACGGATTCCTCCGCAGCCCCGACTGGAATTATCTGTACGGCCCCGACGACATCTACGTCTCGCCCAGCCAGATCAAGCGGTTCGACCTGCGCACCGGCGACACCATCATGGGCCAGGTGCGGCCACCGAAGGAGGGCGAGCGCTACCTCGCGCTGCTCAAGGTCGAAGTCGTCAACGGCGAAGAGCCGGAGAAAGCCAAGCATCGCGTCGCCTTCGACAACCTGCGCCCCCGCTATCCCGAGCAGCAGCTCAAGCTCGAGCGCAAGGACGGCGATCTGTCGATGCGGGTGATGGACATTCTCTCTCCCATCGGCAAAGGACAGCGTGGCCTGATCGTTTCGCCGCCCAAGGCCGGTAAGACCATCCTGATGCAGAAGCTCGCCAACTCCATCATCGAGAATCATCCCGAGGTCTATCTCATCGTGCTGCTGATCGACGAGCGGCCCGAAGAGGTGACCGACATGGAAGAGAACGTCAAGGGCCCGCAGGTGGAGGTCGTCTCGTCCACGTTCGACGAGCCCGCCGACCGCCACGTGCAGGTCGCCGACATGGTGATCGAGAAGGCCAAGCGTCTAGTGGAGCACGGCAAGGACGTCGTGATTCTGCTCGACTCGATCACGCGCCTGGGCCGGGCGCACAACGTCGTGGTGCCGCACTCGGGCAAGATCCTGTCGGGCGGTGTGGACGCGAACGCGCTCCAGAAACCCAAGCGCTTCTTCGGCGCCGCGCGCAACATCGAAGGCGGCGGCTCGCTCACGATTCTCGCCACGGCGCTGATCGACACCGGCTCGCGCATGGACGAGGTCATCTTCGAGGAGTTCAAGGGCACCGGTAACTCCGAAGTGATCCTCGACCGCCGCATCGCCGAGCGCCGGACCTTCCCGGCGATCGATGTCCAGCGCTCCAGCACCCGCAAGGAGGAGCTGCTGCTCAGCAAGGAAGAGCTGAACAAGGTCTACCTGCTGCGCAACTTTCTGTCGGATATGCCGCCGGTGGAGGCGATCGAGTTCCTGCTCGAGCGGCTCAAGCGCACGAAAACGAACACGGAATTCTTCCAGACGATGTCGCAAGGGTGAAAGGCAGGATTCTCGCCGTGGACTGGGGCGAGCGTCGGATCGGCCTCGCCCTCTCCGACGAAACGCAGACGCTTGCCCAACCGCTCACCACGCTCACCCGCCGCGCCGGGAAGCGCTTCCCCCTGGCACAGCTGCTCGACCACGTCACGCGCAATCACGTCGTGGGCATTATCGTCGGTCTGCCGCTGGATGAAGCTGGAGCGGAAGGTGATGCCGCTCACGCCGCGCGGGAGCTCGCCGATGCTATCAAGCGGCGCGTAGACGAAGGGCTGGAGGTGACCATGTGGGATGAGCGGATGACCACGGCACGGGTGCTGGCCGCCGTGCGCGAAATGGGTGGCTCGACACGCGGCAGAAAGGCCGACATCGATGCGATGGCGGCGGCCTTGCTCCTGCAACACTATCTCGACGCGCGGCGAGGGTCGGCCCTGTGATCCGTAATGCGAAATTCGAAAGTCGAATTGCGAAATCGACGCTTCCATTTCGATTTCGCGTTCGACATTTCGCATTCCACATTCTGTTAGCGACCAGCGCGATCTCGTGCGGCAAGCCCGATCCCGACAAGTATCAGTCGACCGCCGATCAGATCATGGTCATCATTCCGCGCGGCTCCACCTATTACCAGGCGCTCGATTCACTCGAATCGCGGGGTGTGATCAAGAGCCGGGACTGGTTCAGCCTGTACGCGAGGATGCGTGGGCTGCCGTCCAACTTGAAGAGCGGGGTGTACACCTTCGACCGCGACGCCAGCTGGAGCAGCGTGGTCAGCACGTTGAAGAAGGGCCGCGGTCTCGAAGTCCGCTTCACGGTCACCGAAGGCATGATGGGATTCGAAGTCGCCGAGCGGGCGCGGTCCTGGCTGGGCGTGCCCCGCGATTCCTTCATGGCCGCGCTGCGCGACACGTCGCTGGAGCGCGAGCTTGGCATTCTGCCCACGCGGGCGGGCGTTGAAGGCTACATGTATCCGACGACGTATGTCGTACCGATGCGCATGCGCGCGCGCGATCTCGTGAAGCTCATGACGCATGAGTTCATCGCCCGCTGGCAGCCTGAGTGGGATGGCCGCCTCGCCGAGCTGAACATGACGCGGCACGAGATCGTCACGCTGGCGTCCATCATTGAGGCCGAAGTTCGCTACCGCCCCGACCGACCGTACGTCTCCGCCGTCTATCACAACCGGCTCAAGCGTGGTATGGCGCTGCAGGCCGACCCAACTATCATCTACGCCCACGGCCGGCGACTGCGGCGGGTGTGGGAGAAGCAGCTCCAGATTCGCTCGCCCTACAACACGTATCTGAATCCCGGGTTACCGCCCGGTCCTATTACCCAGCCGAGCGACTCGAGCCTGATCGCAGCGCTCTACCCTGCTCCGATCGGCTATCTCTACTTCGTGGCGCAGCCGGACGGCAAGCACATTTTCTCGGCGTCGTATGCGGATCACTTGGCGGCGATTCGGACGGTGAGGCAGCGGCGATAGAGACGGCGGCGAGGTGAAACGGCGGCGAGGTGAAACGGCGGCGAGGTGAAACGGCGGCGAGGTGAAACGGCGGCGAGGTGAAACGGCGGCGAGGTGAAACGGCGGCGAAGGGGCGGCAAAGTCACATCAGAGGAGCGCGTAATCCTCGTGCAGCGACCTCTGGATTCGATGCGCCCAGTACTGCACCAATTACCGCTACGCCCGTCGCGCCGGCGTCGATCACCGAGCGCGCGTTTGTCGATGTAATGCCGCCGATTCCGATCACGGGGGTTCCCTCGGGCGCCAGACGCGCCAGCGCCGCGAACCCGTCGGGGCCGAGCGGTACTCCGGCGTCAAGTTTCGTGGGCGTGGAAAAGCAGGGCCCAACACTCCAATAGTCAGCCGCGGCCGGGGCGCGCGCCGCCTCATCCGGCGACCCCACGGAGAGGCCGAGCAGGAATCCGGCGGGCAGATTGGGCCGCAGCGCGTCGAGGGGTGGATCATCCCAGCCGAGGTGAGCGCCGGCAGCGCCCGCAGCGAGCGCGATATCCACGCGGTCGTTGACCAGTACGGGAACAGGGAGGGCGGCGACCAGGGCACGGGTCAACTCCAGAACTTCGGTTGGCGTGCCATCTTTCCAACGGACCTGAACCATTGTCGCGCCACCTGCTACCGCGGCGCGGCAGACGGCAACCGTATTGCGCCCCTTGAGCAGGACGGGATCCGTGATCACCATCAGGCGCAACTGATCGGCGAGTGCCATGACCAAGATCCTGCGCGGCCTGCGTGGAGCGACCACGGCCGCCGCCAATACGAGTGAAGCGATTCTCGAAGCGACAGAGGAGCTGCTCTCCGCGCTGCGCGACGCCAACGGGTTCGCGCCCGAAGACGTCGAGAGCGCGATCTTCACGACGTCTCCCGATCTGAGCGCGGACTACCCCGCCCGCGCCGCCCGGCGACTCGGTTGGACTGAAGTCCCGCTGCTCGGCGCGGCCGAGGTGGCAGTGCCGACCGGGCTACCGCGGTGTATCCGCGTGCTGCTGCATTTCTATACCACCAAACCCCAGCGGTCTCTCAAACATATGTACCTGCGAGAGGCATCCAAGCTGAGACCAGACCGATGACGGGCGGACGGGCCGTCGGGCCGTCGGGCCGTCCGCCCGTCGCAGTCAAAGCACGCGGTGCCGAGCGCTGGAAACAAGGCCATCCGTGGATCTACCGCAGCGACGTCGCTGCCGAGCCGGACAAGAAACCTGGCATCGTCCCGGTCACGGACCGCAAAGGCAAATTCCTAGGCCAGGCTCTTTATTCGCCAAGCTCCGAGATCCGCCTGCGGCTCCTCACCCGCGGCAATGAGTCCATCGATGCACCGTGGTGGACCGCGCGCATTGCGGCAGCGGCGGCTCGCCGGAACGGGATCGAAGCCAGCGCGTGGCGCGTCGTACACGCCGAGGCTGACGGTCTGCCGTCGCTCATCATCGACAAGTACGGGCCGTGGATCGTCGCGCAGCTCCTCTCGGCAGGGCTGGAGACTGCGCGCGCCGAGATCGTCGCAGGAATCACGGCGGCGCTCGCACCCGAGGGCATTCTGCTCCGCAACGACGCTGCCGTACGCCGCCACGAGGGGTTGCCTGCGGAGGTTCTGTTGGTCTACGGCCAAGTTCCCGAGGTTGTGGAGGTTGTCGAGGATGGTCTGAAATACCTCGCCGCGCCGTGGGCGGGACAGAAAACCGGCGCTTTCTTGGACCAGCGCGAGAATCGTGTGCTCGTCGGACAACACACGCGCGCGGGCGGTCGAGCACTCGATCTCTTCACCTACCACGGCTCATTCGCGCTGCACCTCGCGCGCAAAGCCAGGGAAGTTCTCGCGGTCGATCAGAGCACTGAGGCGCTGGCGCGCGGCGCCGAGAACGCCCGTCTCAATGGGATCGGCAACATCGACTGGCGCGAGGCAAATGCGTTCGACCTGTTGCGGGAGCTGGAGCGGCGCAGGGAGCAGTTCGATACGATCGTGCTCGATCCGCCGGCATTCGCCAAGACAAAGGCGAACCTCGAGCGTGCCCTCGCCGGCTACAAGGAAATCAATCTCCGGGCGATGAAGATCCTGGCACCGGATGGCGTGCTCTTCACCTCTTCCTGCTCGTATCACGTGAGCCGGGACCTCTTCCACGCCATGCTCGCCGACGCCGCACGCGACTCGGGCCGTCGCATACAGTTCGTCGCGGCAACTGGCGCCTCCTCCGACCATCCCGACCTGCTCAACGTGCCGGAGACCGGCTACCTGAAAGGCGTGCTGCTGCGCGCGGTAGGGTGAATAGTAGGGGCGCAGCATGCTGCGCCCCTACACGGTCCTATCTGATTTTGAGAATCCATTCCGCGATTGCGGCGGCTACATCCGGCATGATGGGTACCGTGGGATTCTGATAGGTCGGCATTTGACCTGCCAGCGTCGTGTCAGTCACCTGCTTCAGCACGTGATTGGCCAGCGGCACAACGACGAGCTGGGCATCAGGCTTGGCCGTATGCAGCCGCTCCGCATCCACGACCGTCACCTGCAGGTCCCGACCGCCCTGCACGATCAGCACAGGCTGGCGAACCGCCCGGATCGCGGCGGGGGGATCGAACGATGAGAGCGACTTCATGAATGACCGGTTGATCGGGACGAAGAGGGCTCCGAGCTGCGGCGGCACGTCCTTCGGCTGCTCGCCGCGGAGATACTGCGCCATGGCGGTGTCGTAGCGGACCAGCGTGGCGCTGTCGAACTGCCGAGCGAGCTGCTCACGGATCACGACGCCCAACGGACGGCCCAACCCCGATACGCTGATCACAGCAGTGACCGGCGGACCGGCCCGCGCCGCGATGAACGCGAGCGACGATCCTTCACTGTGCCCGAGGAGAACGACGCGGGAAAACCGGGCGTCGTGCGCCAGCGATTCCGCGGCGGCACGCGCGTCGGCCGCGAAATCATCCAACGTCATTCTGGTCATGTCGAACGTGCCCTTGGTTCCCGGCATCCCCCGCTTGTCGTAGCGCAGTGAGGCGATGCCGCGCTCGGCGAGGCGCCAGGCGAGCTGGGCGTAGGCATTGGGCCGGATTCCCATCAGCGAATTGCCGTTGCGGTCCGTGGGGCCGGAGCCCGCGATGATCACGGCAACCGGCATCGGGCCTCTGGCGCCGCGCGGCACGGTCAGAGTGCCCCCAAGCTCCAGGGCGCCGCTGCGAATGGTGTACGGCGACTCCACTGCCGCGGCGGGCGGCGTGGTGTCGCCATTCTGTAGCGTCAGTGCGACCAGGATACTGGCGTAGAGTGCGATCATGGGATTTGGTAGGGGCGCAGCATGCTGCGCCCCCTACTCCTATTTCGATTGTTCCCGTTTCCACAGGACGTACGACTGCACGATGGGGATCGCCGGCACGACGACGATCGTCGCGATC
>Ga0209056_10003246_pt1 | contig 17414 bp, 15 predicted proteins | sample GraSoiAngelo_114_FD_185876 | JGI IMG/M metagenome (GOLD analysis project Ga0209056, IMG submission 185876) | Grasslands soil microbial communities from the Angelo Coastal Reserve, California, USA - 14_0903_13_40cm (SPAdes) (version 2) | ecosystem: Environmental > Terrestrial > Soil > Grasslands... | reverse complement strand
CGACAGCTCCACACCGCCCGCGTTCGCCACGACGATCGAGTCGCCGTAATGGCCGAGCGTATCGCGCGGCCAGAGCGCGATACCCCACGGCACTGGCCCCGCCGTCGGAATGCCGGCGGCGACGAACGACGTGTTGGCCACCTGGAAAATCTCGACGCGGCCGAGCGCCGGGTTCGTAAGATAGAGGCTCGAGTCGTTGCCGTTGAAGATCGCGTCGGCGATCCGGCCGCCGAACGGCAGTGAGCGGGTGATGCCGGCGACCACGATCACCGTGTCGATCAGCCCCTGCGGGGAGAGCTGCGGCCGGTACGTCGTGGCGGCGGTCTTGCTGGCCCGGATCGGCGCGCTCGGAATCAGCGTCGTGCTGTTCGTGAAGGAGCAGTTGCGCGCGACCGCCCCATCGCAGGCGTAGCCCGTCACGACGATCGTATGCGGCAGCGGCGACAGCCCCTGCAGGCCGAGGCTGAAATTCCGCGTCACGTCGGTGAGGTTGCCGGCGGCGACATTCACGGTATCGAACTTCATCTGTACGCCGCCCGTGTCCACTTTGAATCCGATCCAGGAGATCGCGCTCGGATCCTGCGCACGCACGTGGATGGTGTCGTCCACCTCCACACGCGAGGCGATCCGATGCGCCACGATCGGCGGCGTCACGTCGGTGGCGACGGACTGAATCGTGACGGTCACGACGGCTGAGGCTCCGCGACGCCCCGCCGAGTCTTCCGCGAATCCCTGGACGTTGAACGTCCCGCTCGAGGGCACGACCACCAGCGTATCCACGTACTCCACCGAGTCCGCCAGCGGCGCGCCGAACGCGATCGAGTCCCTGGGCGGCGCCGTCGGATTGGTCACGCTCGTCGCCGGCGAGACGAGGTACCCGATCTTTGCGATGCCGCCTGTCTGGACGGCGATGACGTCGACCGGAATGCCCTTGCCGGTGGACCCGAGCGCGCCGGGCGATGGCAACACCAAGATCACGCGCAGCGCCTGCACGTTCGAGAGGAAGATCGTGATCGTGTCTTCGGCGAAGTTGCCGTTACCGTCGGTGGCTCGGCCGACGATCGTGATCAGGCCGCCGGCGCCGGAGCTCGACGAAAAGGTCAGGGTCCGCCCGACGCTGTAGTTCTTGACAGTCGTATTGAAGTTCGTGTCCAGCGTGCTGATCAACCCGCCGCTGAACGTGAGATCGACGCTCTTCAGACCCAGGTTATCGATGGCCTGCACGCCGAAGCGGAGCCCGCCGGCGATGTCCTGCGTATCGCCCGCGGTGTTCGTGAGCGTGATGACCGGGGGCGTGATATCGGGCTGAACGCCACCAATGCGCCGCGACGTCTCGCACGCGTAGATGCCGAGTGCGAGCGACGCGATGCTCAACAGTGCGGTGCCGCGACTGACCAGCCGCATATCTACCCTCTCCGCTATCGGCCCGCGGGACTTACTGCCCGCTGGGCGCGACCAGATCGTCGATGATGTGTGGCGTAATCAGAATGAGCAGATCACGCCGATTCTCCTGTTGCGACGTGAAGCCGAACAGCTTGCCCAGAATCGGCAGATCTACAAGAAACGGAATTCCGGACTTCGTTACCGTGACCTCGGTCACCGTAAGTCCGCCAATTACAGCCGTTTCGCCGTCGCTGACCAGAATTTGGTTGTCCGCCTGTTGCGTCTGGAACGTGAATCCGACGTCTACCGCCGCCGGCCGGATGTTGGAGCGCTCGGCGTGCACTTCCATCAGGATCTGACGGGTTCCCGTCACATGCGGCGTGACGCGCAGGTTGATGCCGGTCTGCTGGAACGACACCGTGGCGCGAGGAACCGCTTGACCGGTCCCACCGCCCGTGTTCACGGCGCTCACATCGATGACGCGGATTGGCACGCGGTCACCGACGAGGATCTCGGCCTGCCGGTTGTCGAGCGTGGTGATCGTCGGCTCGGCCTGGATGTCGGCCAGCTCGACGCGCTGCAGCGCCTGCACGAACGCCGTCAGATCGAAGTTGCCGATGGCGGTCGAGAAGATGAGATCGAGCGCCGGGTTGATTACCTCCTGGCTGGCGTTGCCGAGCGCGGACAGCGAGTTGCCGCCGAGGGAGACGATGTTCTCGGTCGGCAAGAAGTTCTTGGTCGGCACCAACGCGTCAGGCACACCGTCGAGGTCCGTGTCCACGGGCTGCGCGCTCCGTGGGTCGGGACGCTGCACCAGCTTGTTGAAGAACTGCGTCGTCGAGCCGAGGTCGTATTTCACCCCGAGCTCCTCGACGTCGGTGCGATCGACGAAAATGATCTTCGCCTGGATCGAGACCTGCGGCGTGCGTTGGTCCAGACCCTTCACGAACTCCACGACCTCCTCGATGCGCGACGTGACTTCCGTAATGACCAGCGAGTTGCTCGTCGAGTCCGCCACCGCGTTGCCGCGCTTGCTGAGAATCGAGACCACCGACGGCACGAGCGACGTCGCCTTCGCATAGTTGACGCGCACCAGTCGGGTCGTGATCGGCACGGTCGAGTCGGCACGCGCCAGCTCGATCTGGCTGACGACGTTGAGGATCCCTCCGGGCAGCGTTTTCACCGCCAGGCCCTGGGACTCGAGCACGGCGTACATCGCCAGATCCCACGGCTGGTTCTTGACCTCGGCGGTGACGTTGCCTTTGATGTCCTTGCCGAGGATGATCGTGCGGCCGCTGAACGCCGCGAAGCCCGCGACCACGTCCTCGATGCTGGCGTTGTCCCACTGCACGGTGATGCGCGCCGCCTGCGACTGCGCCACTTCGGCGCGGTGCGCCGCCAGATAATCCTCGATCGACATCGGCTGGCTGAGCGTCGGCGTCGTCACCCGGGCGGCGGCCTCACCCCCTGACCCCCTCTCCGCGGCGCGGCGAGGGGGAACGGGCGTGGGTGTCGCCACCGCGACCGTGTTGCTCGACCACGCCGCGAACGCGGTGCGGTCGCTGCCGATGCGCACGCGCACCTGGCCGGCCGCACGGTCGACCTGGTAGTCCTTGAGCGCATCGAGATCGATCACGACGCGCACGACGTCGGGCTTGAACTGCGCGTAGCGCACGTTGCGCACGCCGCCGCGGTTCTGGCCGTCGTACAGCGCCACCGGCGCCGTGAGGCGCGTCCCCTGCAGGTCGATGACGAGCCGCGCGGGATTGGACAGCGTGAAGTCCTGAACGACCGCAGCACCTTGCAGGTCGATCACGATCTCGACCTTGCCGCTGGCCGGCAGCACGCTCACCCCGCGAACTTCACCATCTCGCGCGTCCCGCGGGGGGGCGGGGGGGCGGGGGGGGCGGGGGGGCCCGCCGATCGTCGTCCCCGCAAGGGCCCGGGGAGCGACGAGGGCGAGCACCATCGCGAGGCGAAGTATTGCCCTCATGGCGTCTCCTCCTGCTTGGCGAGCGACAGCGTCTCCTGCCGCTCGAAACCGAATTCCTGCACGGTGAATACGACCTCACGGGGCCGGATCTGCGTCACCTTCAAGCGCCCGACGATGTCGCCCGTTTTCACGCGGTAGATGCGGCGATTGGTGATGTCGCGCAGTACCGCCACACTGCGCGAGGCGAAGCGGCCGTCGTACACGACGGTCGTGAGCTTCAGGTCCGAGATCAGCGGCCGCACGTCGCCGGACTTGAGCAGCGACATGAACGGGTCGCGACCGCCGCCTTCGTACGCGAAGACCTCGCGGATCAGCGACTGCGCCGGCACGGCGACGGCGGTGTCCCGCCGCTGCTGCGCGGCCACCGGCCCCGTTACTGCAACCAACGCAAGCGCGACGCTAGCTGCGCGCACGAGGGGCTCCGGGCTTGGGTGCGGGCGCCGGCAGAGACGATTTCACGAAGGTGCGAATCGAGAACTCGGCCAAGAGCAGCGCGCCCGCCGTGTCGCCGAGCAGCTTCTGCACCGCCGGCGTGGCGGACGACAGAATGACGTCCTGCGGCACGACGATGCGCGGCAGCGACGCGACATCGGCGAGATACTCGCCGATCTGGTCGTAATGGCCGTACACCTCGAGCCGGTAGCGATAGGTGTCGAACGGCGAGCCGGGCTCGGGAGTGAGCGGCTGAATCTTGCCGAGCGTGATGCCGCGGACTTTGGCTTTGGTCGAGATGTCGTCGATCAGCGTCGGGACTTCGTTGCGCTCGGGCACCAGGCGCCGCATCAGCTCGAGCGAGCCCTGGTACTCTTCCACACGGCGGCGCAGATCCTCGATGCTGCCGCTCGCGAGATCGGCCTTGGCGGCGGCGACGATCTTCTCGAGGCTGTCGGACTCCTGGTTCGCCGCCGTCACGCGCGTGATGTCGGGCGTGTGCAGCTTCGTCCAGAAGAAATAGCCGCCCGCTCCAGCGACGAGGACGAGCAGCGCCATGATCTGGCTGCGCTGGTCGGTCGGTAAAATTGCCATATGGCTACCTCACCGATTGCACGAGCGGGACCGTGCGGATGTAGACCGAATCCGCAATGCGATAGCTGATCGTCACGTTGAACTCCGTGACCGGACGGTCCGCCTCGATCACGGTTTGCGAGCTGGCCGGCGTCACGTCGGTGAACCACGGCGACGCGGCGAGCTGTCGCAGAAACGTCGTATAGGCCTGGATATCCACCGTGCGCCCTCTGATGGAGACGCGGACCGACGGAGCACCGGTCGAATCCCGCTCGACGGTGACCGGGCCGTTCGCTGCCGCCGCCCCCTGTCCCGGCGCGACGAGCGTCGACACCGACTGGATGCTGGTGATCCAGGTGTAGGGCGGCAGCGCCTTCGTCGCCTGATCGAGGACGTGCGGCCAGATGTAGCGGTCGGCGTCGATACCTTTAATCACATTGATCTCGTAGAGCAGCGAATCGCGAACCTTCTCGGCCTGGCGCTTCTGCGCTATCACGATGTCGTAGCGCCGCTTCTCGGTGCGCACATTCTCGAGTCGCGTCTCGGCCGCGGCGAGCCGGGCGCGGTCGGTGATGAACAACAGCGCGCCGCCGCCCCCTACCACCACCCAGGCGCCAATCGCGCCGATCAGCCACGGATCCTTGACCTGCGCGATGAGGCCCTTGAAGTCCGGCATCGAGATCTTCATGCCGGCTCCCGGGGCCTTCTTCTTCTTTCCTGGGAGTAGGTTTATCTCAATCATGAGGCGCGCCTCAGCGCCAAGCCGACCGCCAACATGAGCAGGGGCGCGACCTCGTCCACCGGGACCGCCTCGAACACATCATCCTTCACGCGCAGCCGCTGCACCGGATTCGCCAGCTCGATGGGGACCCTGAGCCGCGCGCCCAGTACGTCGTTCAGGCCCGGGATGCGCGCGCCGCCGCCCGTCGTGTAGACGCGCGACAGCCCACCGGCCGAGCGCGACGCCGTCGCGAGGAACGCGGCGGCGCGCTCCACGCCGACCGAGATTTCCTCGCCGCGCGCGCTGACGTAGCCGGCCAGGTCGCCATGTTGCGACTGTCCCTGAATGACCCGTTCCGCTTCCTCGCTCGCGAGCCCTTTTTCGCGTTGCAAGTCTTCGCGGAAGCGCCGCGTGCCCACGGAGAGATCCCGGGTCAGCACCGGGACGCCGTCCTCGAGGATGTTTACGTTGGTGACTTCGTGCCCAATGTTGACGAGCCCCACGACGCCTTGCATGGCGTCGGGGTGGTTCAGCTCGAAGGCGTTGTGGATCGCGAAGGCATCGACGTCGATCACCGAAGGATCGAGTCCCGCTTCGCTGAGCAGCGCGACGCGACTCTCGACGAGCTCGCGTTTCGCCGCCACCAGGAGGACGTTCATCTGGAGGCCCTCGGCCTCCGGATCGAGGATCTGGAAATCGAGCTCCACGTTGGCCATATCGAACGGCACGTGCTGCTCGGCTTCCCAACGGATCACCTCGCGGGCGTCCGCCTCTTTCATGCGGTCCATCTGGATTTTTTTGACGATGACGTCGCGGCCGCCGACGGCGGTCACGACCGATTTGCGCTTCACCCCTGCGGCCTCGAACAGACCCCGAATAGCCTCCGAAACCAGGCCGGGGTCCATGACTTCACCCTCGACGATGGCATCGGCGGCGACTTCGGTTGTCGCGACTTTCGTCAGCTCGGCTTCACTACCCCCGTGGTCGACGACCACGAGTTTGATGATGCCGGAGCCGATATCCAGGCCGACCGAGGTTTTTTTGCCGCCAAATAACCCAAAAAGGGCCATGTGCACCTTTTGGCGTAGAGACAAGAAGGGGCGAGGGCAAACTACAATAGGCCCCGCCCCTTATCCTGTCAAGCCTCGAACCTACTTGAGGCCGAAGCAACAACTGGTTTGCCTGCCGCTACTTAGACCACTTCTAGTAGAGCTGGACCCACCCTCTGGAACGCATCATCGAGATCGGACTCGTCGCCTGCAAAGCTGCTAAGATGCTGCAGCTAGAGTAGTTCAACGTCGCCTTACCACTCAGGCTCTGAATCGACAGGTCGGCGTTCTTCGCCAGGACGCCACCCCAGAAGTGGGCGTCGGTGCTACCACCACCGGCGGTCTTCAGGTCACCCTGGATGATCACGATGCCGAAGAACTGGTACGACCCCTGGACCTCCAAGTCACCGTCCACCAACAGGATACCCTGGCCCTGATCACCGTTCAGGGTTGCGGAGCCCGCGATGTGGATAATCGGGTAATACGATCCACACGCGGAGAGTGGGTTCATCCCATCGCCCCAGTTCAGCAGGTCCGTCTTGTCGCACAGCGCCCCGTTGAAGGCCGGATTCGTCTTGTACACACCAGACCCAAGTGTGACGTTGGCGCGCGCCGCCAGCTGGTCGTAGGTCGCTCCACCGAACGTCGTGAACGTGTTGTTGTTGATGCTCGGGTCGTTCACGACCGCCGGATTCCCCGTCACTGAGCCGTTCCCGGATTCCGTCACGTTGCCGCCCTGATCCCGGATGCCGGGTTGCGCCGGACCCGGAGGATCGCAGCTGGTCCAGCCCGACGGAATCGAATCGGCGCCATTGACGGCGGCATTACCCGCCAGGTTCGTCGATCCCTGCGTCGTCAGCGACGCGTGGATGCCGAAGTCGATCGGCGCGATACGCGTGATCATGCCGAGCCGTTGCCGCGCGCCACCGCCGCCCGCGATGACGCCGGCAGCGCTGGCATTGTCGCGGCCGGTCACGTCGATCAAGAACAGGTTCGGCCCCAGCTTATAGCTGTAGCCGCCATAGCTGCCCGTTCCGTTGGGGGTGGGCTGGTTCGGCCCGATCACCACCGAGTCCTGTGGATACGAGTTGCGTTTGTTCATCGTCGTCGGGTCCCAGGACATCACACGCTCCTGGACACCTGCTTCGGCAACGCCGAACGAGGTCATTACGCGACGCTGGTTCTCGCCGACCCGTTGCTCCTGGGTGCCGGCAAAGAACGCTCCGGCGACCAGCGCCCCCACGACGACGAGGGCGAAGATCGCGACTGCGAGCGCCATGCCGCGCTCGTCCCGCAGGATCCGTTTCATGCCTAGCTCCTTCATGAGTTTCCGGTCGGCCCTAGAACCGCCGGTTATTGCGCAACGCCACACTGGTCGAGATGCTGTCTACCACCGTCGCCGCCGGTGCCTGGCCGCCTCCGCGTATCGCTGAGGTCGTTCGCGCACGCACGGTGATATCGACCCGTGCCACCTGATTCTTCACGGCGGTGACGCTCCCGTCCGCGGCGTAGTACTGAAATGTCAGACCGTTCGTCAGCACCGGCCCGACAAGCGGCTGCATTGTGCCTCCGGCCGGCTGAAAGCCGATGTAGAACGAGGTGTCACCGGCCGGCTGGTACAGCTGATAGATCACATGCTCGTAGCCGCGGACCGGCGCACCCACCGGGATCGCACCGGCCGCGTTGATCCCGAGCCCCAGCAAATTCAGGTTGAACGTCACCAGCTGGCCCGGCTGCGGCGGAGCGGTCGGGTCAGGACAGTTCACCGCCGCCGGCGCAACGCCGGTAAACGTTCCGCGGGCCCAGTAGTCGTCGTTCCGTGACGTGGGATCGCCGTCGTAATAGATGAGCATCGTGTCGGTCGCGATGTTGATCCCGCGCGCGCCGAAGAACAGCGGCTGTCCCGGCGCCCCACCGCGGATGACCATTGTGACGGGGTTCAGTGCACCTCCCAGCACCGGCGCGACGCACGTAAACCCGATCCAGCGCATGGCGCGGATCTCCAAGCGCGTTGGCGACATCGCAATGATGTCCCCCTCGGACGCATCGATCTCGCGCAGCTCGGACGGCAGGATGTTGGCCGCCGCCCGGATGTTCTGCGACAGATCGATCCGCTGTGTCTGCGCCATATAGAGGCGCTGGTTGTTCACCAGCACGCGGTACAGCGCGGCGCTCACCAGCCCAAGCAACACCAGGGCAACGAGCAGCTCGACCATCGTGAAACCGCGGCGCGCGCGGGCGCTCATCCGAATACGTTGCATGGAATCGTGGTCTCCGTTGAATCAGTGCGAACGCGGTTCTTGATGGTCTTGTACAGCGTGACGACTTTCAACCGAAAGTTCTGGTTCGGGGCATTGGTGAACGTCCACGTGTTGACCGCGACCCAGGTGGATCCGCGATACAGCGTGTCCTGGCCGTCCACGCGCTGGGCCGCAGTGCAAGCCACGGCCCGCATCCGCTCCAGCCGGCGCGACGCAAATGCCGCCGCCGTGGCGGAGCGCTGTCCACGCGCGATCATGCGGGTCACCAACGCCGCCGTCGTCACCAGGCCGAGCACACCGACCGTGAGCACGATGATCGCGATGATGATCTCGATGATCGTGAAACCGCGCTGGTTCTTTGTGATGTTCATTGCTGTATCACCTTCCCCACGGGGTTGATGACCACCGAATCCGTGTAATGCGCGCTGGTGATGCGAATCGAGGTGCTCGCAAACACCGTCGCGATGCCGCGCGGATCGTAGACCACCGACGCCGCGCTCGGCGCCAACGTCACGCCGAACTCGTCCCCGACCAGCTTCTTGGTGCCGATCTGGACCGAGACCGCCGGCGGGTTCACGCCGCACGCCGTCACCCAGATGCTGTCGACGGTCATGTTGAGCGTCGCGCTGCAACCGCGCTGCACGGCCGTGCCGCGTGCCGTCGCAGCGAGCGTCGCCAGCAACGCCTTCGAGCTCCGGACGTTCTGCTTCTCGAGACTGTTCCTGAGACGCGGGAAGCCGATCGCCATGATCACCCCCGCCAGCACGAACACGAACATCATCTCGATGAGACTGAACCCTTTGCGGCCCATGGGACCTCCGTTCGGCGGCTCCTATTACACGATCTATGCCGACTCGTAACCACAAATGTGTCAAGCAGATACGTCTAGCAAGGACGTCTAGCAACACCGCAAAACACTGCACTAGTGCAGATTCTTGCATTAGGTGATGCCGTAGCGATCGATCTTGTAAAACAGAGTCCGCAGGCTGACGCCGAGCCGCTTGGCAGCCTCGCGCCGGTTGCCGCCGCTCTCTTCCAACGCTGCGGTAATCGCCTGCCGCTCGGCCATCTCCACAAGATCCTTGAGGGTCCCTGCAGGTGCGTCGTGCGTCGTGCGTGGTGCGTGGGCGAAATCGCCGGGCGCCAGCGTCTCGTGGTTCGACAGCACCGCCGCCCGTTCGATGGCGTTTTCGAGCTCTCGCACGTTTCCCGGCCACTCCTGTTGCTCGAGCCAGGCGATCGCATCGTCACTGAGTGAGAGCAGCCGGCCGAACCGCTGGGCCAACGTTGCCGCGAAGTGTCGAGCGAGCGGTGCGATATCCGCGCGCCGCTCGCGTAGCGGCGGCAGCTCGATCATCACGACGTTGATGCGATAGAACAGATCCTCACGAAACCGGCCGCCCCGGACCTCCGCCTCGAGGTTACGCGCCGTGGCGACCAGGACGCGCGCATCGACACGCCGCGTCTTCTGATCGCCGACGCGACGGATCTCACTTTCCTGGAGGACCCGCAGCAGCTTGGCCTGGAGACCGAACGGCAGCTCGCCGATTTCGTCCAGGAGCAGCGTGCCCCCGTTCGCCTGCTCGAACAGTCCCGCCTTGTCGCCGGTCGCCCCCGTGAACGCGCCGCGCACATACCCGAACAACTCGGACTCGAGCAGTGTCTCAGGGATCGCGGCGCAATTGATTCCGACGAACGCCTGGCCCGCGCGCGGGCTGGCGCGATGGATCGCGCGGGCGATCACTTCCTTGCCTGTGCCGCTTTCACCGGTGATCAGCACGGTGGTGTTGTGCTCGGCGACACGGGCGACGAGCGCCAGCGCCTGGCGCATGGCTGCGCTCTCGGCGACGAGCCCGCGCTCGGCGGGACTCGCGGCAAGCTGTGCCCTCAGCCCGGCGACCTCCTGACGCAGCCGCTCCCGCTCTTCCGCTTTTCGGAGCGTGAGGACGACTTCGTCGGGGCGGAATGGCTTGGGGAGATAATCGTAGGCGCCCTCTTTCATCGCGGCGATGGCGGCATCCTCACCGCCATACGCACTCATGACGATGACGAGCGCACCCCCGCCGCGCTGGCGATAGTTGCGCACGAAGGTGAGGCCATCCATCTCCGGCATGCGGACGTCGCAGAGGATCAGATCGAAGGATTCGGCGGTGGCTCGGTCGAGCGCGCGACGCCCGTCCTGTTCCGCGGTGACCGTGTAGCCCGCATCAGTCAACAGCAGACCAAGCGACTGGCGCAGTCCCGGCTCGTCGTCGACGACGAGGACCCTCTTCATCTGGGTATCGCGATCGGGAAGAACAGCTTGAACGCCGCTCCTCCTTCCCGTGCGCCGTCCACCCACACCACGCCGCCCATGTCGTGGACCGAGCGCGCGACAATGGCGAGCCCGAGACCCGTGCCGCGGCCCGGCTCTTTGGTCGTGTAGAACGGTTCGAAGACTTTTTCCCGATCCGCGGGTGGGACGCCGGGGCCTGAATCCGCCACGAAGATCAGCGTCCCGGGCTGGCCGTCGGCGAACTCGACGCGCGCGGGCCGCCGCTCCGATACGCGCGGGAAATGAGCCGTCCCAGGATCGCTGGCGCGCTTGGGGAGCGATTGCCCCGGCTCATACGCCCAGCGTCGGGCGCCGATGATGATGACCCCGCCGGGTGGTGTCGCGTCCACGGCATTCAACAGGAGGTTCACCAGCGTCTGCTCGAGCACGTGCGCGCGACCCAGAACCTCGGGGACATGCAGACCGACGTCGGTCGAGGCCTGCACGTTGCGGAAGGCGCCCTGCGCGCGCAGCAGCTCGAACGCCCCGCGCACGATGCGGTCGGCATCCACCGGGACGAGTGGATCCTCCTGTGGCCGCGCGTAGTCGAGCAGACTGCGAACGATCCGGTCCAGGCGCTCCAGCTCGCGCGCCATGCCCTCGGTGACTTCTTTCTCCGCTCCCCGGCGGCGCAACACTTCCAAGTAGGTGCCGACGGCGCCGAGGGGATTGCCGACTTCGTGCGCGACGCCGGCGGCGAGCCGGCCGATGCTGGCCAGCTTTTCCGAGCGCACGAGCTGGCTCTGCGCGTCGAGCAGCCGGTCCGTCATGCGGTTCAGGCGCTCGGCGAGGGTGGCAAAGTCGCGCGTTTCGGCATCGGGAGCGCGGGCAGCCAGGTCGCCGTCGGCGACAGCGTCGGCGGTTTCCATGACCCGGCTGAGCGGCCGCAGCACCAGCCGGGTCACGAGCGAGCGTCCATAGAGGACGAAGATCCCTACTTCGGCCGCGACGAAGACCACGACGAGAAAGACGCCGCGCTCCGGCGCGATCGCCAGGGCGAGCTGCGAGGTCGCGACGCCTACGAGGATCGCAAAGGCGGCGAGGAACGTGAGGTAGAACAGCAGCTCGACGCGGAGCGCCGGCTTGGGGCCACTCATGGGACCCCAAGATAAGGCCAAAAAAACAAGCGGCGGGGGTTTTCCCCCGCCGCCCGTCACGGCCAGGCATTACCGCGTTACGCGCACTTCGGCTCGCCTTCCTTGTTGGCAGGCAACAGCGGCGTCGACCCGACGTAAATCGAGCAGGTCTTCGTCGTGGTGGTGTGGGACACGTTGGCCGTCCATCCATCCGCCGTCAACGCGATGGTCGGGCCAACCACACCGCTGGTCGTGTTGTACGCGGTACCGAGGTTGGTCGTGTACTTCACCGAGTCGGCGAAATACGCCTCTTCGGCCGTGATCAGGTTACGCAGATCTGACTTCATCGAAGCCAGATACGCTTTTTCCTTCGTGTTCGCGAACTTCGGAATCGCAATCGCGGCCAAGATGCCGATGATCACGACCACGATCAGAAGCTCGATCAGTGTGAAACCCTTGCGGTTCATCTGGCGAACCTCCTCCTGCAGGCGACAGCAAAACGGGGCGCAGGATAGTACTCTTGCTAAATGATCGTGGCAGGGGCACACTCGCTCAGTGCCGCACGTCACACGCAGTCTGGAACGTGCTCGTTTCCAGGTGCCCTTCACATAAAAAAAGCGGCGGGGATCATTTCCCCGCCGCTCTTGCCTTCAGGCCAGAGGCCTTATTGGCACTTCGGCTCGCCTTCCTTGTTGGCAGGCGCCAGTGCAGTCGACCCGACGTAGATGTAGCACTTCTTCGTGGTCGTGGTGTGTGAAACGTTGGCCGTCCACCCATCAGCCGTCAACGCGATGGTCGGGCCAACCACGCCACTGGTCGTGTTGTATGCCGTACCCAAGTTGCTCGTGTACTTCACCGAGTCGGCGAAGTAGGCCTCTTCGGCCGTCACGAGGTTCCGTAGGTCCGACTTCATCGACGCGAGATACGCCTTCTCCTTCGTGTTCGCGAACTTCGGAATCGCGATCGCGGCCAAAATGCCGATGATCACGACGACGATCAGAAGCTCGATCAGTGTGAAACCCTTGCGGTTCATCTGGACTAACCTCCCCTGTAGGTACCGAACACATCTTCTATAGGATGATTTCCGCCTTCAGCAAAAGCACGAATCGTGCCTTCGATGTGGTAAATCGTCGTAAGCTCGGAAAGGCGAATAGCTTATCAGACGCCTCGTCTGATCCCGGAAGTCGTTCGAAAGGGCTAGCGAATCGCGCTTTTTGCAAGTCACGCTGCCGGACGCAAGATCTCCGGCAAAGTCAACGTAAATATTTGAAATACCATCCATTCTCCCCTGAATATCGGCTGCTCGCAGAGTCGGCAAGCGCGACAGCCGCGACGCGGTCTCCGCGCGCCAATTCCAGCAGGAACCGCGCGCGGAGCGTCATCCGTTCGCCCACACGCAAACCTCTCCACCGACCGATCAACGGGACGGCCGCCGCCGTATCACCGATCCCAATCAAGAAGATCGCATGCGCGCCATCCAGATATGGATCGCCGGAAAACAGGGAGTCGGCCGCGAAATACTCGCGCCGTGCTCCCACCGTGTCATGGAGTCCGGCGAGCACGGCCGCGGCAGACGCATGAGCGCGATACGACTCGGGGTGATCGGTGAGCAGCGTGAGCAGCTGCGAGCGATTGTCTTGCCACGCCGGCAAGCGTGCGAGCGACCGTCCGCCGCAGGCGATGATCACGATTCCCGCCAGGGCGGCTGCGGGACGCATCCCGTGGCGCGAGACAAGCCAGGTTGCGGCCAATCCGACGAGCGTCGCCGGGAGCGCCACGGCGAGATAGAGGTTGCGTTCGGCCAACGCGACCCCCGACGCAAAGAATAGGTTCGCGGTCGGCAGGTATGAGAGCACCGCAAGACCCGCGGCGAACGAGATTGCGGGAGCGCGGCGGCGGCACCACACGGCGAGCGCCGGAACGCCGACGACGACGCAGAGGCCGAGCAGCGCCCCCAGAGAGAAACCGGCATGCGCGGGAATCACTTGCGGGCTGTAATCGACCGACAGCGACGCCGGCCATACCAGGAGCAGCACGGCGCGCAGCGCCGCCGGCAGCGCGATCGCCAACCGCCCCCACGTTCCCCTTCCATAGAATACCGCGGCCGCGTCGTTCTCTCCGACCCAACCAATCGCGAGCCAAGCGGCGACGAACCCCAGGGTCACGATTCCCAGCGCGACCCAGAAGCCGGTCGGGTAGCGCCGGTGATCCGCCCCCCCTCTCCCCTCGGGAGAGGGGAACAGGGGGTGAGGACAGAGCCAGTTATCGAGCAGTATGACGACACCGGCAATGACACCGTGCTCCTTGCTGAGCATCGCAAGCGCCGCACACAGCACGGCGAGGGCCCACTGTCCGCGCCGGGCAGCACGCACCGCCCCGAGAATACCAACCGCCACGAGCAGATCGGCGCGGCCGACGAGGCTGGCGACCGCCTCGACGTGCACCGGATGCCAGGCGAAGACGAGACCCGCCGCTGCCGCTGCGATTGGCGGGAGCCAGCGAGTGAGCAACGATACGAGCAGCACCGCCGCCAAGCCGTGCCACAGGGCGTTCATCACATGCAGCCACCCAGGGCGGCCACCCGAGACGGTCCAGTCGATGGCGTAGCTCAGAATCGTCACGGGGCGGTAGAGCCCGGCACCTGTTTCGCGCGGCCAATAAGGATCGTCGAAGGCGGCCAGCCCGGCACCAACGGAATGCGCGGCGGGATTCGATACAATGATCGCCCGATCGTCCTGCACAAAGCCGTATCGGACCGTCGGGAAGTACAGCGCGACTGCGGCAACAAAGACGAACAGTAGCTCGCGTCTCATCGCATCCGCGCGAGCAGCGAGTCCGCCACCGCGGAATCGCCGCGCGATCGGGCGGCGAGTGCTTGCGTGCGGTAGTAACCGGGGCAGCGGAAGCAGAGCAGCTCGGCCCGCATGAGGAGCGTGTCGGCGAGACGAGGCCGCCCGAGCGTGATCGCGGCATCGGCGGCGGCAACGAACAACGTGGGATCGCGGTCGTAGATCTTCGCCGCCTCGCGCAGCGCGCCGAGTGCCTGCGCCGGCTGGCGATGGCTCTGGTAGATCGCGGCCATGCGGGCCGGGCCGCGATAGGAGTTCGGGGAGTCTTCCAGAATGCTCTGTGTCACGCTGAAATCGTCATGCCACACCGGGGTCCGTAATCCGGAGCGAATCCCACCGGCGAGCACGACCGCCACGAGCACGACACGGAGCCGCTCCGGCGGCAAACGCGCGAGGGCCGTCCCGGCGGCGAGCGCCAGGCCGACCGAGGGCAAATACAACGTGCGCTCGGCAAGCAGGACGCCGGTTGAAAACAGCAGATTGGACACCGGCAGAAACGCGATGGCAATCCAGCCCAATCCGTAGGCTTCCAGACGCCGCTGCCGCCGCCAGGCCAGCACGAGCAGCACGGCCCAGAGCAGCAGACACGCGAATCCGATGACAAATCGGCCGTCGAGTATGGAACGCACGATCGTGCGTTCGGCCGGCGCGTAGTCGACGCGGAGCGTCAGCGGCAGGATCAGCAACCGGACCACATCGCCGAGGGCTGCCACGGCGGTGAGCCGGCCGGCGAAGGCGCTCTCGCCCAGGAAGACCGGGGCGGTCGCGTGCAGGCGCGCGTAGGGCTGGAGTACGACGGCGCGCACCGCGAGGTAGACACCCGCGATCACCACCCAGCTGGCAACGAACATGAACAGGCGGCGGCGGTCAGGCCGGAGGGCAAGCGGCGCCCCGACGATCCACGCCCACACGATCAGGGCGGGCGCGACGACCGCATTCTCCTTGCTGAGGAGTCCGAGCAGCAGCGCCGCGCCGCTCCACAGCACGTTCTGGCGTACGACCGCCGCGTAGACGGCCAGCCAGACGCCGACGGCCGCCATCAGCTCGCCGAGGCCGATGACATTCGCGACTGCCTCGACGTGCACCGGGTGCACGGCAAAGATCACGCCCGCGACGAGCGCGGTCGTCCAGTCCGCCCAGCGACGCGCGAGTGCCGTGACCAGGAGTGCGGCACCCGCATGCCACAGCAGGTTCATCGCATGGAACAACGCGGGGTGACCGCGGGCCAGGCTCCAGTCCAGCGCGAACGTGGCGAGCGGGAGCGGCCGGTACATCTGACCGCCCAAATCGGGCGGCCAGTAGGGGCCACCGAAGGCGCGCCACGCGCCGTGCAGGGAATGCACCAGCGGATTCCAGACAATGATGTAGAGATCGTCCATCGCGAAGCCGTTCCACAGCGCCGGGACATATGGAACGAGCGCGCATGCCGCCACAACGAGGTAGAGGCGGCGGTCTTTACTGTCCACGGTTCATGGCAAAGAGCCAGCGTCCATCGGGCCACCGGTAGATCGCGGTGAACGACGAGGGATAGGCGCCGATCAGACCCCGGAGCTCGAGGGCCGACGGCGACGTCGCGCTGGCGAGCAGGATGTGCGTCACGCCCATCCGGTCGAGATAGGCACGGTGCTCGATGGGCGTCGGCCGGATGAGCTCGCGACCGCGAAAGCTCTCGAGGTACAGCGGGACCGCCCGGCGCCGGCTGTAGAGCCAGACAAGCGCCTCGTCGTCCGTCGCGACCACGGCGGAGTCGGGCAGATTCTGGATGACGGGCAGCAGCTCAGTGAAGTTGGCCGAGATGGCGCGTGCCTGCGCATCCCACCAGTGGCCGCGGGAGCCGCGATACTCGTATTGCAGATAGCCGCCCGCGACGAACGCGGCCAGGACGGCGACGGGGATGCGCACGCGCGGCCAGCGCCGCCACAGCTCGAACAGCGCCGCCGCCCACATCAATACCAACCAGGGCAGCACCGCCCAGAGAAACCGGTCCGGCGGATGCGGCCAGATCGCGAGAATGACGAAATAGAAGAGGAGCGACAGTCCAATCGCCGACCGGCGTGAAACCAACCACAGGCCATAGAGCCCGACGGCGAGGGACACCGTCGCCAGGATGGCATAGAGCCACCGCAGCGGGATCCAGCCGAATGCCAGCGCCTCCAGCGGCCGCGACATGTCCGGGACGTTCACGACCACCGCGGAAAGCCCGGCCTGGCTGACGTGCGCGAAGTAGGTCCCGTAGCCCAGCGCGAGCTCCGGGTCGATCTGCCGAGCGTGGGTCACGACCCACAGTCCCCACATCACCGCGGCGGCCAACCCCGGCAGCACCACCGCCGCGATCACCCGGCGCGACGTGCGCCGTAACAGCAGAAAACAGGCGATCCCGGCGATGAGCGCTATGGCAATGGAACGGGTCAGAAGGGCCAGTGCGCACGCCGCGCCGGCCAGCCACGGGGACCTCACGCCCTGACCCCCTCTCCACGATGTGGAAAGGGGGGACGCAGGGAGGGAATCGGCTGCAACGATCGCGATGACGAGCAGCACGCTGAAGAGCGGTTCGGCAAACAGCACACCCTGCGTTGCCAGCACCGGTATCGCGATCGCGGCCGCAAACACCAAAGCACTCGGGACCCAGCGCGGCACGGCGGGGGGGGGCCCTAAAACTTGAGTCTTCGTCGCGTGCCAGGCAACCAGCCCGGCGGCGCCGGCATTCAGGAGCGCATTGAGAACCTTTCCGGCGATCGCGGCGCCGTGGACGGAGAGCACGCC
>Ga0209056_10003244_pt1 | contig 17416 bp, 12 predicted proteins | sample GraSoiAngelo_114_FD_185876 | JGI IMG/M metagenome (GOLD analysis project Ga0209056, IMG submission 185876) | Grasslands soil microbial communities from the Angelo Coastal Reserve, California, USA - 14_0903_13_40cm (SPAdes) (version 2) | ecosystem: Environmental > Terrestrial > Soil > Grasslands... | reverse complement strand
CGCGCAAGTTCGCGTTGCAGAACGCGGTCCTTCACGAAGGCAACGCGGACGCGAAAGCGGTCCTCGGCAAGATGCTCGCGGCCGACCCCTCCCTCCGGGCGCGGGCGCGGGAGGCGGCGGCGGAAGTCGAGCGCGTCGTCGCGGACGTGAACCAGCTCGGCCTCGAAATGCAACGTGCGGAGCTGGCCGCGATTGCGCCGGAGCTCCTGGAGAGAATCCGGCATGAGGCCGGCCCGAAGGAGCTCCCGCCCCTCCCCGACGCGGCGGACGGGCGGGTCGTGTTGCGGCTCGCGCCGTATCCGAGCGGCCCGTTGCACATCGGCAACGCGCGGGCGTTCGTCCTGAATGACGCATACACGAAGCGCTACCACGGGAAGCTGCTCCTCGTGTTCGACGACACGATCGGCTCGGAGGAGAAGCCGCTGCTGCCCGAGGCGTTCGATCAGGTCAAGGAAGGCCTCGACTGGGCCGGGGTCGAGTACGACGAGGTCCTGTACAAGAGCGACCGGATCCCGTTGCACTACGAGTGGGCCGAGAAGCTCCTCGCGACCGGCGAGGCGTACGTGTGCGAGTGCGATGCCGAGACGCTCCGGAAGAACCGCGAGGCGATGCGGGCCTGCGTGCACCGCATCCAGGACGTCGACGAGACGATCGCAATGTGGAAGGCGATGCTCGCGGGGGAGTACGGCGAGGGTGAGGCGGTCGTGCGCCTCAAGACGGACATGGCCCATCCGAATCCCGCGTTCCGAGACCGGGTCCTGTTCCGCGTCGCGGTGCGGGAGCATCCGCGGGTCGGCACGCGGTACCGCGTGTGGCCGATGCTCGAGTTCTCCTGGGCCGTCGACGATGCGTTGCTTGGGGTGACCCACGTCCTGCGGGGCAAGGACCTCGTGATGGAGGACCTCATGGAGACCCGGATCTGGGACATCCTCCAGGTCCAGCGGCGTCCGCGGTTCGTTCACTTCGGGATCCTGCGGTTCAAGGACCTCGAGCTCTCGAAGTCGCGGTACCGGAAGGAGATCGCGGCCGGCCGGCTGACGGGGATCGACGACCCTCGCACCTGGTCCTTACAGTCGTTGCGCCGACGGGGCATCCGGCCGGCGGCCCTCCGGGAGTTCGTCCTCTCGTTCGGCCTGAGTCTGAACGACATCGAGGTGCCCGCCGAGACGCTGTACGCGGAGAACCGCAAGTTGATCGACAAAGACGCGAACCGCTACTTCTTCGTCCCCGACCCGGTCGCGGTCGAGATCGCCGGGCTTCCGCCGATCGAACGCGTGAAGGCGCCGCTCCACCCCGACTTCCCAGGCCGCGGCGTGCGGGAGATCCTCGCGGGCCCGAAGGTCCAGGTGGCCCGTGAGGACTTCGAGAAGTTCCGCGGCACGGAAGTGCGGCTGAAGGACTTCTGCAACGTAGTCCTGGAGCACCGCGCCCGATTTGTCTCGATGGCGAACAAGGAGATCCCGAAGATCCAGTGGGTCACGCACGGGGTGAATGTCCATCTGGTCCTGCCCGACGCAACCGATTCGGCAACGCCCGAGGCAAGGCGGGGCCTCGGCGAACCCCTTGTCGCGACTCTCAAGGTCGATGACGTCGTGCAGTTCGAGCGCGTGGGGTTCGCGCGGATCGATCACGTGAGCAAGGCCGAGGTGCGCGCGTACTTCGCCCACCGCTGAGCGGCGTCCGGCCTACTGGGGAATGTCGATCTCGCGGCCTTTGCGAATGCTCTCCCGGGCCGCGAGCGCGATCCGCAGCGCGTCCCGTTCGGCGTCCGGGCTCAGGAGTTTCGCCTCCGCCTTTCCGTGGACGGTCCGGACAAAGTGGCGGCACTCCTCCGTGTATGGATCATGCCCGCGAACGGGAACGTTCTCGAGTCCGCGTTCCGTGTAGCGGACCGACCGCGCTTCGGGGATCGGGCCTCCCCGGAACTCGGTCACGTGGTCGAACGCGCCGGCGTCGCACTGAACCCGGAGGGCGGTCGTGAACGGAAAGCCCGGAGGCATCATCGCGGATCCCTCGACATAGCCGCTCCCGCCCCGATACTCCACCGCGACCATCGCATGCACCGTCACCCCGGTTGAACCGGAGACGCCGTGTGCGAGGACGGAGCGCGGTCGGCCGAGGATCCAGTTCGCGACGTCGAAATCGTGGATCGAAAACTCGACGATTGGCTCGCCGTAAACGCGGAACGGCCGAGGACGTTTTGAGGACCAATACGGCCGGGCGAGGCGCCGAGCCACGACGATGCGAGGTTTCCCGAGCTTCCCGGATGCGGCCTCCTGATGCGCGCGCTGATAATCGGCGACGAACCGCATGACCTGCGCGACCATCAAGATCCGGCGGTTCACACGCGCCGCGTCGATCATCGCGTCCGCGTCCCGCAGCGTGAGCGCGACCGGAGTCTCGCAGAAGACATGCTTCCCCTGGGCCAGGGCCGAGACGACCAGCGGACGATGAAGGCCACTCGGCGTGGTCACGTCGATGGCGTCGATCGATTCGTCTCTCAGGATCTTCTGCGGGTCCGTGAACCATGGCGCATGGACTTGCTTCGCGAGTCCGCGAGCCTTCGATGCAGAACGACTCACGATCCCCGCGATTTCAACGCGTTCCTTTTTTCCGAATGCCGCGTACGCGGTTGCATGGGTCGCGCCCATTCCGCCTGCGCCCACGATTGCGAGTCTCAACCGGATCCCGGCGGCAGCCAGGTGCTCGAGGCCATAAGGACGACGGCCGGATGCCTGAAAGTGACGGGAGTCGAAAGCGGATTTTCACGTTCGCGGTCCCCCCGATGGAGGGTTGAGGTTCGGCATGCTTTTACTCAATTGAGTAAAGTGGTGCAGCGACGATCGGTCCGCAGGGCCGTCGAGAAACGAGTCGGACTTTCGCAGGATTCATCGTCACCTGGGACGTGGACTCAGGAAACCTGTTGCAATGCACTCGCGTGCGTCGGTTCATCTTCGGTCACACGGTCTCGACCAACGGGAAGACGTACCACTACTCGGGCTTCGTGGAACACGAAGGTGTGCGGTACCTGGGTCAGTCCGTCCTGTTCGTCGACCGGGAGCAGTTGGATCCTTTGCGGGAATTTCTCCGTGCCAACGGCGTGGAGCACGTCATTTCCGAGGCCATGATGGGGCGAATCTTATCGAATTGAGCAGTGGAGCGGCAGAAACCTCGCACTCCCGTTTTACCCAACTGAGTAAAATCGATTGAGCCCCGTTGGCCCACCTTCGGACCGTCTTTACTCAACTGAGTAAAATGGCGGACAATGCCTGTCCGATCGTCGGTGCGGTGAACCCTTTTCTATGCTTCCGTCTTCCCGGCTCCCATGGCCCGTTTCGCGAAGCGCGTCCTCTCGATCGAGCCCTCTCCCACGGTCCGCATCAGCGACCTCATCGCAGAGTCCCAGGGCAAGGGGAAGAAGATCCTCTCTCTGGCCATCGGCGAGCCGGATTTCCCGACTCCGATGCACATCGTGGAGGCTGCGAAGAAGGCGCTCGACGACGGCTACACGAAGTACACGGCCGCTCCTGGGATTCGCGAGCTGCGCGAGGCGATCGCCGAAAAGTCGCAGAAGGAGAACGGCATTCCCGCGAAGCCGGAAAACGTGATCGTTGCGCCGACGAAACACACGCTGTTCATGACGTTCATGGCGCTCCTCGATCCCGGGGACGAAGCGCTGATCCCCGATCCCGGATGGGTCTCGTACGCCCCGATGGTGATCCTCGCGGGTGCGAAGCCCGTCCCAATCCGCGCCGGGGAGGAAGAAGGGTTTGTCCCGACCGCAGATGCGGTCTGCGATGCAATGGGGCCGCGCACTCGGATGCTAATCCTAAACTCTCCCTCGAATCCCGCGGGGTCCGTCTATTCCCGAGACGAGATGCGGGCCCTCGCCCATGAGGCCGAGGATCGCGACGTAGTTGTGGTGAGCGACGAGATCTATGAGAAAATCCTCTACGAAGGCGAACATGTCTCACCAGCCTCGTTCGATGGGATGTTCGAACAAACGGTCACGGTGAACGGCTTCTCGAAGACATACTCGATGACAGGCTGGCGGCTTGGGTGGCTAGTCGCCCCGAAGCCCTTGTATCAGCAAATCGTGAAGGTACAGGAGCACACGATCACGTGCGCGACCGCGTTTGCTCAGAAGGCGGGAGTTGCCGCACTCCACGGGCCGATGGAGCCGCTTCAGAAAATGGTCGAGGAGTTCCGCGCGCGTCGGAACCTCGTCCTCGCGGAACTCGCAAAGATCCCACGGGCCGCGGTGGAACCTCCGAGGGGTGCTTTTTATGTGTTCCCACGTATCGATGCCACAGTTGACAGCACCCAACTGTGCGAGCGCATCCTGAAGGAGGCCAAGGTGGCCGTGACGCCAGGGAGCGCCTTTGGGAAGGCGGGGGAAGGCCACATCCGTATTTCATATGCGGCCTCGCGGGAATCCATCGTCGAGGGCGTGAGCCGGATCGGCAGGGTTTTGGAGAAGCTCTGAGTCCGTCTACTCGGCCACGAGAAGTCCGCGGAGTTCAGCGCTTGCTTCGCCCACCGATGGGGGCCGATTCGGCGCCTAGGAGCGAGATTTTCACTTTCGCCCACCTCTCCTCGGAGACGATTCATCGTTACCGGGCCCATACCCAATTGAGTGTCACATCAGATCGTGGACCAATGACAGTCGCGACAAAGTCTACACGAGTCCCCCGTGCTTACAAGGCTGAACTGGACCCTTCCTCCGCGCAAATCGAAACGTTCGAGCGCCATGCTGGCGCGTCCCGATGGGTGTGGAATTGGGGTCTCGCAAGGAAGACCACGGTCATTGCTCTATGTCAGTTGCCCATTGAACGCGTCAGAATTCCGACGGCCTACGACCTCGGGAAGGAAATTGTCCAACTCAAACGGACGACCCACCGCTGGCTTGCAGAGATCTCGAAGATGGTCCCTCAGAAGGCATTAGAAGATCTCGATACAGCCTTCAAGAACCTCTACGAGAACCACTGCGGTTTCCCGAAGTTCAAGAGCAAGAAGTGGTCAAAGAGATCCTTTCGGCTCCAGGGGAACTGCCCCACTACGCCAAAGGTCATCGACGTCCAAAAACGGCGGGTTCGGCTCCCCTTCTTCGGCTGGATTCGGGTAAAGCACGGTCAGGCCGGCTACCTCCCGATCACGCCGAACGACCGAGTGAAGATTCACTCCGCCACGGTGAGCGAGCGGGCCGGTCGATGGTTCGTGAGCTTGAACGTCCAGGAGGAGCTTTCCGAACAGAGGCCCGTAGAGGGTCCGGTCGTCGGCGTGGATCTCGGCATCAGCCGCTTGGCGACAGTCAGTGACGGCTCAGTCATCGAAAACCCAAAGCCTTTGCGTCGCATGGAGCGGAGTCTCAAACATTTGCAGCGAGTCGTGTCTCGCAGGCGGAAAGGCTCCTCGAATCGACATAAGGCCGTGTTGAGGGCTCAACATCTCTACCTCCGAATCACGAACGTCCGCAAGGATGCGTTGCACAAGGCCACAACGATGCTGGCGAAAACCAAGTCGGTCGTGGTTGTGGAAGACTTGGCGGCGCGGGGCTTGTTGAAGAACCACCGTCTAGCTAAGTCCGTTGCAGATGCCTCGTGGTCGGAATTCGTCCGGCAACTAGGGTACAAGACACGCTGGTACGGATCGAAATTGGTCAAAGCCGACCGGTTCTTCCCGTCCACAAAGACTTGTTCCAAGTGCGGCACTGTCAAACTCGAGATGTCCCTTGCCCAACGGACCTTCCATTGTGAGTGTGGTCTGGTGATGGACCGCGACTTGAACGCGGCCATCAACCTGTCCCGGTGGCCGGCAGTTGGCCGGACACATGAAACGCCTGTCCGAGACGAGAGGTCGCAGGTCGAAAACCGGTGCTCGTCAATGAAGCAGGAACCTCGTTTTCAAGTTGCCCTTTGATGGCGACAATGAGACGAGCAACGCACACGCTCTTCATGACGCCGACCTCCTCGACGCGACGGACGTCCTCCAGAGAATCTAACGAGGCTTCCAGTCGGAACGACCGACACCGCGTTCAGCGGCCTCCCGGTAGGAGTTAAGTATTAACGGCCGCTTTTCGCGGAGAGGGAATGAAATGGCCCAAGAGGAGCGGGACCTGATGCCCACGATCGTGCCGATGGTCGCGTACGAAGACCCCGCCACGGCGATCGACTGGTTGGTCCGTGCCTTCGGGTTCCGGGAAAACAAAGACCAGCGGATGAAGGACCGCGACGGGCGGATCACCCACGCGGAGTTGCGACTCGGGGAAGGCCAGGTCTTCGTGGCGACGCCGACACCGGACTACCAGAGCCCGAAGCATCACCGGGAGACGTGCGCGGCCGCGCGCAAATGGTCTTCGGTCCCATGGGTTACCGACGGGCTCCTCGTCCACGTAGATGACGTCGATCGTCACTTCGCTCGGGCGAAGAGCGAGGGCGCGACGATGCTTTCCGATCTCGAGGACAACCCGGTCGGCCGGTTGTACCGTGCCGAAGACATCGAAGGACATCGGTGGATGTTCGTCAAGCCCCGTGCGTGATTGCATCCGATCGCGGCAGAGGACTAGCCTTTCGCGCCTCGAGCTCGGAGGAGTTCCGCGACCGCCGCGTGGCCTTCTTCCCGCGCGTCGTCCGCGGGGGTGTGGCCTCCATCGCGCACCGCGTTCGGATCCGCCCCGTGATCGAGGAGCATCCGGACGACCTCGAGGTTCCCGTGCTGCGCGGCTTTGTGCAGCGTCGTGGCGTTGCCCTCGCTCCGCGTGTTCGCGTCCGCTCCCGCCGCGAGCAGGATCCGCACGGCCTCCGCGCGGTTCCCCGAGACCGCAGCATCGACGGCCGTGTTCGCGAACCGGCTCGGCAGCTTCAGGTTCACGTCCGCCCCGTGCTCGAGGAGGACCTTGATCGCTTCCGGGTGGCCGAAGAACGCGGCGAGCCCGAGCGGCGTGAAGCCCTCCTCCTTGTTCGGCTCGTTGATCCGAACGGGGGATTGTCCCAGGATCGTCTTGAGCCGCCGCGCGTTCCCGACCGTCGCGGCCTCGTAGAGGTTCAACGCGTCCTCCGGCGTGCGGTCGAGCAACACCTTGACCGCGTCCGCGGCGTCGTAGTACATCGCCGTCAGCACGAGCGTGCCGTTCGGGGTGTGCATCCGGAGGAGCGACGGATGGCGGTCCAGGATCGAGGTCAGCTTCGTCGCATCGTTCTTCTGGGCGGCCTTGAGCAGGTCGTCTTCGTCCCCCATCGCCACGCCTCCGGAGCTAAGCCGGTCCCGGGGCTATGAAGGTTGTGACGCGTCACGTGACGACTTGCGTCTCTCCGCACGACGGGCACATGACCTCGATCGGGCGGCGGCTCGTTGTGAGGTCGATCGGCTTCCCGCACCGCCGGCAGTTGACGGACATCGGCGTGGCGGCGGGCGCGTGCATAGGTCCCTCGGCAGGCGGCGGGGGCGTCCGCCAATGGAGGAATCCGAAGCCGCCGCCGGTCTGCCGCCAGAGCCCGACGACCGCGACGAGCAGCACGAGGAAGAGGAGCCCGAGGACGATCGCATAGACCGGCGCGCCTCCGACGTCCGTAGACCAGAACCCGCCGCCCCCGCTCGTCGCCATTGGGACCGACTGGATCGCGGTGGCGCCCGTGTTCGCCTCGCTCGCGAACACGGCGATGCCGCCTCCGCCGGTGCCGGCCGGGAGGGTCAGGGTGAAATCCGCCGCCGCGACCGTCGTGATGGCGGTCTCGGTCACCGCGCCGATCGTCAGGGTCCAGCGGAACTGGCTCGGCCACGACGCGGGTCCGCGCGCGGTCAGCGCGAGGTGGGCGTGGATCACGTCGCCCGCCACGTACGAAGGCTTGTCGAACGTCACGCCGAGCACGAACCCGCTCGCCTGAGCGATCGTGGCCAGGGCCTGCGTGCTATTCCCGCGGTCCGTCGCCGTCACGCGGAACAGGTAGAAGCGACTCGACGGCTTCGGCGTCGTGAACGAGAAGAACGTGTTGTTGGTGGCCCCGGAGAAGACGACCGTCGCCGCCGAGTCGTCGACTTCGTACGTGTAGGTCGGGCTCGTGATCACGTGGGAAGCCACGCTGTAAAACGCCGAGATCGTGTCGCCCGGATTGTAGTCGCCGCGGTCGAGGCCGAGCGCCATGTAGGCGAGCGAAACCGTCGCGCTCTGCACCGAGCTCCCGACGACGAGGCCTTGCCCATCGTTCACCGTGACGTCGAACCGGAGGGTGCCCGTGTAGGTCAGGGCGATCGGGTATGGGAACGTCGCGGGCCCGTTTGCGGTCTGGTTCAGCACTCGGAACAAGAAGTCGCGGACCCGCCACGTGTATGTATAGTTCGCCGGCGCCGGGGTACGGTACACGATCGCGGTCGCGCTCGCGGTGTCCCCGCTCAGGTACGACGACTTGTCGAGGACCACGGTTGCGGTCATCGCAGCCGCGGGGTCGATCGGACGCGGCGCCGCCCTCCCGGTCGAGGCGACCGCCATGGCGACTGCGAGGAAGGCAATCACAAACGCGAGGCCGAGGGCTTGGGCCCTCCAGCGGTGGGTGAACGACATGCGACGTTCCATCCCGGAGTCCGCAGAAAGGTCCCGCGGACGGCGCCGCATCGTGTCTGACCTACTTAATCGTTTGGTCGGCTGTTTGTCCGACTTCCTCCGGGGGAGGACTGCGTCGGACTGCCGGCGTGGAGGCGGGCGAACAAGTCGTCCGCGCGGGCCCGCCAAGGCGCCGCGTCCGCGCCGCGGCCCTGAGCCTCGTACAGTTGCGCGAGATCCTGGTAGCGGCTCGCGAGCGAATAGGGATTGTCGAGTCGCGCGATGAGCTCGACGGACCCGAGCAGGTTTTGCTCCGCCTTCGCCCAGTCCCCGCGCTTCGCGAAAACGAGGCCGAGGTTCGCTTGGGCGGTCGACACGGCGACCGGATCGCCGATCGTCTTCGCAAGGCGAAGCGCGCGTTCCGCGCTCGTCGCCGCAGCCTCGACCGCCTCGAGGCGCAGGAAATTCTCGACCGCATTCGCGAGGGCGATCGAGGCGAACCGCACGTCCCCCGCCCCCAACGCGATTTCCGCGGACCGCTCGAACGCGACGGCGGCCTGATCGGGGTCGCCTTCCCGGCTCAGGACGATCCCGAGGTTGATCTGAATCGCGGCGTCGTCTCGGGTCCGGTGGCGGGACATCGATGCGGCTTCGGTGAGGCGGGCCTTCGCCCGCGGATAGTCGCCTTGTGCGATCAGCGCGGCGCCGAGGTCGACCAGGGCGCGAATCTTTTCGCGGGAGCCGTCCTCGAGGATCGTCGCCGCACGCTCCAGATGCCCGATGGCGGCGCTCATGTCCCCGAGGCGGCGCTCGACCGCCCCGAGGGCGCGTAGCGCTTCCCCCTCGGCGGTCGGGTCGGACAGCGCTTCAGCTTCTTGGACCGCCTCCCTCAGCATCGTTCGCGACTCCGCGTACGAGCCGAGCCGGTTCGCGATGCGGCCGAGTCGGATGTGGGCCCGGAGCCGTTCCGAGGGCGCACCCGTCGCGACGATCCGCTCGAGCACGGCGCGGGCCTCCGTGAACTTGCCCAGGAACATCTCGGCTTCCGCCAGGAGCTCCTCGAGCCGAGGATCTCGCGGCACGCGGAGCAGCGCGGCCTCCAGGTCGCCCGCGCGAGCGCTCTCTGCCAATCCCGGGCCGATCTCGATCAGGCGGCTCGCGGCCCCATCCAGGTCGCCTGCTTCGATCCGATGGTGGGTTTCCTCGAGGCCGTCGCCTCGGTCCGCCCAGTACGCGGCGGCCTGCGCGTGGGCGGCGCGCTTCTGTGTCTCCGGCATCCGTCGGAGGAAGAACTCCTTGACGAGATCGTGGACCAGGTAGCCTTCGTCGCGGTGGTCCAGGAGCGCCCGCCGACCGAGTCGCCGGAGCTGGGACACGGTCGCGCCGAAAACCTCGGGCGATCGCGCGGGGCGCCGGAAGACCGCGAACGTCCGGAGGAGATTCTCCGCTTCGTCGTCGAGCCCTTCCAGGACCGTCTCGAGCACGTATCGTTCCGTCTCCACCGCTCCGGCGTCGAGCCCGCTCGTCGCGAACATCTCCAGCGCGAGCGGATGGCCGCCGGTCGCCGCGATGACCTGACGCGTTTCCCCCGGAGCGAGGGCAGCCCCGCGGGCTGCGAGAAGTGCCCCCGCGGACCCTTCATCGAGGCCATGGAGCCGCACCTCGAGGACCCGTCCCTGTATGAGGTCGGGCCGTTCGAAGAACGTGGGCTGGGTGCGGCTCGCTACGACGATCTTCGCGTCCGGAAGACGTTCGACGAGGGCGCGCAGGATCGCGTCGGCGGGCGGGCAGGCGTGGAGGTCGTCGAGGACGAGGGCGAACCCCGCGAGGTCCTCGCGTAAGACCGCGATCGCTTCCGCCGGGTCGTACGCGGGACGGGTGATCGCCGCCTTCAGCCGACGCCGGCCTTGGCGGGCGAGGAAGTCCGCGAAGGAACTCAGGAGGCCGTGGGCATCGTCGTGGGCGTAGAGCCGCCGGATGAGCGTCGGCCGTCCGGCCTGCGGGAAGACGTGCGCCACGAGCGCGGACTTCCCGATCCCTGCGACGCCGATGACGACCGCGACCGCGTTCGAGTCGGAGGCGAGCCATTCCGTCAGGATGCGGACTTGTTCGGTCCGGCCGAAGAACGGATGGCTGGGGACCGCGGCTCGAGGCTGCGGCGCAGGGCGTGGGAGCTCAACGACCTCCGCCGCGAGGACCCGCTGGACGGCCTCCGCCTCCCGTAGCCCGGCGCGCCGGAGCGCCTCGATCGCCTCCGCCCCCGGGACGACCCGTCGTCCGTCGGGGCCCGACAGCTCCAAGGTCCGGGTCCGCGCGTGGTCCCGCATCCGCCGGGAGACCTCCTGTCCTGCCGGGGTGAGTTCGTACACCTTGCGCCGGGAGCGGGCGTTCGTGACGTGGGCCATCCGCTCGCCGACCTTCCCGGTCGACTTCAGGCGCTTCAATTCGAGCGCGACGTGGGCGCGGCTCAGCGCAAGGGCGGCCGCGATCCCATCCTGGGTCATCTCGACGGGGCACTCGTAGGCGTCCGCGTGCCGCAGAAATCCGGACAGGTGGACGAGAATCCGCTCTCCCACGGTGACGCTGGGCAAGATCCCTCCGCCCCTCCGGGCCCGGTATCGGACGGACGTTACTTAACGATGTGGTCCGCGGCGTCGATTAGGCGATTCGCGCGATAATTTCCGGGAGAGCCGTGAGGTCGGTCGCTTCCGCGTCCGGAGTTGGGTCCCCCGGTCCGCGGTGGACGCCCGCCCGGTTCACCCATACGGTCCGCATGCCGAGGCGCGATGCGCCCGCGATGTCTGCATGGAGCGAGTCGCCGACGTGGACCACGTCCCGCGGTGCGACCTGGAGGGATTCGAGGGCGGCCTCGAAGATCCGCGGCCGCGGCTTGTACGTCCTCGCGGATTCCGACGTGATGACCGCGTCGAACCGCAAGCCGTTCCGTTTCAGGATGTCGATCAGGAATTCGTGGTCCGCGTTCGAGACGACGGCTCGCGGAATTCCGTCCAAGGCGGCGAGGACCGCGGGCACCTCCGCGTAGGCCTTCGCCTGCCGCCACAGTGAGACGAGCTGGTCCACGTACGGTCGTGGGTCGCCCTCGATTCCGTGCTCGCGGAACGCCTTCCCGAGGCTGCCCTCCGTGATTTCTTCCAGGGTGAGGAAGGAATCCCCCTCCGGCCCGAAGAAGTGACGGTCCCAGGTTGCGAGGAGCGCCTCCGGATCGACCGCGAGTTGGTGGTCATCGCATACGGCGCGCGCGATCCGAATCAGGACGTCCCGGCCCGTGTCGATGAGCGTCCCGAATGCGTCGAACGTGATCGCGCGGACCATGACGTGTTCAACAGGACCGCTCCGCCCTTATCGCTTTCGGCTCCGGCCGAAGTCGCAAAGGGATTGCAGCGGACAGGCATCGCATGCCGGATCGGCATGCCTGCAGAGTGCTTTCGCATGGGCCACGAGAAGTGCGTGGTACTCCTGGTATCGGGCGAGATCGCGAGGCAAGCGGCGTTCGAAGAAGCGCTGGACCGCGCCGTACTCCGCGGTGTCGAAGAGCCCGATTCTCCCGCCGATCCGGATCGTGTACGCGTCCACGACGAACACGGGATGGCGCCCCGCATAGAGCAAGATTGAGTCCGCGGTCTCGGGTCCAATCCCGTCTTGGGCGAGGAGATTCGCGCGGACCACCTCGGTCGGACGGTTGAAGTATGTCGCGAGGTCTCCGTCCGATTCCTCGACGAGATGACGGCAGAACGCCTTGAGTCGCGCGGGTTTCGTGCGGTAGAGGCCCGCGATTCGGACGTGTCTTCGGATGACCGCCACGGGCGCGGCCGCGAGCCCGTGCACCTCGAGGAGACCCGCGCCTTTCAGGTTTCGGATTGCGGTTGCCACGTTCCGCCACGCGGTCTGCGACATGAGGAGGGCGCCGACGATCGCCTCGAACGGCGTCTCCGCAGGCCACCAACCCTGCGGACCGTAGTGCGCGAGGAGTCGGTCGAACGTCTCCTGCACTCGGTCCGTCACGGGGGCGGCGATGGCGAACTCGCGCATGAGGATTGCCCGATGGTCCCGCCGGTTTTAAGGGCCACAATCCATCCGGGCGCGTGGTCCCGGTCGCAACGGCCTCCTTCGCGCTGTCTCTCGACGAGCTTCTGTTCCGAGCGCTCAATTCCGCCGGCACGAACGCGGCGATGGACGCCCTCATGGTCGTGATCACGACGCTCGGGGCCGCGTTCATCATCGTGCTCTTCGCGGTTCCTCTGTGGTGGCGGGGATACCGCGAGGCCACGTTCGACTTCCTCTTGCTGCTGGGCATCACGGTCGTCCTAACAGAAGGAATCAAGTTCCTCGTAGGGCGGCCCCGTCCGTGCACGGGCGTCCTGCCCAACGTGCGGACCCTCATCGGATATGGCTGCGACGCGGAGTTCGACCCCTCCTTCCCCAGCGGCCATGCCTCGCGTGCCTTCGCGCTCGCGGCATTCGTCGGCCTGCGATTCCGGTGGCGGGCGGGGAGCGCCGCGTATGCGTTCGCGGTCCTCGTCGGCGTCAGCCGAATCTACCTCGGGGTCCATTGGCCTTCCGATGTGCTCGCCGGGGCGCTCCTCGGAGTCGGCCTCGCCCTCGCCTTCGAGTTCAGCAGCAAACGCCTCGGGGGATATCGGCGAATGCGCGCCCGGATCCTTGAGCTGATCCCACACTGGAAGCGGCCCGCCTAAGCCTCTCCGAGAAGACCCTTCGCCTTCGACAGGGCGTCGGCCACCGCCTTGCCGAACGCGGCCGTCTGCTTTTCCGTCAGCGCAACAAAGAACATCTTCCCGGTCACGCCGTGGACCGTGAGGATCCCGCCGTCCGCGACGACCGTGACCCGATTCGGCGCGTTCCGCTTCATCGTCGCATACATGACTTCGAGGGCGCCGAGGAGCGTTGCCGCCATCGTCGCGAAGTTGTCGACCTGCGCGTCGTCCGGGAGGACCCACGCGACCGGCACCCCAGAGCGAGAGACGATCGCGGACATCTTCGCGCTCGTGCGGGCGTTGAACTCTTGGAGCAACTTCCGCAACGCCTCGGCCGCGACCGGCATCCGTCTCCCTCCGGAGTGGCGGGCGATGCGCCCCTCGTTATTTAGCACTTGTTGCGCGGTCGTCGAGGACGGGGCGGGCGTGCCGATCCGAGCCGCCCCGTCGGGTCTGCGAGCAAATGCCAAATAGCCGAAGGCCGATAGCGAGCCGAGAGGGAGGGATTTGCGGGGACTCCTCCTCGCCGCGACGGTTGCCGTACTGCTCTCAGTGGGCTCCCTCGCCGGCGACTTCTCCGGAACCGCGTCGGCCCGAGGCGCCGTACTGCCGGACTCCATTCCGTTCGGGTCCGGGTACGATTGGACGAACATGAGCCCGAGCGGCGGGCCCGCCGGGACGATCGTGAACATGGCGATGGTGTACGACTCCGCGGCGGACCGCATGGTGGTGTTCGGCGGGACCGACTTCCAGGGTCACGGGAGCGACACGACGTGGGCGTACGACTTCGAGTCGAACACCTGGACGGACCGGAACCCCGAAACGCATCCTCACGCGGGCTGGCTCGACCGCGCCGCCTACGACATCTGGGCCCATCGGATGATCATGTTCGGCGGCTACGACAGCGTAACAGAACGGTTCACGAACGAAACGTGGGCATACGACTACGCCGGGAACAGCTGGAGGAACCTCTCCGCCGCCCGGGCTCCTTCCCCGCGCACGAGGCCGGGCCTCGCCTTCGATTCGCAATCCGACCGGGTCATCTTGTTCGGCGGCCAGGCGAATGGCTTCTACGAGTACAGCAACGAGACCTTCTCGTACAACCTGTTCTGGAACACATGGACGAACATGTCGCCCGCCGTGCATCCGGCAGCCCGGCGTTCGTCGATGATGGCGTACGACTCGAAGGCGGACCGCATGATCCTGTTCGGCGGCACGGACGACGGAAGTCCGGGGTACGGTCACGGACCGTACAACGATACTTGGGCGTACGACTACGAGACGAACACATGGACGAATATGAGCCAGGCCATCGCGCCGTCCCCGCGCTATCACGGCGGCTTCGCGTACGACTCCGGAGTCGACCGGTTCGTGCTGTACGGCGGCATCGGGGACGACAACTCGCCCTTCGAAACGTGGCTGTACGACTACAACAACAACACGTGGAGCCTCATTGGGCCGGACCACTCGCCCCCGCCGAAGGCGCTGATGGGGATGGCGTTCGATACGCAATCGGCCCGGACGATCATGTTCGGCGGCAACGCCGGCGCGAATACCCCGGGGAACGAGACGTGGGCGTTCACGGCCGAGAATCCGCCGCAGGACTCCGAGACCGACTGGACGAACATGAACCCGAGCGACGCGCCGGCCGGCTATCTGAACCTGGCGATGGTCTACGATTCCGACGCGGACCGGATGATTGCCTACGGCGGTTGGGACGGAACTGACGACGCCAGCAACGAGACGTGGGCGTACGATTTCGAATCGAATACGTGGACGAACTTGCATCCGGCGGGGCATCCGGATGCCACACACCTCTTGCGCGCCGCGTACGACAGCGGATCCCGGCAGACGATTCTCTTCGGCGGATGGAGGGGGACCATTAGCGATGGAACGTACTCGAGCGGGACGTGGGGGTACGATTTCTCGTCGAATACATGGACAAACCTCACCCCGTCCGAACATCCGTCTGCGCGATCGAGACAGGGCATGGCGTACGATGCGCAGTCGGCCCGGACGATCCTCTTCGGCGGCCACACGATCGACAACACATACGACAACGAAACATGGGCGTACGACGCGGCCCAGAACCGGTGGACGAACATGGCGCCCGCCGTCGCGCCGCCCGGGCGGCGATCGCCCGGCATGACGTACGATTCGAAGTCGAACCGGATGATCCTGTTCGGCGGCTACGACTCATACTCGGATGTAGTGTACAACGACACCTGGGCGTACGACTTCGACACGAACACGTGGACGAACATGAGCCCACCGGATGGGCCGGCCGGGCGCTGGGGAATGGGCTTCTCCTACGATTCAGCGATCGATCGATGTATTCTCTTCGGCGGGACTGCAGACGACAACAGTAAGACATGGGCGTACGATTTCACGAACAACTCCTGGAGCATCCTGCACCCGCTCCACTCTCCGCCCTTCCATGAGTTCCAGGGGATGGCGTACGATTCGCAGTCCGCGCGGACCATCATGTTCGGCGGCAACACCAACGACACGTGGGCGCTCGCCACCGCGCCCGGCCCGCCCTCGGCGCCGGACAACATCTGGATCCGGCCGGGCAACGGATATCTCGAGCTCCACTGGCGGGCTCCTCCGGACGACGGCATGTCGCCGATCACCGGCTACCGCATCTACCGCTCCACGAACCCGGGACAGGAAGCGCTGTTCGCGGAGCTCGGCAACCTCGACACGTGGACCGACTCGAACGTGACGAACGGCGAGACGTACTACTACCAGCTGAGCGCGCTCAACGCGTACGGCGAAGGGCCGCGTTCCGGCGCGGTCTCCGCCGAGCCCGACGGGACGCCTCCCGTGACGAACGCCTCCCTGTCGGGGCGTCTCGGGAACGAGGGCTGGTGGCTGTCCACCGTCACCGTCAAGCTGACGGCCTCGGACGACAACAGCGGCGTGGCGTCGACCTCGTACCGCGTGGACGGGGGCGATTGGCAGACCTACGGCTTCCCGGTGTGGGTCAGCGGCACCGGCGAGCACACGGTCGACTTCTACTCCACCGACAACGCGGGGAACGTCGAGGGGTGGCACAGCGTCGGATTCCGCATCGACTCGACGGCCCCGCTGACCACGATCTCCCTCGACGGCGCCGCGAGTGACGACTACTGGTTCCATTCAATCGTGACGGTCGACATCGCCGCAACGGACGCGGGGAGCGGCGTCGGCTCCACCCAGTATCGTCTCGACGGCGGCACCTGGGCGACGTATTCCGCACCGTTCGATGTCGGCGACGGCGAGCACACCGTGGATGCGTACGCGGTCGACGTTGCGGGAACGAGCGGCCCGGTGGTCTCGAGGTCGTTCGGGGTCGACACGACGCCCCCGATCACGACCGCGGAAATCGCGGGGCCGCCGGGAGAGAACGGATGGTATGTCGGGGCCGTGCAGGTGACGCTCGCCGCGACCGACGCGCTCGGGACGCCGACGATCTGGGTTCGCGTGGATGGCGGCAGCTGGACGAGGTACACAAGCTCGCTCCGTTTCGATACCGGTGTGCATACGTTCGACTACTACGCCGTTGATGCCTCGGGCCTTCAAGAGGGGGTTCAGACGCAGATGGTCTCGATCGACTCCGCGGCCCCCGCCGCGAGCGCGTCGCTTCCTCCGCCTGCGGCGTCCGGTTGGTATACGTCTCCGATTCCCGTGACGATCACCGCCTCGGACGCCTTGAGTGGCGTTGCCTCCATTTTCTATCGGATCGACGGCGGCGCGTGGCAGACCTACACCGGATCCTTCCTGCTCACGCCAGAGGGGGATCACACGCTCGAGTACGTCGCGGTCGATGCGGCCGGGAACCGAGGGTTGACTCAATCGACATTCGTGCGCACCGATACGACCGCACCGGTCGTCTCGGCTCCGCCGGCGCTTCTCGTCACGACGTCCCAGGTGACCCTCTCGTGGACCGGGACCGACGCGGGATCGGGAATCGATCATTATGAGGTCCGCGTGGATGGCGGCACGTTCGAGTCCGTCGGAAACGAGAGATCGGTTTCGTTGCAGCTGGTGGACGGATCGCACACAATCGTGATTCGGGCGATCGATCGGGCGGGGAACGAAGCCTCCACCGTAGTCACCGTGCGAGTCGACACGAGTCCGCTCAGCGCGTCCGGCCCGTACGGCG
>Ga0209056_10003243_pt1 | contig 17417 bp, 11 predicted proteins | sample GraSoiAngelo_114_FD_185876 | JGI IMG/M metagenome (GOLD analysis project Ga0209056, IMG submission 185876) | Grasslands soil microbial communities from the Angelo Coastal Reserve, California, USA - 14_0903_13_40cm (SPAdes) (version 2) | ecosystem: Environmental > Terrestrial > Soil > Grasslands... | reverse complement strand
GTTTACGATATAAACCGCGCGAAAGCTACATCTGTTGCTGCCGAGGTTGGTTGCGCGGCGAGCCAGGATTTGTCGGAAGTCACGGCAGAATCGGACGTGATCTTCACGGTAGTGACTGATGACAACGCGGTGCGGCAAATCTTTACCGGAGCTGGTGACAACTTACTCGTAAATGCACGAGGGAAATTATTCATCAACTGCGAGACAATCTCGCCGGGGGTCGAGATCGATGTTGAGAAGCTAGCGCATCAAGCCGGCGCGGAAAGTCTCGAAGCATGCATGGCCTCGAGCATCACCCAGGCACGCGACGGTAAGCTCTATCTGATGTGCGGCGGAGATGAAGCGACATTCCGCAAAGCTGAACCGATTTTGAAGGAGCTCGGTTCAGTCGTGCGCTATATCGGCAAGTCTGGCGAAGCCGCCAAGGTAAAAGCGCTGGTTAACATGGTGATGAACATCAACACCGCCGGTCTGGCTGAAGGACTCGCGCTCGGCGCAGCGCTTGGTCTCGATCTGGAAATGCTGCGAAAGGTGTTTTCGCAAACCGGCGCGAACTCGCGGGTGCTCGAAACCGACGGCGAAGACATGCAAAATCGCGAGCACAGCTGCTATTTCTCCGCTGCGCACGCAGCCAAAGACAGCGGAATCGCTTCTGAGCTGGCGCGCAGCCTCGGTCTCGATCTACCGCTCGCGCGCGCGACCAAGGGACAATACGACCGCATGGTCGCAGAAGGTTTGGGGGAGCTCGATAAATCCGGCATCGCCGAGCTCACCTTCAAAGATCGCCATAAACATTCCGGCGATCGTGTGTGAATTGTCGCGGCGCGCGGGCGACTTAAGCTTCGAGGGCGTTTTGCGGGTGAGAGGAGGTTAACAGCATTCGAACCGCGGGTGGATTGGCATCAGTCTCGCGCCAAAGCGGAGCTAAAGAGCAAAGAACGCGCACTTTTGCTCAAAGCCTTTTAACTCGAATTCGCCAAGCGAGCGCACTGGAACCAGTTCTCGCAATTTTATATGCGCCGTTTCGCTCAGCGCGCAAGGCTCGCCCAACGAACTAGCCAGTTTTTCCAAGCGGAAGATCAAATTTACTTCGCCTCCCACCAAGCTCTCTTCACCCATCGACGCGACACCGCCCATCGCGACCGGCCCGAAGTGAACAACGAAGCGAAACTCCGGCCATTCTTTTCGTTGCAATTCTTTCAGTGCCGAGATTACCGCCACGATCTCTTTCGGGCTCGTAATGGCATCGGGCCAATAGGCAAGGTAACCATCGCCGAGATATTTGTTAATTATCCCGTGCTGACTCTCGATAATCTCCTTACAACGAAAAATCCACGCTCCGAGAAGGACATCCAAGTCCTCGCTCTGCATGTGGCGACTGAGGGGCGTAAAACCACGAATGTCCGCGACGAGAAGCCAGCAAGGAATATTCTCGATTTCCCGCAACGTTCGCTGCGTCACCACCGTTTTGTATTCGTCTGGAATCGCGAGCGGCTGCCGGAATGTGAAAACCTGATCTCCGATTGTGATTTGATCGCCGTCGGTCAGTCGAATCGGTTGATGAATCCTTCGCTTGTTTAGAAAAGTTCCGTTGCTGCTACCAAAATCGATCAGCCAGGGTTCGCCGATATTTTGCAGATGAATAAGCGCGTGCCGGCGCGACACTTTCGGTGATTCCAACAAGATCGTGTTGGCGGCGGTTCGTCCGAGCGAACAACTGCCACAGATCGGATAGCGTTTGCCGTCGGCTGTCTCCAGCCAAGCACCTTGCTCTGGGGGTAAGTTCACTTAGAGACATTCTACCGAAAAGTGATCATGGACGCAAAGTGTCTCAAACGACGGGGAACCGCTGCGAGCCGGCGATGAACCTCAAGAGGCGTTGTAGGAAGAGGCTCTTCGAGCTTTTAGCTTCCTTCCTAGCCTAATTATGTATACTGGGGTCAAAGTGAGTAACCAACGCGCAGGCGATGTTATGGGCGCGACTTCGCGTGAGTTTGCCAGCCGACAAAAAGTCTTTGGACGCTACATGCTGATCAAGGTTCTCGGGCGAGGCGGAATGGGAATTGTCTGGCTTGCGCGCGACGAAGAACTGGAGCGCGATGTCGCGCTAAAATTTCTTCCCGACCTCATGATTCATGATCATGCGGCGTTTGACCACCTTAGGCGCGAGGCAAAGCGCTGCCTCGAACTGACGCATCCGCACATCGTCCGGATACATGACTTCGTGCATGACGAACGCTCCGGCTGCATTTCGATGGAGTATATCGATGGCGAAACGCTATCGAACTTGCGAGCTGAGAAAGAGCAAAGGGTCTTCGAGCCGGATGAGATCGCTAGGTGGATGAGTCAGCTTTGCGACGCGCTCGATTATGCGCACAATCGCGCGAACGTCATCCATTGTGACTTGAAGCCTGCAAACCTGATGGTGAATCAACGGGGCGATCTGAAGATACAAGACTTTGGTATAGCTCGCAGTCTAACTGATCCCGTCAGCCGGTTAACAGTGGAGCAAGGCCGGAGCGGCACGCTCGTTTATATGAGCCCACAACAACTCAATGGCGAGCGCTGGACACAGTTGGATGACATCTACTCGTTAGGCGCAACCATCTACGAATTGCTTACGAGCAAGCCGCCGTTTTATTCGGGCAACATCGATCGGCAGATTTGCGAGCGAGTTGCTCCTTCGATGACGGAGCGGAGGAAAGAATTGGACATCGAGCCGCCGCTCGTTCCACCGCTTTGGGAAGATGCGATCGCAGCATGTCTGGCAAAGGATCCGTCGCGGCGCCCACAATCGGCTGCCGAGGTTGCGCAGCGACTGCAGCTTGCCTCAAGGCAGACAAGAACAACAAGGAGGGCCCTCGGCAAGAGCTCGAACAAGAAAGCGCTGCTTATCGGTGGCATCGCGATGCTCTCCGTTCTCTCGCTTGCCGGCTTGTACTTGGGAGTATTGAAGCCGCAAGCCAAACCGGTATCACAGGCGGCTGCGATTCCGGAAAAATCGATTGCAGTCTTGCCCTTCGAAAACCGGAGCGAAGAAAAAGCGAACGCCTACTTTGCGGACGGTATCCAGGACGAGATTCTGACGCGGTTATCCAAGATTGCTGATCTGAAGGTGATCTCGCGCACATCGACGCAGCACTACAAAAGTGCGCCCGAAAACCTGCCTGAAATCGCCAGAGAACTTGGCGTTGCCCACATCGTGGAAGGCAGCGTGCAGAAGAGAGGTGACGTCGTGCGCGTGAACGTCCAGCTGATCAAAGCAGCCAATGATTCCCATCTTTGGGCCGACACATTTGATCGCAAACTGACCGACATCTTTTCGGTCGAAAGTGAGGTTGCCAAAGCTGTCGCCGACCAACTGCGCGTACATCTCACGGGCCGGGAAGAGCAAGTCATCAATGCCAAACCGACAGACAATCCTGAGGCCTACGATGCTTACCTGCGCGGTCTGGCTTATAATCTGAAAACGCAAACCACACCGGCGAACTCTCTTGGTGCACAGAAATATTTCAGAGAAGCGGTGCGGTTGGACCCGAAGTTCGCGCTTGCCTGGGCGCTGCTGTCGATCGTAGAGGCGCGCGGCTACGTCACACAGACTCTTCAACCAACGCTCGTCCTGCGTGAAGAGGTAAGGCAGGCGGCTGAAACCGCCTTCACTCTTCAGCCCAATCTCGGGGAGGCTGTATTGGCCAAGGGATTTTATCATTACGCCTGTCTTAAGGATTACGACACCGCCGTGCGTTACCTTGAACAAGCACGTCAGTTCCTGCCGAATAGCAGCCGGATTCCTGAGTCGCTGGCCTATGTCACCCGGAGGCGAGGCGAGTGGGAGCGGAGCGAGGCATACTTCAACGAAGCCGAGCGGCTTGACCCGCGCGACACTCTCCTACTCGTCGAGCATGCATATTCCTATATTTCCCTTCGGCGTTTCCCGGAAGCGCTCCGGAAGCTTGAGCAGGTTCTCGATATCACGCCGGACGACGTAGATGCTCTGGCGCTAAAGGCGAGTATCGCACAAGCGGAGGGAGACCTGCCGCGAGCAGCTGGACTACTCGCTCCGCTGTATCTGAACGCCGACGACACCCAGGCGTTGGAAGCACAAGTTTACCAAGCGATTTTGGAGCGCCGCCCCGCGCAAATCATCCCTCGGCTAAAGGAAATAATTGCCAAGCCCAATCCAACGCTGGGTTTCGTCAATGGCGAACTGCGCTTTTGGCTAGGCTGGGCGCAGGAAGTCGCAGGCGACCATGCCGCCGCCTACGAAAGTTGGCGACAGGCACGCAAAGAACTGGAACCTTTTCTCAAAGAACAGCCGGACAATTATAGCCTTATTGGAGATCTCGCGCTGACCATGATGGGTCTCGGTGACAAGGCCGCCGCGTTGGCTCTGTCGGAAAGCGCCATAGCCGCGAATCCAATTGAGAAGGACGCGATGCGCGGTCCGGTCTCAATCGAGATCCTTGCGCGGGTGGCAGCGCGCATGGGAGAACCCGATCGCGCCATCGTCGCTTTACAGAAACTACTTTCGATACCGTATGCAGGTCCACTGGCTGACAACGCCCCGCTTACTCCGGCGCTGCTCCGGCTGGATCCGATGTTCGATCCGCTCCGGAATGATCCGCGCTTCCAAAAACTCGTCGCTTCGCCCGCGCCAAAGTAATCCTGGCCCGATTTATAGTTCGTCAACGCGGGGCTTGTGCAGCTCTATTAAGCCAATCTCGGCTGGTTCAACCAGCCATTGCAACCATTCCCAGATCGTCTCGCGATCCAACGCTACACGTCGCTGATTAACTCGGCGGCGGGGGTGGAGGCGGCGGAGGCGGCTTGGGCGTCGGCGTCGGCGTCGGCTCGTTTGGCCCCGGGTAATTTGGGTGTTGTTCAGAAGCATTTGTCACAGTCATACGAACAGTCTGACTTGATTCGTTTCTAATGTCACGCTTTTTTCAACGTTTGTTTTCGTTGGCGCTCGAAGTCTGCACCGAGACATTCCCGCCCGTCGAACATCAGTTTAGGATAATTAGGACTGTGTTTTGCAACAAAGTGCAGAAACAATTGAATATATCCCCCGATGCGAAATCGTTCTCTCCAATGTTCAACCTCGGTTCCAGCATAAACACACGCGTCACCCTCGAACATTTCGACCTTGGTTTCGTTGAAGTTAGGAGGTTTTAGATGCACAACCGAGGGTCCGGCCCCCTTTGGAATTTGGATTGATACCGTTACTGAAATTTCGCAAGCAGCACGATCCCTGTGTCGGGCCAGCACTTCCCCTTTCGCATATTGACGTGTATAGGAGAAAGTCGGCGCCAAATCGAATCCAACCAGTCGGCTGACCTCCGGTCGAATCCATTCCAAGACCGCATCTAGCCCCGCATCGCCACCGAGAGATAATGATGACGGACACTGGCTGTCGTTGCAGAATCTGTTCTTGGCCATAAGAATGGCATAGTACACTTTCAAATACTCCAAAATCGTCGCCGGCAATATCCGTTTGACTAGCAGATATCGCCTTTTGCGGAACCTTCTGGCGGTTCGAACATAGTAAGTGTGAGGATGATCGCTCATGCTGGTCCAAGAGCCGAACTATATCTTTTCCGCATCGTGATTATCCTCTGTGCGTTCTAGGTCGATCCACCAAGCTAAATTCATGTCAGTTCCGTGATCCCTGAAAGGGAGAATTTGATACAACAAGACCGAGTCGAGTGGAGCTTTACCAAAGGCGGGCCCCCTGTAAAGAAAAACACTCAATAACCGGTCCTCGCTTAGCCGGGAAGGAGGCGCCGCAGGAGGGCGAAAAAAGACTCCGTTCAACGCAAAGGAGGCTACGATGGCAGTCGTCGCCTTAACACGAAGACGGTGTATGCCATTTCGTCATTCAGTGTGGACGGCCGCTCAATGTCGTACCGGAAATCGTAGACGTCGCACAGCTCCAGCGACGGAACCGAAGCGAGCAGCCGTCGAAATTGCCTTGGCGTGTACATGCGCAACTGAAACGCGTGCCGCAGGCGAAATTCCTTCGATCCGCGGCGCGCCATCAGGCAGACCTGAACGTCCTCAATCCGGCGGCGGAGATCGGTGCGTAGCACGCGCTGGGTTACGGTCACTTTTGTCTTCCCTCGCTGCCCCGTCCAGCGCCAAACGTCCTCTGCGTCCCTGTCCGGTGGGAACAGATGCAAGCCGAGAATATAGATGCCGCCCGGACGAACGCTACCAGCGATGCACTCGAGATGGGCGCGCGCCGCCTGCTCCGTCAGCAAGTGGCGAAACGTGTTGACAATGCAGTAGGCCGCATCAGCCGGTCGAGTGAGGCAAAAATCGGACATCTCGGCCTCGAATGTCTCACCATGGAGCCGGCGCCTTGCAAGCCGCCGTCGAAGGTAGCTCAACGCTGGCTGGCTGAGATCGAAGCCGGCTACTTGATAACCGCGGGCGGCCAACCCGGTGATTAGGCGGCCACTGCCGCAGGCCGGCTCCAGGAACCGGCGCGCGTCGAAGGGGCAATACTTGCGGCATGCGGCCTCGATGAAGTCGACCTCGCGCCACGTGTTGGCTTGGAAGGCAATGTCGTAATACTGCGGATAATCATACCAGTTTGCCAAGAGCATGCGGCTCCTTGCCATGTTATTGAGGGACATCAAACTTGCATGGCTTTTGCCGAATTCACAGTAAACCAAATCGGAAGAGAGTATCGCTTTCCAGAAAGGACCTTTGGGACTGCGTGCACAAATTTGTGATTACTAGGGAAGCCAACCAATAAACCCGGCTTTGGCGCTATAACTACATCAAGATCGGGAAAAACCAGTTCACCTCCCGTGAAGTCGTCATTCAGATAAGCAAGTCCTGTGTAATCTCGTTGGGGGGTGTGATTAGGAACCCACCTCCTATGTTCTCTTCGCTCATTGTCCGCGTGCGGTATATGTGAATCCCCCGGCCATATACACCCGACGAAGAACGATTCGACAAACAATTCCGAGGTACTTAGATGCGTCTCGATCTTTTCTTTCAATCGCAGGGTTATATCACAGACCGAGCTAGCTGACTTGCTATCCACACCTCGAAGCGTGTAGTAATCGAGAAGTGGTCGACAATTATAATCTTTACTACACGCTAGCTCTGAATACTGATCGTATAGAGCAACTAGGAATCTACATTCTTGTAACGACAGAATATTCTCCAAAACGAGGATCCTATTTATAGGTTTGTTTTGCGCCACAGATTTTTCCAAATCAGCCAATGCGGAAACGCACATCGCGTATGGTTTTTCCGCCGAAGCGTTGCTTCAGTTTTCGCAAGATTTCACGCTTCGAGATTTGTTCGAGTTCGTAATGCAATGCCGGTTGGAGGACGCGGACGTAGAGGATTCCGTCGCGCAGCGCCACTGGTGCAGAATGCGCGGCGATAAATTCCCCAACGATCTTTGACCAGGCGTCGATTACTTCTGTTTCGTGCAGGCGCTCGCGGAGTCCGAGCCGCTGCATCAGTTTCGGAACCAGCTCTGCAGGCGACCGCCATCGATCTGTTCGAGTTTTTTTGTCAGGCAAACCGCGCCATTCAGCGATCACGGCAGCGCGAAGCGAAGAGTTCACCAAAATCATTTAGCCACAGATGGACACGGATGGAACACAGATTTTTGTGGAGGCGCTTGTACCAAGCGCCTCGGCGGCTGACACAGCCGCCTCTACACCGCTTCAACGCTTCAACGTAAGGCGGCAGCCTCAATACTTCCGCCGCATATGGCTTGGCAGAATGTTGAGCTCATCGCGATATTTCGCCACGGTGCGCCGGGCGATCGGAATGCCGCGTTCCGCCAGAATCTCGACGATCTCGTGATCGCTCAACGGCGCACTGCCATTCTCGTGCTTCACGAGATCGAGAATCGCTCCTTTCACGCTGATGTTGCTCAGCGATTCACCGGTCGTGGTTTCATAACCGGACGTAAAAAAGTATTTCATCTCGAACACGCCCTGTGGCGTCGCCACGTATTTGCCGGACACAGCGCGGCTCACTGTGGTCTCGTGCACGCCCACTGCATCGGCAACCTCTCCCATCCGCATTGGCTTCAGATGCGAGGGGCCATGTTCAAGGAAATCGCGCTGCCGTAAAACGATCTGCTGCGCGATGTTGAAAATTGTTTGCTGTCGTTGATGGATCGAGCGGATAAGGAATTTTCCGCTCCGGATTTTGTCGCGGATGTAATTCTTAACTTCGCTGCTCTGGGCGTCGCCAGACGCGATGATGTCCTTGTAAAGATTGCTGATCCGCAGATGCGGAATCTGCTCATTGTTTAAGGTGATCTGATACTCCCCATCCACCTTTTCCACCACCAAGTCGGGCAGCACATAGTTTTGCGGCGCAGCAGCGAAAACCTGACCAGGGCGAGGATTTAGCCGCGCAATGTTGTCGGCAGCCTTTTGCACGTCATCAACGCTGATTCCCATCCGGCGCGCGATTTCCGGAAAGCGTCGCCTGCCCAAATCTTCCATGTGCTCGGACACAATCTTGTACTCGAGGCTGCGCTCCTTCCCTGCTCGCCGTAATTGAATGAGCAAGCACTCGCGCAAATCATGTGCGCCGACGCCCGCCGGATAAAAAGTTTGGATCAGAGCCAGCATCTTCTCGAAATCTTCCTTTGGAATACCAGAGTTCAGCGCCATTTCCTCCGGCGTGCTTTGGAGAAACCCGTTATCATCGATATTGCCAACAATGAGCTCCGCAGCTTTGCGATCAGTGGCACTGAGCAGGCTCTGATTCAGTTGTCCGATCAAATTTTGCTGAAGCGTTTCCTGCACAGGAATGGAATCGAAAAAAAACTGGCGCTTATCTTGCGCTTCCCGCGAACCGCGAGAGCCAGCCGCGCCATAGCTTGCTGACTGCGCCATGTAATCACGCCATTCCTCATCCAGACTCGCGAGCTTCTGGAATTCGTTATCGAAATTGTCGTCTGCGGAAGGTTCAGCCTCGCTGGGTTCGTCGGGCGCAGGCAGGTCCGGCAATTCCTCGAGTACTGGGTTAGTCTCCATTTCCTGTTGCACGAGGTTGCGCAGCTCAAGCAACGGCGTCTGGAGAATCAACAGGCTTTGTTGCAGCTGCGGCGACAGAACTTGCTGCAGGGCGAGATTCTGTGTCTGCTGCATTCCCTGGCCGGCCATATGCCGAGTTTAAGGCGCGCCAGGCAACCAGCAAGCAATTCGGCGCAAGCCATGCGCTGTAGGCCGCTCTTTTTCGGGGGAAACCGCCGACCGCTCTCCAGCTCGGTCGTAAGCGAGACGCGCCACTACATCTTTCCGTTCACTATTATCCAGTCGATCGAGCCGTCGAACCCTACGATTTGCTCAAAAGGTTTGTCGCCTTCACTGCATTGCACCGCTATGAGATCGGCGCAAAATCCTGGCCGAATTCGTCCGATCATCTTTTCCTGATGCAAAGCCATCGCGGGATTGATCGTTACCATTTTAACAATTTCCTCAGGTGAAATCGCAGGCTCACGGCGCTGAAACGCCCGCATCTCAGCGAACAAGCTCAGGTCCTCGTTACTCGCGAGACTATCGGTACCCAGGCAAATGTTGAATCCCAAAGAGCGCAGCCGCTCGAAAGGGAAGTGGCTGTGTTTGAAATAGTCGTGACTGCGTGGGCAATTCACGATGTGGAATTGTCTCTTTGATCTTTCCAGCAGCTCGAAGTCGCTCTCTGCCAGTTCATTTAAATGCGCAACGATCCAAGGCAGGTAGGGGCGATTGACCTCAATCGCCCGCGGGCGGTTCGGTAAACGGCCGCTACCAATTAAATCCAGGAACCGCTCCAGCGGCGTTTCATTCCCGCAGTCCTCCATCGGTCGTCCGATGTTCTTCATGAATTCGTACAGGGGCCCCGACGCGTCGTGGAACATCTCCATCTCTTCGTGCGATTCCGCCAAATGCGTGGTCAACAAAATATTCCGCTGTGGCGCAATTTCCTGGCACCGACGATGCAAATCTGCTGACGCCGTAAACAATGCATGTGGCGCTAACCCCGAGTTATGCGCAGGTTGCAGTGATTCGAGCGCACGATCGACAATTTCGTTCTCGTGCTCCGGCGCGCGCACATCGATCAACTCCGCAAACCACCACGTGCGAATGGGCGCCTCTATCTGCGGAATCAAATCTGGAAACGCTGTAAGATTCGCAATCGTGGTCGTGCCAAATCTTTTGGCCTCAGCGAAACCTTTGTCGATCGACGTGAGATAGTCTTTTGACGAAAGCTTTGCCTTCTTCGCGTTGATCGCGCGAATCCAATCGGCAAAAGATTCTTGCGGCGAGATTTCGCCGCGCAGACAGGTGTAATCGAGGTGGCAATGCGCGTTGATCAGTCCGGGCAAGAGCGCTCGCTCGCCAACATCGACGATTTCACCGCCGTTGCGGGTTTTGATTTCATCAAATTTTCCGACGTCGACAACTTTATTTCCGGAAAGGGCGACCGCGCCATTGTCAATGGGCGGTCCATCCATCGTAATGACGATTCGCGCACGAAGAATCATTCGCCTTTCACTACTTTCCGGCATTCGGCGACCAGCAGGTTGCACGCTTCCTGGCAAAGCAGCGGAACTGTAGTTGGGATCGTCGATCCCGGCCCGCCCGGCATGCCGGCCTGATCGTAGCGGGGATCAAACTTTTCATCCGGCAGCTTCGTGGATGGAGAGGTCCCCCGCGCATCGCGTTTCCACAAGATGGTTCGCAGACATCCGCCATTGGATCGGCAGAAGTCCGCAACGAGATCATCGAGCTCCGGATCGGAAATTTTTGCCGCGACGCGATACATCCCTGATTGTCTATCCAACGTCTCGCGCAAGGGCGTGGTTTGCAGCTGGTCGCGTTTCCAGGCAGCGAAGATTGCCAGCCTGCCCGGATAAAAACAATCCAGCGCGCATCTCAGTTCTTCCAACGTGTCGAGCTCCAGCCGCCACCCGTGACGTAAGTTGGGCGCGGTCTTGAGGGCCCGATAATTTCCAGCGTCATCATATTTTGCAATTTCGATCGCGTCTTGTGCGTTTCGAAATGTCTGTAAATGATCCACCAATTCATCATCGCGGTGCGATAGGACAAAGCGACCGCGCGTTTTTTGAACAAAAATTTCACCGAAATAGAATGGCGCAGTCAGCGCAGCTTTGAGCAGCTTTTCGATGGAGTCCGGCATATCTCTCAAGCGACACAAGATACGTGTTTAGCACCAAAGGTGCTATGTCAGATGAGTCCTGGGACGCTGTCCCAGGCTCCGAGCTGAATGCCGCGCCTTTGGCGCTAAAACGTGGCGGACAAGATGTCTGTGCCACGCATCTGCTAATGCAGGCAGTGTCCGATCAAACCGCCTGCGCGCTCTATAAATTGTCGGTCTTCTTCTCCGAACGCGTTCAATTGATCACTCTCCACGTCCATCATTCCAAGAATGTGCCGATGGTCATTCCTTATGGGAACAACAATTTCTGAGCGCGTCGTGTGAAACGTGGGCAGATATCGCGGATCTTTATGTACATCCCCGACGATGATCGGCTCGCCTGAATCCAGTGCCGCACCGCATAAGCCTTGGGTAACAGGAAAGCGCGGATACGTGGCCGGTTCGTTACCCGTTTCTGCCAGAATCACGAACTCGTCCTTGATGATCTTGTAAACGCCGACCCACCTATAGCCTCGAGCGACACGAATCATCTCCACGAGTTGCTTCATTCGTTTTCGGGTGCACCCGCCGGCCAGCGCAAATCCCCCGATCTCCTGCAGCTTTTTGCAAGTGGTTTCCTTCATTCGCGGGAACGCAATCTCGCGCAAAACAAACCAAGCGCGAGCACGATTTCAACTTTTTGCAGACAAGGCCTGCTCCAGGATGATATCGGCAAAACCGGGATCGGTACCGATCGATGGCGCATAAAACAGGGAGCGACCGTCGATGCGGTATGGATTATGGCGGAAAATCTCGCCCGCGGCTACGGCAATCCCGAGCAAAACCGGGATGTCCTCGTAACTGTGTAAGCCATCAGAAATGAAAAATGGGACCACGACAACGTTCGAAGTCTTCGTCAATTTCCGCCAATCGGAGACCAGCGGCGGCTCTTCCATGTACACGTTCAGCACAGTCGCGTATTTTCCCAACGCTCTGATCTTTTCCGCTTCGCGTTTCGCCGCAACGGCGCTGTTCTCGTTCAAATCGGTGCCGTGTGCCACAATCATCAAGCTGGTTTCGGCAGGATCGACGCCGGGTGCGACCTCGCTCGCGCGCTTGAGCAGCAACTCGGTCATCAGCGGGTGATTTCCAACTGGCTGGCAATATTTCCACAGTTGGCCATTCGATCGTTTCGTAATGGGGCCGTTCAGCTCAAGCTCGCGCGGGACCACTGTCTGGGTGAAATAGCCTTCACTGATAAAGTTCGGCACGACGTAAACCTCGCGGATCGAGTCCGGATCGAACAAAAAAATCGCGTCGCGCAAGCTCGGTTCTTCTTTCCAGAACGCGCACCCCACGTCTGCAAAAAGTTTGCGTCGCCGAATCTCCGCCGCATGCGCCAGCGTCGGCGCGCTCGAATCTGGATTGACCGTCGAACCGTGCGCGACAATTAAAAGTGCGCTGTCGTCGGATCTCACAAAAGAAACGTTCAACAGTCCGACCTCAGCGCAAGTCGAATGGGGCCAAGCCGAATTGGAGGGGCTGTAGCGGCGGCTGTCCCCAGCCGCAAAATTCCCTGCGGGTGAGGACACGCGCCCCTACACTACGTTTGGAAATTCAACGCCGAATTGGATCTTGAGAACGTAGTCGAACAGGTTTCTTAGAATCTCTTCTTTAGCTGGACGTACCAGAAGCGGCCTTTGATCGTGGCAAGCGATTCGTCGTAGTTGTTCTCAGACGCCCCGGCAACGAATGGCGGGTCTGCATCGAACACGTTCTGCATTCCAAGGGTTATCGTCGTCCCATTCAACCAGGCGCGCAATCCACATGGGTTGTACTCGGCTGTCGAGACAGGCAGGAGGTTTTCCTCTTTGCCGTCATGCATTTTGAGGTTCTTCCCGCCATCTTTGGCGAGGCCAGGCACCTCCGATCTAGCTGGCGGCGGCAAATTGAACGTGTACGACCCGATGACGTCGAGCGTGTACCAGTCGTTCACGTTCCGAAAATGCGGATTTAGGTCGATATTGTCGTCCGCGTACGCGCTGGTCCAGTGAAAAGTAGCGCCGGCATTGAAACCAGCCAGCCAGGTATCGGCCGGGCCGTCGTAGAACAGACTGACGAAGAATCGATCACGCGGCAGCGAGCCGGTCAAAACGCCGATGACAGAAAACTGACCCGCGATGTTAATAGGTCTGGTGCCGGGAGCAACCTGCAGCCTAGCCCGGTCAAGATGGGTTCCGTTCATGGTGAAGGTCAACCTGCCAAAATCGCCGTGACCGAAAATCCCAGAATCCAGAATGTAGATCGCTTCGTAATCGAGACCTTCGAAGATGGCGCCAGAGAGATTGAAGCTGGGATTGATGATGAGCAAGAGTGCGCCGGTTGTTGGATCACGCACCACGTCTTGGGGAAAAATATTTTCGTGCTGAACAATAAATTGCGGCCCGGGGATCGTCGGGATCTGTCGAAGGTCGATATGCCACCAATCGGCGCTCAGAGTAAGACCTTTGATCCACTTGGGACTATAAACTGCTCCGTAGGACCATTCGTAAGCGGTCTCATTTGTTAGATGGAAATTTCCCGTGGTGATCACCACGACCTCCTCATTAGGTGTCAGTCCCTTTGGATCGTGGACTTCGCCGATGCCTTGCGATCCTGCCGGCGAAAGTTCACCTAGTGTCGGCGCATGGAAAGCTTCAGTGTAACTGCCACGTAATGTCAGGGCGCCGATCCACTTGGGGTCAAGCGGCTGCAAACGGACGGAAAACTTTGGCCTCTGCGTGTTAAACTGGGTGTGACCCGCAGGAATGACAGTAACACCTGCTGGAACCTGAGCCGAGTTCTGACTGTACCACTCCTCGCGTTCGGCGAGGTCGAACTCGAGACTGTAAAAACCTGGGAAGTTCCAGCTCGGGCTGGTGACAGGAATACGCACTTCCTGATAGGTTGCCCAAACATCCCGGTTCAACTTTTGAGTTTGCAGATCTGGGAAGCCAATTGTGTTAAACGTCGTGTTGAGCGAGTCAGGATCGGTCCTCCAGCGCTCTCCATGGTACTCGACCCCAAGCGCAAACGAGACCGGCCCGGCGGGAAGATTAAACAAATCGCCGTTAAAAGAAAAATAGCCCAAAGGCAACTCAAACTGGCTAGAGACATGCACGGCAATATAGATTTTGCTTCTCGCCGCCTGGCTGTTGCGACCGAAAATCCCCAAGAACGGATTAAATGCCGTGGCAGGGTTCGTATCCAGAAGAGCTTCTCGCAATCCCGGCTGGCTAACGGCGTTTTGTAAGACATTTTCCTCCTCGTCCAGTGAATAACGGAAACCGGCTTCCCAGTTCCACCTCTTGAAATAATCGCCAAATTCTCTCATCTGACCGCGCAGCCCGGCGTCGAACAGATAATCATGGGTGATAAAGTCATTAATTCTGTTACCGGTGTCACCGATGGCACGAAAACGCACCCCAGTGGTCACAGGGATCCCGGCAAAAGGCGTGCCTGGCGGCAAAGTGGCGTCCGCCACAGTGAACGGATTAAACGGATTTTGTAGTGGCACGCTCATCCCGGATAGACTGAAGTTACCACCTAATGCATTGCGGAACGGATCGGGCAAAAACGGCGTCGGGGCCGATTGTGCATCAAAAAATGAGCGCGTGTACTTAAAATCCGCAAACAGCACCAGGTATTTGTCGCAAATGTCGCGGGTGAACGAGCCGTAGAAGGTTTGGCGATTACTCGCCGGAATCGACGGTGTCAGAGCCGCGAAGTTATAAAACGCAAAGTCCCCATCCGGATAAGGGACCTTGTTAGTGTAGTAAGGTGAAGTTGAAACGCTCGGCGCTGAGTGCGGCGGCGGAGAGTTCGCACTAAAAAACAACTTCGGGATCAATCGGAAGCCGAATGGGGCCTCGTGGTTGCTGAACAACTCGCCGACAAAGCCGGGGAAGTCATTACTGCGATTATCAAATCCGCCCCAGGCACGTGCGTTCGCGTTACTGCTAAGGAAGCGGTCACGACTGTAGATGGCGGTCCGATCATAGAAGTCGGCAACGATCACGATATCGGTCTTGTCATCTCCGGTGCCGGCTTTGATCCATCCCTCCATCTCGCGCGCATCGTTGGACGAACCGAGGTTTGTGTTCCCGATGCTGCCGCCGATCTCGAGACCGCGGAATTTGTGTACCAAAAAGATGTTGAATACACCGGCCACTGCGTCAGTGCCGTAAAGAGCCGAGGCGCCATCCTTCAGGATATCGATGTGGTCGATCAGCCGGAAAGGAATTAGGCTAATGTCTGCGCCAGCGATTACATTCCCCGTGACTGGGGTTATATCCAGCGCATGCGCGGCGACACGCTTTCCATCGACGAGGACCAGGGTTTCCTTGGGCAGCAAGCCGCGCAGGTTAGGTGCGACACTGCCGTCACCGCCATTGGCGATGTTCTGGTTCATGGTCGAACCCGCCTCTTGAGGCAGCTTGACAAGCAAATCCGTCGCGTTGCGGATGCCTAATTTCTCGATGTCTTCGGGACGATAGGTGTCCACTGGATTCGGTCCGACTTCTTCTGCGGTCGGAATGTTTGAGCCGGTGACGATAACCTCCACTACTGTAGCGACACGCCGGTCAGCCTCCCGAGATGTGGACGCAGCCTCCTGGCCGAATGAGATCGAGGCCAGAAGCAAAGGAATTCCCACTATGCCCAGCCCAGAGCACCAAAAGGATGGTTGCTTGATGACAGGCTCCTCTCGCTAAACTTTCCGTGGTTTAGCAAACTGCCCGACAAATAACAAGTCTCCTTTGTAAGCGCGCTTAGGCGTCTGCCCCGAGCGGCAAGTCGAATGGGTCCATCACCGAATTGGACGGGCTGTAAGGGCGGCTGTCCCCAGCCGCAAAATTCCCTGCCGGTGAGGGCACGCGCCCTCTACACTGCGTTTGCGAATTCCTCGCCAGATGCCAACGCGTAGTCGAACAGGTTTCTTAGAATCTCTTTTTTAGCTGGACGTACCAGAACCGGCCCTTGATCGTCGTCAGCGATTCATCGTAACCGTTCTCAAAGGAGGCGGCTACGAATGGCGGATCTTCGTCCAACACGTTCTGCATCCCAAGCGTAAGCGTCGTGTTATTCAACCAGGCGCGCCATCCACAAGGATTGTATTCGGCCGTGGAGACGGGAATCACGTTTTTCTCCTTGCCGTCCTTCATCTTCAGGTTTCTACCGCCATCCTTGGAAAAGCCAGGAACCTCGGCCGGAGCGGGCGGTGGCAGGTTGAACGTGTACGATGCGATTAAGTCGAGCGTAGTCCACGCGGCCACTTTTCGCGCGCGCTGAGGAAAAGGAGCGGCGTTATCTCCCGGACCGCCAGTTCTAGGCGTTTGCGGTTTAACGTGAGGAAGGGAACTGGTTCCTGTCAGACTGACATTGTCGTCCTCGTATTGGCCAATCCAGTGGACCACCACACCAATATCGAGACCCTGCATCCATGTGTCAGCCGGGCCGTCGTAGAACAGACTGAAATTGGCCCGATTCCATGGCAGCGAACTGGTCAGGCTGAGTCCCGCCGGTAGGAATTCACCCGCGATACCAAATCGTTTGGTATCGGGGCTAACCTGAAGCTCGGCCCGCGAGAGCCAGGTGCCGTTGACCGTGAATGTCAGCCGGCCAAAATCCCCGTGACCAAAAATCGAAGAGTCCAGAATATAGATCGCTTCGTAGTCGAGACCTTCGAAAATCGCGCCCGCAAGATTTTCGTTGGGATCAATGACCAGCGTGATTCGGCCGAGGTCACCGGGAATCGGAGGGAATGTTTTTTCACATGAGGGACATCGGAAAACCAGACCGGGGATATTATTCTCGATAATGAAATTCGCACCGAGGAACGACGCGATCGATCGCAGATCAATATGCCACCAATCAGCGCTGAGCGTCAGGCCCTTGATCCATTTCGGGCTGTAAACAATCCCGTAAGACCATTCATAGGCAACTTCCGGGTGTAGGTTGGGATTTCCTATAGCGCGTTCCTCCACGCCTACGGACTGACTCGAAAATGGATCGACTACATTCGGGAAGCCCTGCGACGAAGCGGGCGAAATCTCCGACAAATTCGGCGCATGAAACGCTTCGGTGTAGCTGCCACGCAGGGTTACCGCCCCTATCCACTTGGGATCAAGTGGCTGCCAGCGGACGGAAACCTTTGGCTTCTGCGCGTTATACGTGCTGTGCGCCGCCGGTTGAAATGGGAAGACGCCGGAAGGTAGAACTGCAGAGGTGTTCTGGCTGTACCACTCCTC
>Ga0209056_10003241_pt1 | contig 17423 bp, 12 predicted proteins | sample GraSoiAngelo_114_FD_185876 | JGI IMG/M metagenome (GOLD analysis project Ga0209056, IMG submission 185876) | Grasslands soil microbial communities from the Angelo Coastal Reserve, California, USA - 14_0903_13_40cm (SPAdes) (version 2) | ecosystem: Environmental > Terrestrial > Soil > Grasslands... | reverse complement strand
ACCACAAAGTCATCGGCCAGATCGGCGTCGAATCCGACGAAGTCGGTCAACGTTCCCGACCAAGTGGCATTGGTTCCAAGATTGTCGTACTGATCGTAGAGAATTACCTGCGGCGCTTTCGGCGCTGAGGGAACATGGACGACGTGTGCGGCAATAACACCAGTGTTGGCTAGAGGAATCTGCGATGTCCGAGGCAGCTTCGGAGCTTTGGAAATGTCGGTGGCAGCCGGCGCGGAAATCTTCGGACGCGCCGGGGCGCGAACCACTCCGTCCGCGGACTGGCCAGCCTGCGCCAGCGACATGTTGGCGGCCACATTTGGTTTGGCCGCCGGCTGGGCCACGCTTTGCTTTGCGGTCCCGCGGCTGCGGGACGCCAGCGCAAATGGAATCGCGCAGACGGCCAGAAGCAGAAGCAGGTAAAACGCACTCCGGATGAGGTGCGCTTTAATGGTGGGGTTGATTTGCTTTTTCATATTGGGGTTGTCCTTGTTTGAATCCTGATTTCCTGAGGTGCCAAAACTATATTTTCAGAGCAGGACATCCTTTTTAGTCAGGTGCGTAAAAAAATGTCAATACTTTTTCTTAACAATTTTCTTGAGTTGAGATTTGAACCACAGATTTGAAACTCGCTCTTTTGCCAACTCGCTCGCCGCTCCCCTTCGCGGCTTTACCTTCTATCTCGCTGATCCCATCAGCTCGATTCGCGGATGACACGGATGAATTTGGCGGTCAGAGATCAGAAATCAGAGGTCGAGTTTCCCAGAGGCGCGGCTGTAGCCGGGATCGGTGATCCCGGCCTTGGAAAACGCGGGATTACAAAATTCACGGTGGCCGGCACCACCGGTGCCGGGTACAGATGCGCAAGTTGTGCGGGATGACATGGTTTCTCGAGGAGCGTCGCCACCTGAAAAGAAAAAACGTCCAACGCTCAATGAAACAACTTGCGACTCGCGCCGTTGCGATGAGTCGTTCGACGTTGGGCGTTGGATGTTCGGCGTTCAGCGTTCTCCGCCGCTTCCATGCTTCAACGCTTTGCAGGCCCGTCGTAGTCGCCGCGGCGACCGAGGCAGCCTTCTCATGGAGGGCGGAGCTCTGCGACGCCTAACGAGTGTTCGATGAAGGCCCGCATCAAGCCTAAGGCTCGCAGAGCTCGCGTCTCCCTTCCTTCCGAAAACGTTCAGGCCGCGAATGACGCCTGCCTGCAACGCTGGTATTGCGAGCAGGCAGCGATGCGGTGGCTGGCACTACCCTGGCCGGCCGTAGGTCGCCGCCGAACCACCCTTCAACCTTTCGGCCCCTTCAACCCTTCACGCTGCTCCCCGCGCGTTTCCTCACTCAGCACGGCGACTGCGCGCTCGTAGGTGGCCTTCGCGTCTTCGTGTGAATTGCCCACAGCGGTCAGCCCTGTTCTTCCCAATTCGCCGAGCGCGCTCATCATATGAAACACTACGCCTATCTGGCGGGTTTGATCGAAGTGCAGGTTGTGTCGCACGACAATGTCGAAAAGATCGTCCGGAGTCAGTGTGCGATACGCGGGCGACTCCACATGGTCGCTGGCGACAAAGAACTTTTGCTGCCCATTCGGAGCAGTGAAGATCGCGCTCTCTGGATCGTAGGTGCCGTCAGTGAGAAATTGCAAAGTCAAAAACGGATGAGTGGTGCCGCCTTTTCTCAAGTTAATCTCGATGGCGTACGGCTCCCATTTACCGCTTGTCGAGCGCACCACAACAAAGTCCAGGGCGAACCGCCCGATAACTCCTTCTCTGGCAAGCCGTCTGCCGACCTTCGCAGCTTCCTGGGTGATCAGGCTAGCATAGGCTGTGTCGGCCGGGAACACGCAGCCAAGGTAGCTTTGTCCTGATGGGCCGCCCAGAAGCTGGTCATGCGTGGATAATAACTCGACGGCGCCGAGAGGAGTAACACGAAGCTGCACACTGGGGCTTCTGAACTCTTCGCCCATGATTCGTTCTTCTACGACGCCCTTTCGCTCCTGTAGCTTCTTCATGTACCTGTCATAGGTAACACCCGGTGACTCGAATTGCATCGCGCGGAGACGCTCCTCCAGCATGGCCCTTTGCCCGCTGGGATCGGCTGTAGCCGGGATCGGTGATCCCGGCAGAGTAGGTGCGCTTTGGCGGCCGGCGTCACCGCCGCCGGCTACAGGCTTGTCCGCCGTAGCTTTAGCGAAGGCGGATGGAAGTCGCCTGAGATCGATCACAGCGTTCCCCTCGCCCGAGACGCCTTCGTTGAGCTTTACCATTACTTGCTCGACGGAAGGCTTCTTCGCGCGCATTTGCGCGATGGCATCCAGCAGCTCCTCCTTGCTGCCAAGGTTCTCATGGCCCAGAGGATGCGGTACATTTTCTTCCATGAAAATTTTCCGGCAGCCGCTCTTTGTGCCGAGCGGGAAAAATTTCGGATCGGCCCCGTACATGGGAATACCGAGCCGCAGCGCCAGTTCCTTCTCGCGATTAGTTGTGTTGAAAGGAACAAGGTGGGCGCGGTCCGGGTCCATGATCAGCGAACGGATGCGCTCGATCAGTCTTGGCCGCGCGAGGAGCTTGTCGCTGAGCGGGCGCACCGACCCGTCCATGGGCGAAAGCAGGAAGAGCCGCTGCCGCGCATGGCTTGGGATGACGCCCGGCAAGAGATCAAGGTAGTAATCGATGATGCTGGGCAGAATCGTTTGCGACGTCACGTAGATCAGCCGTGCCCGAGGCTGGCGCAGCAGCAATAACAGGAACAGAAAGCGCTCCTCATACGCCTGCATCACCGCGCCAGAGCCGATCGCATCGATGGACATCGAGGGGACGACCACGATCGTTTGCGGGTCCTGGTTAAATCGCTCGATCGATTTCCACAAAGGCACCAGCTTCTTTTGGAGTTCGTCAAATTCAGTCTGTGAATCGACCGTGATGTTTCGTTCAGACATAGGCTGGTTATTAAAGCTCATGTAAGGCACAAATCGAGCCGATTCCCGCGTAACTCGGGCTTCCAGCCTGCCATCTCGAGCAGGCTCGCCACTGCGAGTCCGTCCTGTGGCGGACAAGATGCCCGTGCTACGAAACAGGCAGGATGCCTGTGTTACCTTCTTCGCCCAAAGGAATATCCGCGATGCCTGCGCCCACCTCCGATTGAGCGTCTGCCCGCTGGTGTAATCTCCGGTTCAAACAACGCCGTGTATAGGTATGGAAAGTTCTCGAGCTTCAACCGCGGAATTTTCTGGCCGATGAAATGTTCAATCGCTTGCAACGCAGGCAGTTCCTGTCCGCTCGTGAGCGTGAACGCGTCGCCCACATTTTGCGCCCGGCCAGTGCGCCCGATGCGGTGCACGTAATCTTCGGGATGTTCGGGCACGTCGTAGTTGATCACGTGACTCACACCGGCGATGTCCAGCCCGCGCGACGCGATATCGGTAGCGACCATCACTTCGTATTTGCCGCTCTTGAATCCCTCCAGCGCTTCGATGCGCTCCCGCTGGGTGCGATTGGAATGTAACACCGCCACAGCATGCTTCGCGTGTTTCAAGAAATGCGCGACGCGATCTGCGTTTTGTTTGGTCCGGCAAAAAATCAGGACGCTGTCGAAATTTGTCCGCTCCAGAAGCGCCATGAGCAGATCGAACTTTTGTTCCGCGGCGACGGGATAGACTGCGTGCGTGACCGTTTCCGCCGGCGACCGGCGCGCGCCGATTTCCACCAGCGCCGGATCGCGCAATACCCAGGCAGCCAGGCGTTCGATCTCCGGCGGCAACGTGGCGGAGAAAAGCAACGTTTGCCGGTCTGTCGGGATTTTCTCGACGATCCGGCGCACGTCCGGCAGGAAACCCATGTCCAGCATCCGGTCCACTTCATCGAGCACCAGAATTTTCACCGATTGCAAAGTGAGCGCGCGCTGTGCGAGCAGATCAAGCAGCCGGCCCGGTGTCGCCACGAGAATATCGACACCTTGCTTGAGCGCCTCGCGCTGTTTTCCGTAACCGACGCCGCCATGCACAAGACCCACTTGCAGATCAGTGAACCGCCCATAATCGCGAAAAGCAGTTTCCACTTGCGCAGCGAGTTCGCGCGTGGGCTCGAGCACCAGTGACGCAGGCAATCCCGAATCTTTCGGCCGTTTCCCGAGCAGTGTAAGAATTGGCAGCGCAAACGCCGCAGTCTTGCCGGTGCCGGTCTGCGCCGTGCCAATTAGATCCTTTCCGGCGAGAACAATTGGAAAAGCGCGGAGCTGGATGGGCGTCGGATCGACAAACCCCATCGCCTGCACTCCGCGCACCACCTCCGGTAAAAGTCCAAAATGATGAAATGACATTGCTCTCTAACCTACGCTGAAAAACCACGAATTAACACCGCCTTCGACCGCTTCCCTCTGCGCAAGGCTGCGGCGTGACGAGTCGGTGTGGCAGGTAAATCAACGCGAATAATGTTGAGGCAATTTGTAGAGAAAAAGACCACAAAAGGGCTGAGTCGCGTTTTAGTTGGAGAAGGATGTCCTTCTCAAAGTTGTCATCGAAACTTCCCCCGGGGCGATTACGTTTCTCCGTGGCAGACCTGCTTCGCGGGGCCGCCGCCTCCTGAAGGGCGGATCAATTGCACGGGGGATTGTCGGCTTGACGCAAGGTTAATCCTTGACCAAGCAAGGGGAGGGCATACTTTTCAGCGATGCCCTTCCTTAAAGAGATTTTCGGATTCAAAAATCTCGCCGGAGACGTGCGAACCACCGTCGTCAGTATGCTAACGGTAGGCGCGATAGCAGTCATAGGCCCGATAGTGGCGGCAATCTGGAAGTCGGCGAAAGCACAGCCCGTCCCTTGGACAGTTTTGATTCTTATTGGCGTAGCTGGAATTGCTCTTTTATCCGCCGCGACGATAAAACTCGTCAAGGCGGAAAAATCCAGACAGCCAGCGGCACCAGTCCAACCTGCACCGGTTGTTTATGCTGACCCGATTCCGGCGCAGCCGGATTTTTCTGATCCGGTATGGGATCAATTTTTTTTAGAATCGTCTCTTTCGAGTTGGAGAGAGTCACTTATAAAAAGAGGTCAGCCCTTAATGGAGTGGTGGACAATGCGACTCGACTATCCAGACAAACAGCGCCGTGAAAGTGAGTCTATAAATTGGTTGTCGGAGCTTAACCGATTCTCAAACCAACATCTTACAGACGAGCAAAAACAGCGATTGATGCAGGATTACCACTCGGCAATGAAAATGGACAAGAGGTACGAGTTCAATATGGCGCTCAAGAATGCCGGTACTCAACCCGGAACAGAAGATCATGATCTTGCCTTCGGGATTGCTTGCAAGGTCAAGCTCTTAGAGCGTTTCCGGTCAGAACCTACGCCGCCGCGTCAACAAGCGAAACTGTCTCAAGAACGCGAGAGGGCCGTGAATGAATGCTTCGAACGTGCGGCGCAATTATTGAAGAAACCTACAGTCTATCAGCACGGACGAGAATTTCAGGGATTCTTCAAAGCGGAGCCATACAAGATGGAATCGAATGAGGAAGTAATAAAGCTTTGCAACCTACTAATGAAAGCCGGGCACAAACATCCTTTCGAGCGAATCAAATCCCATGTTCTTGAAAGTGAGATGCTAGATTTTTTAAGGTGGGGCAACGTTCACCACGAATTAAACTTTGGAAAAAATCCGTTCCATTATCTAAAGGGAGCGTATGAATGGAATCACAAGGTAAAGGGCAGGCCAGATAAACAACTTGGTTTACAAGAAGCGATTCTAGCTGAATTAGAAAACACTACGCCGCCGCCTTCGTGAGTTCTGCGTATGGCAACTTTGCAGCGTTCACCAACTTTGTGAGAGTATCACGAAAGATGTATTCGTTTTTGCGGTTGTTAAAGCGATGCTCTAGCTCGTCAAGGTAGGCATCCAAATGTTTAATACTCACCTTATGGTAGGAACCGATAATAGAGCGTTTCAAGAGGCTCCAGACGCTCTCAATGCCGTTGGTGTGGACATCACCAACAATCCATTCCTCTTGCGAGTGGTTAACCCACTTATGTTGCGTGTCGGCATCGTCAATTCCCCAATAAGCAGGCATTTCGTCGGTGTAGATCGCTTCCGTGTCCGGTGCGGTATTGTCGTGGATGAACTTGTGCAACGTTGCCTTGTCGGCGTGCGGAATGACTTGCAGTCGAATCTTCCCTTGGCGCTGGACGGCTCCAATAGCGATAGCCTTGTTCCCCTTATAGCCACGTCCCATGCCACGCACCTTCCCGCCGACGTAGGTCTCATCTACTTCAACAATTCCCCTGAGAAGTTCGCTGTTAATCTCGCGCATCGCTGCTCTAATGCGATGGCAGAGATACCAAGCGGTTTCGTAGGCAACGCAAAGCGTTCGTTTCATCTGGAGCGCGCTCATTCCTTTTTTCGATTCCGTCATGAGATAGATCGCCAGAAACCACTTAGACAAGGGAAGGTGCGTATCGTGAAAGATCGTTCCACTGGTTGCCGAAAACTGGTATCGACACTTGTTGCAATCGTATTGGTCGCGGTCAATTACACGCGAGATGCTTCTGGACTGGCATCGCGGGCACGTAATGCCTTTCGGCCAGCGAAGTTCAGTCAGCCTCGCACGGCATTTCTCATCGTCGCCAAACTGCTCAATCAGTTTCGGCAGGTTCATTTCAGCTTTGAAGGATTTGGTTCGTTTTTTCATGTATGCCTAAGTTAAAAAAGAAGCCCGCTCATAAGATGACGGACAAAGAATTACTCCGAGATGTATTCCATCCGAAGCTATTACACGCCGCTAAAAAGGAAGCGCGGAAGCATCGAAAAAAGTCGCGGAAATCAACTATCACGCGACCAAATTAGCACCATGCAAAGCTTGTGTCAAGTAGATAATCCCAATTGCACGTATCTGGGCCCCTACATCCACAATACGCGCCTTGACTACTTCGTTCGCGATATCACAACGAATATGACCAACACGGTCAGTACGCATCCGATTAATAGCCGTTATCACTTCGGCGGCACATTCATCGGTGATTACACCGACATGTCGGCCGACTCGACCAGTGCCTTCCACGCCTTCTGGACCGACACCAACAACGTGCAAACCGTGGTGTGGTGGTACGGATTGGAATTCACACCGACGATGATCCATCAACAGGATGTCGTCACTGGCAGCGGTAGCTTCTGACCCCGGAGGGCCAGATTCTAAGCAGACTTAGCGAAGGGCCGCCCCCAAAAAGGCGGCCCTTCTTACGTCGACAACGCTCGGATCAAAACTTTGTGCGACATTCAATCGACGATTGAGCTCCAAGATTGACAAAACGGTTTCCTTCGATTACGCAATAGCCAGTAATTCTTCCTCGCCAGCCATTCTCTTGCGGGGTGCAGTCTTCAAAAACTTTCAGCTTCAAACATAACTCCGCGCATCTATGGCGGGACATAGCAAATGGTCGAAGGTCAAGCGGTTTAAAGGCGCGATCGACGCAAAACGCGGCAAGATCTTCAGTAAATTATCAAAGGAAATCACCATCGCGGCGAAAGTCGGCGGAGGCGATCCCAGCGCCAACCCGCGTCTGCGCAGCGCGATCCAGGCTGCGCGGGCCCAGAGCATGCCGAACGATAACATCGAGCGCGCGATCAAACGCGGCACGGGCGAGGGCAGAGACGGCGAGCAGCTCGACGAGATCGTTTACGAAGGTTACGGGCCCGGTGGCGTGGCCATCATTGTGGAGACTGCGACGGACAACAGGAACCGCACGGGCGCGGAGATTCGGAGAATCTTTACCCAGAACAACGGCAACCTCGCCTCGAGTGGCAGTGTTTCATACATGTTCCACCGGAAGGGCCAGATCACTGTTCCGCGCTCGAGCATTGACGAGGATCGGCTGCTGGAGATTGCGCTCGAAGTTGGCGCGGAGGAGTTGACAACCGAGGAGGATCAGTATGTTATCATCACTTCCCACGATCAGCTCTACGCCGTAGCTGAGGCGCTCAAGAAAGCAGGCGTCAGTACCGATGGGCAAAAGTTTACGTTTATTCCCGATACTACAATTGCGGTCAGGGACGAGGCCGTGGCACGTCTGGCGCTGCGCTTGTGCGATGCGCTCGAAGAGGACGACGACGTGCAAAACGTCTATTCAAATCTAGACATTCCCGACGAATTGCTGGCCAGATTGCCGGCCTGAAAAAATTATTGCTTCCAGAAAATGTATCAGGGCGCTGCCCCCATCCGCAGCAGAACAATCTTTAGCTTATGAACGAAGAAAACGAACACCAGTCCGCCAAAGGACGGACTCGCGGTGGCGAGCCCGCACCGCTGGAAACTGAATCCGCCTTGCCGGAGCAACGCCAGCATCACCCGCGCCGCCGCTTTCAACGAAGGCGTTACCGGGGCGACCGCTTCAGGCGCGATTCCGACGCTTCGCCAAATTCTTCCTCAACCAACGCCGAAGCTGTGGGTGGAGACGTCGCCGTCGAGACTCTCGATCGACCCGCTTCAGGCGGCCGCGAAGCCGCCGAGGGCGCTGTCGAAGCCGGCGAACCGGTCCAGGCTGAGCCGGAGTTTGGCGAGGGCATCATTGAGATTTCCGGGAAAGGCTTCGGGTTCCTGCGCGATCCAAAGCGCAATTTTGTGCAGACACCGCAGGACATTTTTGTCACTCCTGAAATTGTGCGCCGGTTCGCTTTGCGCGACGGGATGTGGATTCACGGCGAGATCCGGCGCGGCAGTCGTGGCCCGCAATTGACGAAGCTGCTTACGATCAATGGCGAAGAGCCGGGCAAATATCAGGGGCTCCGTCCATTTGAAGAATTAACCACCATCAACCCGGACAAGCGGATCAAGCTCGAGACGGTGCCGGACCGTTACACCACGCGCATCATGGATTTGATGACGCCGCTGGGAATGGGCCAGCGCGGTCTAATTGTTGCGCCGCCGCGCACAGGCAAGACAACTTTGTTGCATCACATCGCCGATGCGGTCGCCAAGAATCACCCGGAGATGATCCTGATCATTCTCTTGGTTGATGAGCGCCCTGAAGAAGTGACCGATTTTCGCCGGTCGCATCCGACAGCGGAGTTGATGGCGAGTTCGAACGATGCCGACATCAAGAGTCACACGCGCATTTCGCAGTTGGCGATCGAACGCGCCAAGCGGCTCGTCGAAGCCGGCAAACATGTATTCATCCTGCTTGACTCGATCACGCGCACGGCTCGCGCGTTCAATAACGCCATGGGCGGCGGCGGTCGCACCATGAGCGGCGGTATCGATGCGCGCGCAATGGAAATTCCGCGAAAGATTTTCGCAGCCGCGCGGAACACCGAGGAAGCGGGTTCGCTCACGATTGTCGCCACGGCACTGATCGAAACCGGCAGCCGCATGGACGAGCTGATCTTTCAGGAGTTCAAAGGCACCGGGAACATGGAAATGGTGCTCGACCGCAAAATCAGCGACCAGCGCATTTACCCGGCGATCGACATCTTTCTCTCTGGAACGCGCCGCGAAGAACTGCTGTTGCAACCGTGGGAATTGGAGAAAATCAATCTCATCCGGCGCGGCCTCGCCGGTCATAAGCCAGAGGAAGCAATCCAGCGTCTCCTGATGTTCGTGAAAAAGTTCCCGACCAACGCGGAGATGCTCAAGAACATTCCCGGTTAGGCATTCACCCGAATGCGCTGAGCTGGTTTCAGCACGCGTAAGGCGCGTCTCGCAGAGACGGCGGCTACAGATTCCTGATTCGCCGCTGGTAAAGCGCGTGAATGCTCTCTCGAGCGTCAGTATAATCCCGACGGAAATTGTCCAATCCACCGTACCCAAGGCGAACAGCAAATTTGCGTTGTTCGTCGGGCTCGCTCGGAAGCGTTGAAACGCTGCGGTTCGTGTAACGGCGTAGAACGAGTTTACAGCGGCGGAGCAACGCGTAAGCGTTTTTGAGGCTGGCAACTTCCGAATCGCTCACGTGCCCGCACTGGCGTAGTCGCTCGATCGCGAGCTCGAAGTTCTGCTCCCATATGTTCGCGCGCATCTGCAATGCTTGAACGAGAAATTCCGCCTCAATAATTCCTCCGCGTCCGGTCTTCAAATCGTAAAAATCCGATCCGCTTCCCCGCTCGCGCCGAATGCGCTCGAGCATGTGATCAATTCTTACGAGGAGATCGGCGTTCCGACCAGCGTGACGCCAGGCGGCCTTCGCAATTTCCATGAATTCGCTTTGCAACGGGCCGCTGATGGCGCGCGCGCGAGTGAGCGCCTGCAGCTCCCACAGCTGGGCCCGATGCGCGTAATAGGAGTGATAAGTCTCGACAGAACAAACCAGCGGCCCGCTTTCGCCTTCGGGGCGCAGCCTTGCGTCCAGCGGCCAGATGTTTCCCTCGGCGGTTGGCTGCGCCATTGCGATCATGAGATTTTGAGCGGCGCGATTGTCTTCGCCCACGAACAGAACGTCCAGATCCGCGCCGTAGCTGATTTCGCGTCCGCCAAATTTCCCCAGCGCGACAATGGTCAATTGCTCGTTCCCGAGGAGTCCGACGGTAAAAAGCAAACAGGCTTCAGCCAGGTCGGAAAGTTCCGTAAAAATGGCTGCGGGGCTGGCAAGTCCCAAAACGTCGCGCAGAGTAATGCGCAACAGTTGCCGCTGCCGATAAGCGCGAACCGGATCGAGATTGTTCAGAGCCGCGCCTAACGAGTCTAGCCGGCGCAAGTTCTCTGCAACCGATCGCGTTTCGTTAAATGCTGGATCCCGGGTGATGTCGTCCAGCAATTGCGGCCGTCGAATCAGCAGCTCGCCGGCGAACTGGCTGCCATCGAGGGCCTTCAAGAGTAGCTCGAGCAAACGCGGATTTGCGACCAGCAGCTCAAAGAACAAGCTGCGCAAACCGTAGCCTTCCACAAAACGGACGAAATGATTCAGGGTCGCATCCGGGTCTGCCATTTTTCCAAGCCATGCCAACAAAGCCGGACGCAGCTTGCCGAATATCTGGCGCGTCCGCGGCGCGATGTGGAATCCGGCAGCGCTTTTACTGAGAGAGCTCAGCGCTTTGGCTGCGCGTTTCGGATCGCTGAAAATTTCGAACTCGTTCACCTGGGATAAATCGGCCGATGCGGCAGCTGTCTTCGAGATGATCCGTTCAAAGATCGGCCGAACCGCGCGCATCTTTTCCTGCAATGCCACGGTAAAGTCTTTGCTGGACGAAAAGCGGAGACTGAGCGCGAGGCGTTGCAAAGCTTCCGGTTCTCGAGGAACAACGTGCGTTTGCTGCTCGGCTTCGATCTGTAACCGGTGCTCCACCCGGCGGAGAAACCGATAAGTGTTATCGAGCGCCAGCACTTCCTCGCGCGGAAGAAGGTCAAATGCTCGAAGCGCGCGCAGCGCTTCGAGCATGTTCGGCTCCTGCAGGAACGGATGACGCGCTCCGTGAATCAGCTGAAGCGTCTGCACGATGAATTCGATCTCGCGAATGCCGCCCCGTCCAAGTTTCACATCGCGCTCCAGCTTTTCCGCTCCAACAATGTCGCGCTCGATGCGGTGCTTGATACTTGCAATCTCAGCCAGCAAACCGGGTGTGGTACTCTTCGGATAAATGAAAGGCTGATGTTGCTGCAGAAATTCGTAAGCCAGCTCGCGACTGCCCGCGATGCCGCGTGCCTTGATCAGCGCAAGCCGTTCCCAGGTTTCACCGAACCCAGAGTAATAATTTTCCATGCTATCGAGCGAGCGCGCCAGTGGACCTGCGGAACCTTCCGGGCGCAAGCGCAGGTCCACCCGAAAAAGCGAGCCTGCCGGATGCGGAGTCAAAAACGTTTCCAGGATTTGCTTTCCTAGCCGATTGAAGAATTCGTGATAGGAAATGTGCGATGTGAGCTGGCCTTCTTCGTCGTAGAGGAAAAGCAGATCCACATCCGAGCTGTGATTCAATTCGCCACCGCCAAGTTTTCCCATCGCGAGAATGGCAAACTCCGCCTTCGGCGATCCGTAGCGTTGCCGAAGTTCTGCATTCCAATGTTCGAACACCCTGCGGATGCAAATCTCTGCGATCCGTGAAAGTTCGCCGGTTGTTTCCTCCAACGGGGCCACCTTCGCAAGCTCGCGAAGCGCGACCCGCGTCATCTCGCGGCCTTTCCAGAAACGAAGCGCCGGAAAATTTTCCTTTGCCATCGAATCGCCCGCCAGCGCGTGCAGTTCCCCGAGCATTTCCGCATAGCCGCGCGGCGCGAGGCAGATTTCAGGCCGGTAAAGCCAAAGCAGCGTTTCGGGATTTTGCGTCAAACGCGTCGCGCAAATGCTGGAGACCGCCAGAAGATGAAGCAGCGACTCTTCGCCCAGCGGAAATTGTTCGATCAGTTGAGCGAGTGGCGGCGCGTCCGCCGGCCATTGTTCACTCAGCTGGACCAAAACGGTCTCAACCTGCGACGGATTCAGCGATGCGGTTGCCTTTTCCCTGATCCAACGATCACAAGTATCCATCGCGCAGAACATCACGCGGATTCGCGCGAAAGACTACTATCCGTGAAAAGTTTCGCAGGTTGCGCTGCACGCGATCAGCTTGAGGCTGGAAGCGGCGCCAGGACGCGAAGCGCTTTTTTCTGGATTTGGAAATCTACAGGGCAGCTGCCGGCCAGTTCGCCGTCGAGCTCCAGGGGAACGTCTTGCTCGCTCGTTACGCGCAGGCGCTCCGTTTGAAAATATTCAATCTCCGGAGCGCGGATCTCGGAGCTGAAAACAACGTCCCCGAGATATTTGATGATTTCCAGGTAGCCGAGCCGTTTGAACACGACCACGTCTAACAAACCATCATCAATCACGGCGTGCTTGAAAAATGGAAAGGGCCCTCCATAGAGACGCCCGTTTCCGACGAGAACAAACGATCCTTCCGGCACAGAAGCGTTCTCTGATTCGATGAACAGCCTCGGCGGTTGCCGCGCCGCAATCTGCGCCGCTGAGATGAGGTAGCTCAGCGGACCGAAACTGCGTTTTGCCGCAAGGCTCGTTTCTTTGACCACCTGGGCGTCGAGCCCGACGCCGCCAAGCTGCACAAAATATCTTCCATTCGCGCTCGGTAAATCGACCAAACGTTCGTTTGCGCCTTGGATGATCTCCCAGCAAAGCGCCAAGTTGTGCACTGGCAGGCCAAGCTCCATCGCGAAAACGTTCACTGTCCCCATCGGGAGAAGACCCAACGCGGCGTTATTGCCTGCGAGTCCGTTTGCCACCTGATTGACTGTTCCATCGCCGCCGGCTGCGACAATCCGTACAAAGCCTTCCTCGACGGCGCGCCTCGCGAGCGCTTCCGCTTCACCAGGGTGCGAGGTAGCTCGGATCGGGCAACCGCGGGCGATTGATTCGACGCGCTCCTGCCAATCCCGAAAGCTTTCGGGGCTTCCAGCGGTCGGATTGAGAATGACAACGGTATCAGTCACAGGGGAAAGTAAGCCAGGCCTTTGGTCTTTGCTTCAAACTCGGGCTGCGTAACGTCTCGGGGTGAAAAAATTGCGCCGGATCGCATCGATTGCCTTAGGGGCGGTGATTGCGCTCGGCGCGGTTCTCTTGCTCGGCGTGAATCTGTATGTGCAATCGCAGGGCACACAAGCAAAGATTCAACAGGAACTGAGCCGGCGCCTCGGCACTTCCCTGCACATTCGCAGCATGAGCGTCACTCCCTGGGGAGGACTCGAACTGAGCGGCATCACAATTCCGCAAACGGCTTTAATGGGTCCGAAGCATTTTCTCGAAGCAAAAACATTCCGGCTGCGCGTGCGGTTCCTCTCGCTTTTTTCGCGACGGCTGGTGATCAAGGAAGTCTCGCTGATCAAGCCAAACGTCGTCTGGCCGCAAGACGCGGAAGGCAAATGGCGATTGCCCAGTTCACAAGAAGGAACTTCGCCTGCCGTGTCGGCAAGACAACACGCAGACGCGATACAACCGCAAGCTGCGGGCGGATTGATCCAAACGAAAGCCGCGCCCGCGGTGGCGGCCACGCCAAGTAATCTGCCTTCTCGGCCTCAGGCGGAGATCAACATCAGGCAGCAGAGACAGGGACCGAGACTGGCCGTGGCGCCGGAAGTTCGACGAGTCAGCATTAAGGACGGTAATTTCATTTTTCTCGATCACGCCGGCAGACTGCTTGCCAGTTTTACAGGGCTGGACTTTCGCACCAGCATCCGCAGTGAGGCCGCCCTTCACGGCGACGCGAAGGTCGCACGAATTTCGTTGCGGAACCGCTTTTTCCTCGAACAACTGAGTTCGCCGCTCCGCTACGAGCCCGACGTGCTGGAGCTTTCCAAGATTTCCGCGCGCGTTGCAAACGGGGAGATCGACGGCTATTTCGCCATGCAACCGGAAGCGGAAGATTCGCCATTTATGACGAGCATAAACTTTCGCGATGTGCTTGCCGACCAGATTGTCGAAAACGCTGGCGGTCCCAAGGGCATTGTGAAGGGCAAATTAGAAGGAGATTTCCAGGCTTCCGGGAAAACTGCCGATCCGGAGGCGCTGGTTGGCAACGGCGAAATCTCTTTGCGCGATGGGCGTGTCCAACAATACAGCTTGCTCGTATTGCTCGGGCAGCTTCTTCAGATCGAAGAACTCAAAGAGCTTCATTTGGAGCAGGCCGAGGCGAAATATCATTTGAGCCCCGGATTGGTCACGATCGACGAACTGATCTTGCGTTCGCCGAATATCCTCCTCAACGCGTCCGGCACAGTCGCGTTTGACGGCAGGGTGGACCTCAATGCCCAGCTCGCAATCAACGACAGAATTCGCGGCCAGCTTTTCAGAGCGATTCGTCAGAATTTTCAGCCGATCAGTGAACCGGGTTATTCTGCAATCGATTTTCAAGTCGGCGGCACGGTTGAACGCCCCAGCACAAATCTGGTGGAAAGATTGGTCGGCCGCGATCTCAGCGGCATGCTTAACAGCTTCTTCGGCGGAAAACGGGAGCGATCAAAAAAGAAAAAGACACCAGTCCAAGCACCGGCCCCCTCCCCCCAGGCGCCAGCTGCTTCCGTTTCGCCAGAGCAAGCGCTGCCTGAACCGACTCCAACGCCAACTCCGCCCGTCTCACCATGAGGGTGATCGCCGGCAGCGCCGGCGGAATCCGCCTAGCAGTTCCAAAGCGCGGTGTGCGGCCCACCATGGACCGCGTCAAAGCCGCCATTTTCTCCAGCTTGGGTGACACAATCTTCGGCGCGCGCGTCCTCGATCTTTTCGCTGGAAGCGGCGCGCTCGGGATCGAAGCGCTCAGCCGCGGCGCGTCTTCTGTTCTTTTTGTCGAGGAAGATCGACAGGCAGCCAAGGTGATTGAGAAAAATCTCGGCAAAACCAATTTAAAGGGACGCGTTCGGCAGCAGGACGTTTTCGATTTTCTCCGGCACGTATCGAGCATGGATACATTTCGAGTCATCTTTGCAGACCCGCCTTATGAAAAGACAAAACACGGCGAGAGCTACAGTGAGAAGCTTCTGACGAACGAGATACTGCCGCGATTGCTCACCCCGAGCGGCGTTTTCATTTTGGAAAAGCGACCGGGTGAAACTCTGCCTGAGAGGAAGCTCTGGCGTGTGGCTCGGCACAAAACCTACGGCGCCACGGAAGTGCTCTTTCTATCCCAAAGCGGCGGAGCACCGTCGCCACGCCCGCATCGCTGCGCGAAGCTGCTGCGGGCAGGGCAGTCCAACTCCGAAAGCTTTCGCGAGTGAAAAGCACTTCGTGCAAAATGATTGAAATCGTGATTCCTGTTTCGCAAATGATTGTAGGGGAAGCTGACAGCTTGCCCAGTAAATCTCTGTGCGATATTCCCGAGGAGATGAATTTTATTTCGCAAAGCTTTTGGAGTGCGGCGGCTTGACGCCGCTTTCATTCCGCCGGCGGCAAGCCACATGATTCGCCTCATCTACAACCTATTTTGGCCAATCGGGCTACTGTTCTTTTTGCCGGGCTATTTCAGGAAAATGATCCGGCGCGGCGGCTACCGCAAGAAATTCGGACAACGCCTGGGAATTTACGATCGCGAATTGCGGGCGCGACTGTCGGAGCGAAAATCGACATGGCTGCACGCAGTGAGCGTAGGCGAAGTGAACATCGCCTTGAAACTGGCCCGCGCCTTGCGCGCGCTAGAACAGGATTTGAATTGCGTCCTGACCACGACCACCACAACGGGATTCGCCCTGGCGAATAAAAATGCGCCGCCGTGGATCGAAGTCATGTACACGCCGCTTGATTACTGGCCGATCATGCGTCGCGCTTTTTCTGTCATTCGTGCCGCGCGGATCATTCTGGTTGAAGCGGAGGTTTGGCCAAATCTCGCCGCTAAAGCGCACGCGCGCCGCGTTCCGCTTGCGCTCGTGAACGCGCGGCTCTCCCCGCGCTCCGAACGAAGATACCGGCGGTTTCGATTTTTTGTCGCGCCGACCTTCCGGCTTCTGGATCTGGTTTGCGTACCAGAACGAGAGGACACCGACCGGTGGGCCGCGCTCGGTGTTCCGCGCGACCGAATCCGTGTGACTGGCAGCATCAAGTACGACCCTGACGTTCAAGAAAAGACGCAGCCGATCAGCTTCAGTCATGTGGATCCAGAACGACTCGTGCTCTTCGGCGGAAGCACCCATCATGGAGAAGAGGAAATACTAGCCAGAGTTTTTCTGAGCTTACGTGAGCAATTTCCGTCATTGCGCCTGTTCATTGCCCCGCGTCACGTTGAACGGCTGCGTGAAATCCGCGCGGCACTAAAGCCTTTGCCACTGCGCGTCGCCCTCGCCAGCGAAACGCTCACTGGTCACGCGTTCAACGATGCAGACTGCGTGCTTCTCGATACGACTGGCGAACTCGAGCGCTGGTACGCCATCGCCACTGTCGTTTTCGCTGGGAAAAGTCTAACCGCCCATGGCGGACAAAATCCGGTGGAACCGATTTTAGCCGGCAAACCCGTCGTGCTTGGTCCGCACATGGAAAATTTCGCAGCGCTTGCGAAATCGCTCGTCGCAAAAAAGGGCGCGATTCAGATTCACGACGCCGATTCGCTCGAACGAGCAGTCGCGGCGCTTCTCGGTGACAGCGAAGCTCGGCAGCGCCTTGTCCAACACGCGCGCGAAGTTCTGAGTGCACACCAAGGTGCAACCGCCCGTGCAGTGGCGTTGATCCACGAACTTAAACCAAAGCGTTGAGGGCATCAGCTCTTTTTGGAGTGCGGCGATCCGGCGACCGCGGTACCGCTTTGAAAAGCTCGCCACGGCGAGTCCGTCCCATGGCGGACGCGGACATGCCCGCGTACTCCAAATCTGGCTCGCGATTTGCCTTGCGTCAGAGAATGGCAATTCCGATATTGCCCGTCCCGCGATTGTGGGATGACCCTATCGTCTAGAGGCCCAGGACACCGCCCTTTCACGGCGGTAACACGGGTTCGAATCCCGTTAGGGTCGCCATACCTTTTCATAGGCAGATTGCGCTTTTTTTGAACATTTGA
>Ga0209056_10003239_pt1 | contig 17425 bp, 18 predicted proteins | sample GraSoiAngelo_114_FD_185876 | JGI IMG/M metagenome (GOLD analysis project Ga0209056, IMG submission 185876) | Grasslands soil microbial communities from the Angelo Coastal Reserve, California, USA - 14_0903_13_40cm (SPAdes) (version 2) | ecosystem: Environmental > Terrestrial > Soil > Grasslands... | reverse complement strand
ACGACTTTACGATCGAGAGCGGCGAGCTGACGCCGACGCTCAAGGTGAAGCGCCGGGAGGTCGAGAAGCGGTACAAGGATCTGATCGATGCGACGTATGCGTCGGCGGATGCGATGACCGCCAGCATCGAGAGCCCGATCGCCTAGCGTTTCTCCCCGACCCAGAGGCCGTGTTCCGCCGCCAGCTTGAGGAGCCCGATCGGAAGTTCGGGCTCTTCGTTTTCCACCACGAAGCGGCGGCCGCGCAGCAGCACGCGATGGGCTTCGACCAGCCACGGCGAGGTCGCGAGGTCGGCGCCGACGACGACGCCGCGCGCGACGGACGTGCGCAGCGGCACTTTCTCGGTGGCGTAGATCAGGGACAGCGTGGGCTGCTCTTCCATGTCGGGCGGCGGATTGATCCCGACGAAATGAATCCCTTCCATCAGCGTGCTGAGCCGCGGCGCCTGGCGCACCGCGGCGCCGACCAGCACGACGTAGCCGCCGGGCCCCGAGAGCTCGAGCAACGCCTGGAGTTTCGCGGCATCGGCGGACGGCAGCGGCGAGGGTGGCGCGTACGCGGGGCGCGGGCCGGATGACTCTTTCGCGACGCGCTCCTTGTTGCGCCGGAAATTCACGATGCCGCGCGCGATCGGATACTCCTTGTGACACACCGGGCAGCCGATGAGCCCGGAGCGCACCATGCGGTCTTTCACCTCGCCCGTCGAAAGAACCAGCATCTCCTCTCGATGTGGTTCAGGACAGCGCAACATTTCGGTGAGCTCGATGTGCACCGCCGCTCATCCCCTCGGCGAGTAGAGAGTCGGCCGCAGCCGGATCTCTGTGACCGCGACCTGCTCCGGCTGCGTCACTGCGTACACCACTGCCGCCGCGATATCCTCGGCGCGCATCATGTCCTTGCGCTTGGTGAAACCCGGCTTGGAATCAGGATCCACGGCGTCCCAGATGTCGGTGTCCACCGGTCCCGGCGAGATGAGGGTCGAGCGCACCCCGCTGCGCGCCGTCTCGGCGCGGATCACCTCGTGCATGCCCCGCAAACCGAACTTGCTGGCCGCGTAGGCAGTCGAACCCGGGAATCCAATGTAGTCGGAGATCGAGCCGATCGTGACCAGGTGGCCGCTGCCGCGCAGCACCATACCCGGCACCAGCGCGCGCGCAATCAAAAACGGCGCCGTCAGGTTGGTTGCGAGCGTGAGCGCGAAGTCATCGTACGTGGTCTCGGCGAGCTGCTTGATGAGGAAGACTCCAGCGTTGTTGACCACGACGTCCGGCAAGCCGAGCTCGCCGACGATCCGGTCGACGAGCGATTTTACCGCGACCGGCTTGGTGACGTCACAGGGGATGTCCGTCATCCGCTCGCTCGACCGATAGCGCAGGCTCCGCGCCACGCGCACGACGTGCATGCCGGTCGCATGCAGCGCTTCCGCGACCGCGAGGCCGATGCCCCGCGATGCACCCGTCACCAGCGCGACCTTCAAGGCAGCCCGGCCCCTCCGTGCACCAGCCGCAGGAACTCATCGCGCGTCTTGGCGTCGTCCCGGAACGCGCCGCGCAGCGCGCTCGTCACCGTCTTGGAATTCTGCTTCTCGACGCCGCGCATCATCATGCAGAGGTGATAAGCCTCGATCACCACGCCGACACCCAGGGGCTTCAGCACGCGGCACAGCGCCTCGGCAACCTGATCGGTCAGCCGCTCCTGCACCTGGAGCCGGCGGGCGAAGACCTCGACAACCCGCGGGATCTTGGACAGCCCGACGATCTTGCCGTTCGGGAGATAGGCAACGTGCGCCTTGCCGAAAAACGGCAGCATGTGGTGCTCGCACATCGAGTAGATCTCGATATCCCGCACGCAGATCATGCTTTCGTGCTTTTCTTCGAACACCGCGTCGCCGACGACTTCCTCGACGTCCATGCCGTAGCCGCGCGTCAGCCACTTGAGCGAGGCTTCCACGCGCGCGGGCGTCTGCCGCAGTCCCTCGCGTTTCGGGTCCTCGCCCAGCTGCTCGAGCATCTCGTGCACGAGCGTCTGGAATGGAATCTGCACCTCTGCAGACTGCGTGTGCGCCATACTCACGTTCCTTCGTAGTCGACGTAGTTGCGCTCGGTCTCCCACAGCCGGATGCGCTTCAACCGGGCGGGGGGAACGGCGGGCGCGAGCACGCGCCAGCACACGATCGCGATGTTTTCCACTGTCGGGTTCAGCTCCCGAAACCAGGGAACGTCGAGATTGAGGTTCTTGTGGTCCAGGTGACGGACCAGACACTCGTTCACGATCTCCTTGAGGCGTGCGATATCGAGGACATACCCGGTGTCGGGGTCGATGTCGCCCTCGACGGAGACGTCGAGGTTGTAGTTGTGCCCGTGAAAGTTGGGGCTGTTGCAGACGCCGAACACACGCTCATTTTCCGCTTCACTCCAACGCGGATTCGCGAGCCGATGCGCGGCATTGAAATGGACCCGACGTGTTACGACGCAGCGCGGCATACCTAAAGCTACTCGCCCAGGCGACGCACGCGGGAGGCACGGCGCTCGCGGCGCTGTGGACCTTCCCCAGCATGCTGCTGTCCGCATTCCTCGTCGCCTGGGGCGCGGAAGCCGCGCAGTTTCTCATCTCGCAAGGCCTGGCACTCGCGATCCTGGCGTGGCTCCAGACGCTTCCCGAGTTCGCCGTCGAGGCGGTCATCGCGTGGGACGCGGGACGGGATCCCGAGCGCGCGCACCTCGCCATCGCGAATCTGACGGGCGCGATCCGGCTCCTGCTCGGTCTCGGCTGGCCGATGATTTATTTCGTCTTCGCGTTTTTCGGACGGCGCCAGGGCGACCCGCCTGTGCCACCGATCAAGCTCCAGCCGGAGCACGCCGTCGAGGTGATCGGCCTGGTTCCGCCGCTGCTTTACTTTGGCGTGATCGTCTGGAAGCAGTCGATCAGCTGGATCGACGCGTTGGTCCTGTTGCTGCTGTACGTCGGCTATCTGCTGGTCTTGTTACGGAATCCGCCCCACCACGTCGACGAGCTCGCCGACGCCCCGCGTGCGTCCCAATGGGCCTACCGGCAGCGCGGCTGGCGCCGCCCCGCAGCCATCGGCGCGTTGTTCGGCGGGGGTGGCCTCCTGTTGTACGTCACGGCGCATCCGTTCCTCGAATCGATGCTCGCGGTGGCGGCCACACTGGGCATCAGCCAGTTCGTCCTCGTGCAATGGGTCGCCCCGTTCCTCTCGGAGTTTCCCGAAAAGGTCTCGGCATTCCTGTGGGCGCGGCGCGTGACGCATGCGCCGATGGCGCTGATGAACATGGTCTCGAGCAACATCAATCAGTGGACCGTGCTCGCCGCGATGATCCCGCTGGTCTACGGGTACTCGCACTACCACCACACGGGCACCTGGGCCGACTTCCATTTCGACACCGGTCAGCGCCTGGAGATCATCCTCACCCTGCTGCAAACGGGATTGGGCCTCGTGGTGCTCGCGAACATGGAATTCGACTGGTTCGACGCCACGGCGCTCTTCGTGCTCTGGGTAGTGCAGTTTCTGGCGCCGCACCTGCGCGAGGAGGTGTCGGTCGCCTATGCGTTGTGGATCGTGATCCTGCTGGTGGGATTTGTGATCAAGGGGCGGGCGCTGCTGGCGCCGAAGTACTTCTGGCAAACAGTCACCCAAAAGCGATCGGCCGGGACCACATAGCATGGACCGGCCGATCGATTACAACAGGAACGAGGAGGGTTATTGAAGCCCGAAAGTAATGATGGGTCCCTCACCACGAATTCTGTCTTCCCCACGGTGGGGGCATGACATGGGCCGCAGTATCCGGGTCCGCAATCGAGCTTGTTGGCTCAATAGTTTGATCTCCCCGCCCCTGCGTACTAGAATACTTTCCGGACCCTAAAGGTCAATCGCCCTGAATCTCACACTGCTCGCCGCTGTCGTGATGCTGATCGCGTGGTTCTTGCTGCTGTTCGTGGCGCAAGTGCCGAGCGGCACGATTCATCTATTGTATGCGGGCGCGATCATCCTGATCGCGCGCCGCATTCTGGTCGGCGCGCCGCGCTTCGTGTCGTGACACTCGCCGCGCGCCGTTGGGACCCGCAGCTCGGGCCGCTGCAGGTGGCCACGCTGCGTCGCGCGCTCGAGCGCGAAGGCATGGTCACCGCATGGTGGTCGGATCTCCCCGGCGCGCGGATGGCCGAGCACGCGCACGCGTTTCCCGAAACGCGCTGGGTCGTCGAAGGTTTTCTGCGGGTCACCGCCGGCGCCGAGGCGGTCGACCTCGGGCCTGGAGACCGGCTCGACCTGCCGCCGAACCTGCCGCACACGATCGAAGTGCTCGGACTCGCGCAGGTCGTTTACGTGTCGGGAATGCCGGGCCGAGCCTAAATCCCCGCGACCATCTTCAGTCGGGCGTGTGCCAATAGAACGACTCGCGCGCGCGGAACAGCGTCTCACCGCGCGTATTGGTGACCGTGACCACGGCGTTCAGGACCGGCGCGTCGAGGCGGCTCGTGACCGAGCGTGACGGGAACTGGCCCTCGATCGTGACCATGATGCCGACGCGCTCGAACTCGCAGCGCAGGTGTACCGCGGCCGGGCTAATCCGTGCATCGGCACACCCCACTTCATCCCGTGTCCCGGTCCGCGCGAACGTGACAAAGGGTTCGGGACGCAGCGTCAGGCGGGTGAAGCGCCGATCGGAGACCGTGAACTTGTAGCTCGGCTCGTAGTACCCCTCGGCTTCCGACTGGAGGGGCCGAGGCGGGGGCGGTGGGGGCTCTGGAGGCGGTGCTTCGGTCGGTTGGGTGACCACAGGCGCTGGCGCCGGGAGACGCAGAATCACGACGGCCCCGGCGCCCACAACCGCCAGGAGGATGCCGCCAACGACGATGGTGCGGCGACGTCCTCGTATGAACGCCCACAGGCGTCGTGACATTGCTCGGAGACGTCCCAGGATCGCCTGGAGCTGTTGCACGACCGCTTGACGTGCAGCGATCGCCCCCCCCGCCCGCCCCTCTCTCGGCGCGACCTCATGCGTCGGAGCGATGTCCGCCGCTGGCGTAACAGGGCTCGGGCCCGGTGAAAAATCCGGGGGCGGGGGCGGAGGTACGTACAACCCCGGTAGACCCCGGGGGGGCGGGGGCGGAACACCGCGTGGAGGAACGGCAGCACGGGATGTGGGGGCAGCCGCGCGTGGAGCGGCCGCTGCGTGAGGCCTCACCAGTCTGACGTACGCCGGTTTCCGGCGGAGCCAGGACCAGACCGCGAGCAGCAGCGCCGCGCCCAAGGCGCCTGCGGCGTCCGGTACGAGATCCCGCACGCGGCAATGTCCCCGCCCCGTCAGCGTCATGCCCTCGGCGATCTCGACGAGGGCTCCCACGAGCAGCGTCGCGAGCAGCGCCCAGACGCCGCGCGCGTCAGCCCTCCGGAACTGTACCCACGACATCCAGTAGAAGCCGGCGAAGAGCGCGATGTACGCGTAGTTGTGCAGCGAGAGGACGAGCACCTGCATCGTGGGAAGGAGCTGCTCGCATTTCGGTGCGTGCACGCGGAAGTGGGTTTGCGCGGGAAAATAGAGGAGCCCGAGCACGACGAATACGAGGTAGGCCCAGCGCTTGCCGCGCAGGGCGATAAGAGCGAGGAGAGCGAGGACGCCGGCACCGACGCGAACGGCTAGAGGTGACATGTGCCCAGACGCAGCCTGGCGAGGTTGGCCTAAGCTAAGGGGTCACGCCTCGCAAACCAACCGTTGGGCAGCTTCAGGTATTTCAAAGTTGATATCAGATGGTTCAATGCGGACTGGAGTCATCGACGTGACCCGTATGCACCGAAGTCAATACCGACGCGCAGCGGTAGCCATATTGTCGATGTTGCCGTCGGCGTTTCTCAGGCACCCTTGTTCTTGTCGTCCCATACCTTCGGCTCCCAGAGCTCGACTTTGTTGTCGTCTGGGTCCATGATCCACGCAAACTTGCCGTTCTCGTGCGATTCGGGTCCTTGGATGACGTCCACACCGCCCGCACGCAGCTGCTCCAGCAGCTCGCCGAGGTTGTCGACCCGGTAGTTGATCATGAAGGAAGATTTGCTTGTAAGGCCTTGATCCTCGGCCTTATCGGCCGGCCATTTGAGGATAGTGCAGCACTGTCGCCTTTGCTCTTGAAGAAGACGCCGCCGACTCCCGTAATCTTCGCCATCGTTGCCCTCCTACCTATTTAGCCGCCTAACGAATGGCGCTTAGCTAGCGACCGACCATGATGAGGATCCCCGCCACGAGAGCAAGGATGGCCTCTATAGTCCCGAGTCCTCTGAAGCTGAGTCCAACCAGCGCCTCAAGACCTTGTATCAGGAGCCAGATGCCCAGTAGGAGCATACCGAGATTCTTCGTGAGTCTCATGATTGCGCTCCCTGTCTAACGGTTCGATGATGGTAGGGCTTGAGGGTGTGAAGCAGGTAGCCGCCTAACGGATCGCGCTTAAGCTGCGGCGCGCTGAAGAAAGATTCATTCCACAATCTACGCGCGCCGTCAGCTTCAAGCGTTTGTTAGGCAGCACCTGCCGCAGATTTATGGCGTCAATTCGAACGGGGGAGAAACCCGCTGCTCTTCGGGGACAAGGCGGCGCCCGAGGGAGTCGAACGCGACTTCAAAGACAAACCGATACACACCTGGTCGCCGGTCCACGTAAGCAAAGTTCATTGAGAATCCCGACAAGGTATCGCCGACATCCACGGGGAAACTGATACCAAGGCCATCTACAGCGAACCAGGGATGCCGATCCTGCCACCTGCCGCCCTCGCGTCGTTCGACATAGACGTACTCGTTCATAGGAGCGTAGACCACGGCTGGACCGAGGTTCACAAGTTCCGTCCTCGCTTCAACGTCAGAAGCAAGGGAGTATTGCAGTTTGTCACTACGAACAAGTAACTGAACGGTCGGCAGAGCCGTGGGAGCGTCGTGGCAAGCCAACGAGCCTGCAATACCGAGAACACCGAGAGCGCGGCACATGCGCAACACCCCAATCCTCGACCTTCGCTGAGCCCGTGAGAGCGGGGATTTGGTCGTCATCCGAATCTGTATACCCCGATCAAACGGAATGACGTCACACAGTGGGTGCTGCCTAACGGATGGCGCCTAGCTGCGGCGCCGAGCATCAGCTTCAGGCGCGTGTTAGGCGCCACGCCTCATGATCAGAAGAAACTCCAGGTCGCGTTAAGGCCGGTGTCAAAGCGCATCAGGGACCGGGAGCCAAGCCGGTATTCCCGCTGGCCATCCTTCACCCGATTCAAGGCTAGCCGTAGCTCGAGGAGCCCGCGCCGACTGGGTGTAGCGGACACGATGATGAGGTCGAACTGGGTCCCATGCGCAAGAACGCGATCCCGGCGCCGGGTTACCACGTATCCGAAGACCTCCAACTCGGCGGCGAGCTTGGACAGCTCCGACCGGGGAATGGCCACTGTCGCTCCGACGACGTCGCGTAGTAGCCGTTTAGGGTCATAGAAGAGCTTGAGAAAACGACGGCGCGTGATGTCCGATGGCGAGGCAGAGTCCGTGGCCGCCTGTCTGGCCGCCCAGACAGGATGGTACTCCATCACCCACGTACTGAACGTGGGCGTGACCGAGTCGGATGCGGCGAGTGCGCCGACGAAGAACCAGGGGATTTCGCTCCCGTCAACAAGCCGAACTCGCGTGGAGGTGTCAAACGCAATACCGCGCGCGGAGAAGGCGGCGCTGAGCGCCGTCACACCACCGGACTCTTCGACGCCGAATCCGATGCCTGTCATGCCTGGCCGAGCGCCAGGGAACCCGCCGGGACCAAAGAGTTCGATGTACGTGTTCTGCCCCCGGAGGTAATGCCCGGTCCACGTTTGCCCGCCGTTGGCCGTCGTCGTGCGGGTCTCGAGGCTCTCGAGCTGCTGCGTGATCAACGGAGAGGCTAGGAGGGCAGTGAGGGTTTCTGAGTCGACGACGACATAGAGGTGGTTCAGGAGGACTGGCGGGATCGGGTGTGTTTGCCGCTCTTGTGCGGCGACGCGCGATCTGCATGCTATCAGGGCGCCAGCAAGAGAAAGAATGAGGGCGTATCTGCAGGAGGGTCGCATAAGGCCGCTGGCGCCTAACGGATCGCGCTTAAGCTGCGGCGCGCTGAAGAACGATTCATTCCCTAATCTACGCGCGCCGCCAGCTTCAAGCGCTTGTTAGACGGCGCCCTTTCCCCTCGAGCTATCCATGCGCGCCACGTTCTTCGAATGAAATAGGCTGGTCAGCCTAAACGCAATATCACAGCATATCGGCAGGACTCCGAAGGATCAGATCTCCCAATTCGAGAACAGCACACCGTGCTCCGCGTGCCGTTCGGGGTAGCCCTCGTACGTCATCCGCAGATCGGTCCAGCGCACGCGATAGCCGCGCGCGATGAGGCGGCGGAACGCCTCGGCGTAGCGGCTCTGGCAGCGGACGGCGATCCGGCGGATGCCCGCCTTCGCCGCCGCCGCTTCGACCGCGCTGATCGCGGCATCGAACGCGGCGTCGCTCCGCGCGGCCAGCTTCAACACGCGGACTTCATCGCGCGTCCGGCTGTCGGCGAGCGGCGCGGAGTGCCACACCGCCATTGCATCGAGTCCCGTATCGCCCTCGACCAGCGACGTATCGCCGAGGCCGAGCTCGGCAGTGAGCAGGATTTCGCGCGAGAAGTCGATGCCGGAGATGAGATCGCTCACGAGGCGGCGGCCCGACGCCATCGCCGCGTCCTTCTCGTCCGCCGGCCGGCGCGACAGCAGGACGGGCGCCGGATGGCCGCGCGTGGCGATCTCGTTGGTCAGCGTCACGGTCAGGAAACCCGGTGCGAACCCGAGCCGCGCGTAAAAGCCGATGTTCTCGGGAGTCCGCGGCATCGTTTCGAGGCCGAGCGTCGTGATGCCGCGATCGATCAGCCAGTCGGCCGCGGTGCGCACGATCGTTTTCCCGACGCCGGTGCCCTGACGGTCCGGACGCACGGCGAGCGGCCCCATCCACCCTTCGGCGCCCCCCTGGTGCGCCACGTTGAACGCCGCGATATCGCCATGCTCGTCGCGCCACACCATCGCGCCCTCGCCAGCATCGAGCAACGCGTAGCGCCAGACGAGCGGATTCAGCTGCGGCACGCGGACGCCGATTAGGCCGTCGCGGCGATAGCGGTCGGTGAACGCCTCCGCGAAGACGCGATTCAGCCCCTCGATGTCGCGCTCGACGGCTGGCTCGGGGCCGGTTACTCGCGCTTCAGGCAGCCACGCTCGCATCGGGTGGTCCCAGGGTGGCGGTTTCGTCGCGCACGACGCTCACCCCTGTGGTGGCGTCGTAAGACACGCGAATGACGCGGTCGAGCCCGTCGCGCACCTGTTCGATGTGCGTGATGAGAACGACCTGGGGGAAACGATCGCCCAAACGCCGCAGCAGCGCGAGTACGTGCTGGCGGCGCGATTCATCGAGCGAGCCGAAGATCTCGTCCAGCACGAGCAGGGACAGCGGCTGGCCCGCACGCTCGGCAATCATCTGCGAGATCGCGAGCCGCAGCACGAGGTTCGCGATGTCCTCTTCCCCGCCTGAGATGACCGGCTTGGGCACGCCCTCGTCGAGGACGACGACGCGGTAGTCCTCGTCGAGATCCACCTCGTCGTAGCGCGCATCCGTGAGATCGGCCAGGAACGCGGACGCCAGCGTACCGATCTCGGGCCGCATCGCGGCGTTCAGCTCGGCGCGGAGGTCGGAGAACGCGCGGTCCAGCTCGTTATGGAGCCGCAGCTCGACTTTGCGCTCGGCGATGGTGCGCTCGCGCGCCGCACGCTCCGCGGCCCGGCGCTCCGTTTCGCGCACCGCGTTTTCGGCCGCCACCAGGTCGCCGCGCGTCTCGGCCACAGCCAGCTCGGCGGCGCGCAGCGCATGCGCCGCGCGATCGTGGCGCTCCCGCGCGGCCTGAAACTTGGGCTCGGAAAACCCTTGCGCCTGCACCGCGTCCGCGAGCTGCTTGACGTGCTCCTCCCGCGTCGAGAGCGACTTCTCGGCAAGCTCCGCTTCGCCCACCAACGCCTCGGCCCGGTCGGCCCGCGCGGAGAGCGCCGCGGCCGCTAGCGCGACCGGCTCGAGCCGAGCCAGCTCTGTGCGCACGGCGTTGTGCCGCGCCGCGTCGTAGCCCGCATCGCGCGCGGCGACGCGCCGCTCGATCTCCTGCGTGCGCTTGGCGAGACCGGCGCGCTCTTTCTGCGCGCGGGCCCGCTCGCCCGCCTGCGCGCGCAGGCTTCCCTCGCGCTCGGTGATCTGCCGTGCCTCTTCGCGCAACGCGTCGCGCGCAGCCTCCGCCTGCGTGACGGCAGCCGGCGGCGTCGCCAATTGCTCGATACGCTGCTTGAAGTACGTGCCGTCGGTGACGATCACGTCGAGCTGGCTGTTCAGCACGTCGAGCACGGCGCGATGCTCCACACCCAGCGGCCGCAGACAGGTCGGGCACTGCCCCTCAGGACCGAGCCGTTCGATCTTGTCGCGCTGATCCTTGACCTCCTCATGCTGCTTGAGCAGCTCGACGCGCCGCGTGTTCGCGTATTCCTTCTCGCGCACCCAGGCAGCCTGTTGCTCGCTGGCCACCGTGTCGGCGGCTTCGAGCCGTTCGGCGAGCGCGCCCGCCTCCGCGGTCGCGCGCGCGAGCGCCGCCTCGGCGTCCGCCAGCTCTTCGATACGGCGATCCAGGACGCTCAGATTTCGCATCAATTCGGTGACCTTTGCCTGCTCCTCGCGACGCGCGGCGTCTTCGCGGTGCAACCGATCCAGCTCGGCGAGCTCCGCTTTGAGTTTCGAGATCGGCGCGACCTCGGCATCGAGCTTGCGCAGCTCCTCGCGCGCGGCCAGCGCCTCGGCCAATTCCTTGTCCAGCCGCTGAAATTCCTGGCGCGCGACGACGACGCCCTGCTCTGCCACGCGCAAGTCACCGTGCAGCGACAGCGTCCGCTCCCGCCGCTCCACCCACTGCTGCCAGCGTGGCTCTTCCTCGGTGAGTGCCTGCTGCGCCTTGGTTCGATCGGCCCCCGCCGACGTCGCGGCCTTGCGCGCATCCGTCAGCCGTCCCTCGGCGGTCTTCCGCTCCTTCTCGAGCTCGGACTGGGGCGGGAGGCCGGTTTCGAGTCCCTCCACTTCGTGTCCCAGCGCGTTCCGGCGCTCGCGGATCCGCTCCTGCGCAAGCGTGAGCTGCTCGTGCCGCAGCACGCGCGACAGAAACGCCGCGCGCTCGGGCCGCGTGGCATCGGCGAGGACCGCCAGCTCTTTTTGACCGGTGAAGTAGGTGTTGAAGAATTCGTCGTGCGTCATGCCGAGGACGCGCTGCAAGCGGGCGGTGACTTCCTTGAGCGAATTGGCGACGACGACGCCATCCTGGTACAGCTCGGCGTTGTTGAGACCGCGTTCGACGCGAAACGAATGGCTCCCCAGCGAGAATTCCAGCTCCACGCGCACCGGGGCGCGCGCTTTGGCGCGTAGGTTACGGATCGAGTCCTTGTCGCCGCGTGCGGCCAGATTGCCGTAGATCGCCCAGGCGATGGCCTCGAGCAATGAGGTCTTGCCCGAGCCGTTCGGCCCGATGATGCCCGTGATGCCGTCCCCGAACACGATTTCGGTATCGGCGTGCTGGCGGAAGTTGACGAGCCGCAGCCGGTGCAGCTTCACGCGGAGCCACCGGCGCCAGTCTCGGCGTCGCTCCGACCCGCTGCTTCCAGGTATTCGACGCCGAGCGTCACGAACGTTTCGCGATTCAGCTCGGCATCGAGCGGCCGGCGTCCGAGGAAATCCCGCACCGTCTCGTTGAGCGTCTGGCGTTTGGTGCCAGGACCTGCCGCCGTGATGTTCCGTTGCGCCTCGGGCCGACGCAGATCGAGCTGAAAGTTCAACGCGCGGGCCTTGTATCCGCGGATTGCCGCGTGATCGAGGTCGCGTGCCACCGCGCGATCGACGTCCCACACGAGGAGGCGTACGATCTGATCGTCGATCTTGGCGCTCCCCAAGCGTTCGGCGATCTGCGCATCGAGCTCTTTGGCGTTGAGTCCGGCACCCCTGATCGGCGGCAGATCGATATGGCGCCGCACCGGAGCGATAGGACGGAACGTGACGCGCGCGCCGGGAAGCTCGACGAGGAGATAGCCCTTCCCGCTGCGCTTGGACTTCTTCTGTTCAGCCTCGTCCTGGAGCTGGCCCCACGGGTTCGGTGGCAGGTACTCGAGACTCCCGGAATACCACGCGTTGGTGGCCACGGATTGCGCCGTGTGGTAGTGGCCCAACGCGATGTAATCCCACTTCTCGGGTGCCAGCAGCTCGCGCGACAACTCGGCGCCGCCGTATTCGATCGTGCCACGTTCCTCGCCGAGCCCACCGTACACGCCGTGGGTGACGAGCACGTTGAGCGTGGGCCCCCCCCCGCCGGGTTCCGGACGCAGCGCGGGACGGTCGGCTCGAGCGAGCGCCTGCTGCGGCACCGCGAGGACCGCGCAGTCGAGCTTGGGAAGAACGATCCGGCGCGCTGCTTCGACCGCGATTTCGACACCCAGGGCTTCATAGAGACGCAGGATGCTGCCCGTCTCGGTGGAGCGCGGCGTGTCGTGCTCGCCCGCGATCACGACGATCGGCGTGTTGGGCAAACCGGTCCGCAGCCGCTGGAGGTGGCGGAAACAGTACAGGATCGCGGCGTTGGTTGGCCGGACCGAGTGAAACAGGTCGCCGGCGACGACGATCAGCTCCGGCTTCTGCTCCAGGATGTCGTCGACCGCACGCTTGAAGACCTCGGCGACGTCCACCTCCCGCTGATTCGCGCCCTTGGGCGTCTGCCGGTCGAACTGCCGGAAGCCCAGGTGCAGGTCGGCGAGGTGCGCGAGCTTCATTGCAAGCGGATCGTCGTCTGAGTCACGAGCCGAGACAAAACGGTGTCTCTGCCCACCATCGGGGCGTCGGTCACGAGCGTCAGCCTCACAGACAGCTCTTCGAAAATCATGACGCTGCGTGGCAGCGAAAACGTGTACCGGCCGATCATGGTTCCAGACAATCGCGCCGGCAATGCGCCCAAGCTCGTCGTCACGCGCGTCTCGTCAGTAGGGAGCTGACCATTGATCCCGACGTCCGCGATCCAATCGTTCACCGATTTCTGCAGCGCGTTGAGCGTGGCGTGCAGTTGCAGTTTCGAAGAATCCTGCCCGCTCATTTCCAACACCTCCAGGGGGGCGGGCGTCGTCACGGTCCACGCGTCGCCAGGCTCGACGGGCTCCTCGGGGAACCACGGGGCCACGGCCGCGGCGATCGCCCGAAGCCGCAGAACCATGTCGTGCGTGAGACCAGGAAAGGTGTCGGGCTCCGTGCGCTGCAGCTGCCCGCGGCCGTCGAGGAAAGCCAAAATCGTCGCGCCATTCATTGGGGACAGATCGGGATCGGCTCCGGACGGTTGCAGCTGTGCCGAATCGATCTGGAGCGAGACCTCGCTCCCCGCGCCGCGTCGGTCGGTGAAGCGCCCGAGCTGCGTGTAGTAGATGGTCCAGACCTGATCGGTCCGAGCGACTGAGGCCACGATCGGCGCATCGTCTCTGCTATAGCGCATCGTCAGCACATAGTGGTGGACCGCGTCGCGACGCGGGCGATGGCGCAGCGCGACCTTGCCGCTACAGGCGGCAACCTCCGCAAACAGGATGACCGCGAGGTGCCCGAGCTTCATCAGTCCGGAAGCAGGAAGATCGAGCTCTCGGTGTCGGTCAGCAGGTCCATCCCCTTGGAGGCCAGCATACCCCCGGCGACGTGCACCTTCGTGGCGCCTTTGATCGTCCCGTCGAGAATCGCGCCCCGCGAAATGGAGAACTGCTGATGGCCCGCGAGGTCGCCATCCAGCTTGACCGTGCCAGTCTGGCTCCCCACCGCCAGAGGGATCGGTCCTGATGGGAACGTCGTCTTCATGTCGAGAACAACCGTGGTATCGGATCCGGCGATTCGAATCTCCCGGACGGTGAGCGTCGTCCGCGCTGCACCCGCCGGAGAGGTGCCGCCGGGCACTTGTCCAAGTGGCAGCTCCGACGTGATGGTCCACGAATCGCCGCGACCGACCGGTTGATCCGGGAACCCGAGCGTCGTCGCCTTGATGCCCATCTCCACCTGATTCGCCACCTCGGGAGACTGATCGGGTGTGGGCACGAAGGTACTGCGCACGATCTGTCCACGTTCATCGTAGACGACGGTGGTGCGCAAGCCATTCACCTTCGCGAGCTCCCGCGCGATGCGATCGGGCGGCACGCCCGGGATCTCCAGCGTCAGGGACTCGAACACCACTTCCACTTCAGTCCCACCTTCGCGTGCTGCTCCTTTGACCGTCTGCGTGAAGGGCATGCGCAGGAAGAAGTGCTGCTTGCCCATCGCGGCAAGCGGGCCAGACAGAATGCTGATCTGCGTCCGTTGCTCGAGTGCGTAGTGATACACCGCGCCGGCCGGAGGATGAAACCGCAGCGCGATCTTCGGACCCCCCCCACCCCCATCGCACGCGGCCACTGCCAGGCTGACGACTACGGCGTGGCGCTGGTTCATGTCAGTAGGGCTCGTCGGAAATAGGGTTGAGTGGCGGCACTGCTTGGTGCTCCCGGGGACGGTTTGACTCGGGGTCTACGCGAGCGCCCAGCACCTTCCGGAAGTAGGCGAGTACGTCGTCAGGTCGCGTGCGGCGCACGGCGGCGAGCGCGCGCCGTACGTCATCCTGCTCGCGCTCCGCGATCAGATCCTTCACCTGGTTCGGCCGGACGCGACGGTCGAGACGCACCAACTGTCGCACGACCGCATCTTCGAACGGGACGTCCGCTGCCGGCGGAAACCGCTCCACCCCGTCCCGGCCGCGCAGGACAGGCGGCTTCGGAAAGCGGATGAAGATCGGCTGCGTAAAGTGGGGATGCCGCACCATCAGCTCGCCGATCGGCAGCGTCGCGAGCTTGCTCTTGGTCGCGGGCGTGAGCACCTGATAACCCGGCGTCGCCAGCTCATCCATGTCCATGCGGCCAAAAATCTGGGTTCCCGCGTTGCCCACGACGCGGCGGTGGACCTGCGAGCGAAACTGCTCCGCCCCGAACAGCACCAGGCCGAGGTAGCGGCCGCGCTCTGAGATGTCGAGCAACATCTTCTTCACGTAGGTATCGGGACCGTCACCCGGCGCGTACTTGTTGAGCTCATCGACGAACACGACCACGGCATCTACGCCGAGCTCCCGGCGCTCGAGCTGCTCGCGCAGCTTCGAGACGACGCGGGCGAAGACGAGATCCTGCCCCAGGGGATCGACGTTGGCGATGTCGATGACATAGACCGTGCGATCCTGGAATTCCTTCCAGGGGAGATCGCTGGACGGACCGTCGTCGGTTACGAGTCCCTTGCAGCGCGTCGAGATATTCAGCAGCCGGTTACGCACCTTCCGCATCGTGGCGATGTGGTGGGTGCGCCACGTGTCGCTCCGACCCCCGGCGGTGATCTCGAGTCCGTCGAAGATCGAGCGAAACAGCCGGTCCAGGTCGGCAAACGTCTGCACGCGGTGCGTGGTGCCGAAGCCGTCGTCGAACGTTCTTCCCAAGACCCTGTCTCTGAGAAAATCAATAAACGCGTCAGCTTTGGCGTCGATGTCGTCGCGATTGAGCAACACCTCCGCGTAGTCTACGACCTCCTGCAAACCCCACGTCAGCGGCTCCACGTCGCCGACGAGATCGGCGTGCGTGCGCAGTGTGTTGAGGTTGACGCCATCCGCCTTGAGCGGCGCGTAGAGCTGCACGCGTTCGAAGGGCGTGGACGGCACCCCGAGCCGTTCGTAGCGCTGCCGGTCTTGGTCGCTGAGATCACCGGGTTGATCGAGAAAGCAGAGGTCGGGGCCTTTGACGTTGAAGCACACCGCCGCCACCCGGCCTTTATGCGCGGGGAAGTGCGCGAAGATCGACGCCAGCAGGAACTCGACCGCGCTGGTTTTGGTCGCGAGACCCGACACCCCGGAGAGGTTGAGGTGCGCCGCCTCGGGGCCGAGCAGGAAATCGGCGTCGAGGTAGACGGGCGAGTCACGGCCGGCTGACGTGTACAAACCGACCGGAATGGCGGTCGGCGTGGCCGAGTAAAGAAACCCGTCCATCCGCAGCGCCTGTGCGACGTCGGCATCATCGGCGAGGTACACCTGACCGAGCGGGACCGGCTGGAGGGGTTCTTCCGGTGTCTGCCGCAGGACGGCAGCGGTCCAGTAGCGGATCTGCTGGCGCGCGGTGGGGGCCTCGACGCGCGCTGGATCGCCTTCGGCACCCACGACGTCGTGCAGGGGGGTCGCCAGATCGGAGTAGGCAAATCCTTCCGTGACCACTCCGTACACCACCCGTCCCTCGTCCCCCGTCCCACTTCCCCCGACTTTGACGATCGCACCAATCCCGATGCTCGTATCCGTCGGTGTCCAGAAGTGGAATTGGTGCGGCGTCGCCGGCTTGAGCTCGGTCGCAACGACCCGTCCGATCGGGACTGGGATCGCTTTATCGATCATGCGACCGGTAACCGGGACCGAGCCGCCGGGGCGCGCGGCGCACGAGCCTTCAGGTATTCCTCCACGTGATGTAAAGGATACAACAGCCGGTCCCAGCGTGTGGCCGGCGTCGCGAGGGGCGCCCGCTCGGCCCACAGCCAGCCGCTCAGCGCGGACGCCCGCGCGATGGTCTCGCGATCGGCGCGCGCTTCCACCCGCAGCAGTCCATATTGCAAGTCGTTCCCTTCCCACGGCCACAGCCGCAGGTACCACGAGTACACCTCGGTGCGGGTATGCCCACCACGCACGGCAAAGACGGACGTCCGATATCCCGCCGGCAGCGTCAACGCGCGCTCAAGTCCCCGGCCCTCCAGAAACTGCGCGCCATGACTCTTGATGACGCCGAGGGCGCGGGGATGCCGCGCGACCGCCGGTGAGCGGGAGAGAAGGCCGTCGAGGACGAGCCACTCGGCGGGGCCCAGCGCCGCCGTCGCCGCCTCGGCCAGCTCGCGCTCGAGGTGCGTGCGCGCCCGTCGCACGGTGCTCTCGACCTGCTCCAGATAGCGCGCTGGCTGCCCCACCAGCTCACCATCGATCGGCTCGATGTCAGGAGCCGCCTGCTCGAGCAGCGGCCGCAGGGTCGGGCTCACGCGGTCGAGCGGCGCGATCGCAAACGCGCGGGTCCGCTCCAACGTCGCGTGCAACACGCCGCGGTCGTCCCGCCGGCACACGGCCGCGGCGACGTAGGCGTTGACGATCTGGGCCACGCCGTCGTACGCGACGACGCTCCAACGCTGCATGCCATTGAGAAATGAGACGGGGTGAGGGATTCGGGGTTCGGGAATCGGATGCGTTTGGAGCTCGTTCCCCTCGACCAGATCGGCGCGCTCGCCGCCTTCTACCTCGTCTGGTGTACTCCCGCCGCTGAGCGGCG
>Ga0209056_10003238_pt1 | contig 17432 bp, 12 predicted proteins | sample GraSoiAngelo_114_FD_185876 | JGI IMG/M metagenome (GOLD analysis project Ga0209056, IMG submission 185876) | Grasslands soil microbial communities from the Angelo Coastal Reserve, California, USA - 14_0903_13_40cm (SPAdes) (version 2) | ecosystem: Environmental > Terrestrial > Soil > Grasslands... | reverse complement strand
GGCGGCGCGCGCCGGCAGCCAGAAGGCGGCGAACAATGCGAAACCGGTGAGCAGGCGAGCCGGTGAGCAGGTGAGTCGGAAGCAAGCTTTCATACAGTGTTTAAGGGCCGGCTTCATCGTCCCTTCAAAGCCGTGAACACGGTCATCGCCATCATGCCGGCGCCGATGGCGTTGGGATGGATTTGGTCGGGGAAATATTGAGGGCGGTCGCTCAGCGCCTGGTGGAGGTCTATCGTGGGCACCTTCTTTGTACGCGCGACCTGTTTGAGGACGGGAATGATTTGACCGATCACGGTCGCTTCGTTGATGCCCCATTTGGTTTGGTAAACCGGCGGCGGCAGGCAAACCCAAATCTTCGGGTGTGAGGGCAGCGCGGCGAAATGGTCCAGCATGGCGCTCAAGTCGTCGGCGAATTCATCGCCATATTTCCAGTTCTGCGGTTTGGAGTCGTTCGTGCCGAGCGCAAGGATAATGGCTTGCGGCGCAAATTCGCTCACTTCAAAAAAAGCGCCTTCGTTCCAGTACGGTTTGTCCCCCTGCTTGAGCAACGTCGCGCCGCTCACGCCGAAGTTTCTGACCTCGAAGCGGGAACCGAGCAGTTTACCCAGCACGACGGGATAACAATTGCTTTGGCGGTTCTCGACGCCCACGCCATAAGTGATGCTGTCGCCCACGCACGCGAGGCGGACAGTGCCCCGGTAATCGGAGGCGCGCAGCGCGGGCTTCCGTGGTGTGTCACAGCCTGCCAACACCACCCATAACGAAGCGGCCAAAGCGAAAAAAGACTTTCGTTCCATCGCGTTCCAATGAGTTGTTGCGAGAATAAAACGTTCTCCGCCGCTCGCAAGCAAGCCCGTAAAATGGCAGTGTCCTAATTTGCTTCAGGTGGGTGCGCCGCTGCCGCGACGCACGGCGGTGCCGCAGCACCGCCGCAACCAAACTAGGACACTGCCCGTAAAATCCTCCTGACTCGGGAAGGGAGCCGGCGAACCCCGGAGCGCATTCAGTTGATTGAGGCCGTTGCATGCGCCGTGTCCGCGTGGAAGCCACCGATGACATTCTTTGCGCGCGCAGCAGAATTTTGCATTGAAGATACAATTCAGGAGAGTAAATTGACGTCAGCATGAACGTTTCGAAGTTCACGGCAGTTTTGGCAATGGACGGCCGCGGCGCGTCGGCTGCGTCTCAGGACCATGCGACGATCATATTGCCATTGTTGCTGCTTCTAGGAACGGTGCTACTGATCGGGGCGTTGCTGATCATCGTTATCCGGCGGTATCTCCGGACGCGCGGGGGAAAGTTGTTCACCAGCGCGGGCCAGCAAACGCAAGCAGAGTTTCACAGCGACCGTTTTTTTCAGTCCTCGATTTTTCACTGTCCCAACCGCTGGGTGGCGATCAAGAGCGCAAACCCGCCGGCGGTGCAGACCGCGCTTGGGTTGCACAATCCCACTCCCTGCTCCTGGACCGAGGGGATGGCGCAGGGCAGCGGGCAGAAACTGTTCATTTCCCCGCCGGTCCGTGGCTGGATCCTGGTGGTCGGCTCTCTTTTGCCTGAGCCAAGCGAGGACGTAGACGCCTGTTTCCGATTCTTGCAGCGGCTGAGTCGGGAGCTGGGTGAAGTGCAGTTTTTCAGTGTGAATCAAGCGGTCGGACACCATGCCTGGGCGCGGTTCGAGTGCGGCCGCGCCATTCGCGGCTACGCGTGGGCCGGTGAAACGTTGTGGAACCAGGGCCGCAAGACCTGGGCCGAACGAAAACTCAGCCTCAGATGTTACGATTACTGTGAAGGCGACACCCAGAATCACTTCGCCCAAATCGAGCGGAGCCGCGCCAATACGGAAAAAATCCTGCTGCTGGCCTCCATTTGGAGCCTGGATCCATCGTCGGTTGACGACAGCGCACTGACTGATGCCTTGGGCATTGCCGGCGACCTGTCGCAGGCCAAGCCGCGTTGAGCCTGGCGGCGCGTCGCTGGAGATAGGCGCAAAGTCCCGGCAGCCCTGAACCTGGAACAACTATGCTGGACTCCATTCTCGAGGAATATCCGAAGGAAATCTCGTTGAAGGATGGTTTCAAATCCGTGCTGCGCCCGCTCAAACCGTCCGATGAGAAGGCCTTTCATGACTTTTTTCTGGCCGTGCCGGAACAGGAGCGCATGTTTATCAAGCATCGCGTCACAGAACCGGAAGTCATTCGCGACTGGTGCCAAAATATTGACCTGGGCCGCAACCTCCCGCTGCTGGCGCTCGCCGGAAACAAAATCATCGGCGACGCCACGCTGCACCAGCAATTGGGCGGCTGGAAGCGACACATCGGGCGGGTCAGCGTGCTGGTGCATCCGCAATACCGCGGTCGGGGACTGGCCAAAGCGCTGGTGGTGGAAATCATCGATCTCGCCCGCAACATCGGCCTGGAAAAGCTTGAAGCCGAGTTCATTGGCGGACAGGAGACGGCGATGAAGATGTTTGGCTTGCTCGGATTCGCTCCGCTGGTCCGGCTGCCGGACTATGTCAGAGACATGAAGGCCATCTCGCACGATTACGTGCTGATGGGCCTCGGCCTCGAAACGGACGAGGAATACGCAGGCATGGAGTAGTCGGCTGTAAATTCCCCATGCTTTTGTCGGGAAAGTGGCAAGGGTCCGCCCGCTTTCGCGAATCAAAATCCGGGAAGAAATTTGAGTGTGCCTCCGGAATCTGCCCTGACTGCGGCGCGGATGTTCCTCGCAATGCCAAAGCCTGTCCCCCGAATGTGGTTCGGACGAGCAAACCGGTTGGTCGGAAGAAGCGTCGTGAATAACCGAACCTTCTTGGCCCCGTTGGTTTCGCTCTCGCAGCGCACGATTGCGGTCATGGCCATATTAGCTTTCCCGTTGGCGTCCCGACCGGCATTCGCGGCCGAGGATTTGGATACCCAATATCGTTTTGACACGTGGCGGGCAACGCAGGGATTGCCCCAGAACACTGTCAAGGCAATCACTCAGACGCGCGACGGCTATCTGTGGTTCGGAACCCGATTTGGCATCGTGCGCTTCGACGGAGTGACCTTCCGCGTCTTTGACCGGGTCAACACGAGAGGTTTGACCAACGACAACTGCATTTCCATCGCTGAGGAGAAGAACGGCGTGTTGTGGTTTGCCACGTGGCAAGGAGTGGCTCGCTACACAAACGGAGTGTTTGCGACCTGCCTGATTGGCGCGGGAAAGCTCGAGGATCGGGTCTATTCCATTTGTGCGGCCAAACAAGGCGGCATTTGGGTCGCCACCGCGGACGGTTTGAGGCGCCTGCAGAACGGAACGTTCACACGCTATTCAACCAACGACGGTTTGCGGAGCAACCTGGTCATTTCCCTTCTGGAAGACAGCGAGGAAACGTTGTGGGTCGGAACGGCGGAGGGACTGCAACGACGCGATTCTGCATCCGGCACCTACTCCGATGCGTGGTTCTCGAACGACCTGCCGAACAAGCGGGTGCAATGCATCCTCAAGGATCGCGCGGGCAATCTTTGGATTGGCACCGAAGCTGCCGGAATACAGCGCAGGAAGGAGGGCGACTGGACCAGCTTCACGACCCGAGATGGGCTCCCGGAGAATCGTGTGGATTTTATCACGGAAGACCACGATGGGAACATCTGGATCGTTTCCGGCAAAGGAGAATTGCTCCGTTTGCGGGATGGCAAATTCACTCCCTTTGGCCGGAAGGAAGCGCTGTCCGACGATGTGGTGTTGTGCGTGCGTGAGGACCGTGAAGGGAACCTTTGGGTGGGCACCGTTTTCGGCGGGCTGAAGCGAGTGCAGCCTCGGCGCATACAGGCCTATTCAACCCAGGAGGGTTTGGGCCACTACGATGCCTGGAGCCTTTATGAATGTCGCCGCGGCGGTTTATGGATCGGCACGGCCGGCGGTTTCAGTCTGTTCAGGAACGGCAAGATTGTTAACTACTCTCTGGAAAAGGAGCTGCGCGATCCGAAGGTAAAATCCGTCTTTGAAGACAGAGCAGGCAATCTCTGGGTCGGCACGGCCAACGCCGGGCTGAGGCGTTTCACTGACGGGAAGCCGACTGCCTATACCCACTCGGACGGGTTGGCAAATGACCAGGTCAATGCTCTCTACGAAGACCGGGAAGGTTCGATCTGGGTTGGCACTCTGGGAGGACTCAACCGTATTAAGAATGGGGTCCTTACGACCTACACGACCAAAAACGGTCTTGCGGTCGATGATGTTCGGGCCATTCATGAGGATCACCGCGGGACGCTCTGGATTGGAACCTACGGCGGAGGCATAAACCGATTTCGTGATGGCCGCTTCACTGCGTTAACCATGCGAGAGGGATTGTCGGATAATTACGCGTGGTGCATCTACGAAGACAAGGAGGGAGTGCTTTGGATCGGAACAGAAAATGGGTTGAACCGGCTGAAAGAAGGCCGTGTGAAGTGGTTTAAGACGGATCAAGGTCTGTTTGACAACGTCGCTAACGACATTCTGGAAGATCGGCAGGGCAATCTCTGGATAAGTTGCAACCGGGTATTTACCGGGTTTCCAAAGCGGAGTTGAATGCTGTGGCCGATGGGACCGCCCAGAAAGTCGAATATGTGTCCTACGGCATCTCCGACGGCATGTTGAGCAGCGAGACCAACGGTGAAAATCAACCCGACGCCTGCAAAACGCTTGATGGCCGCCTTTGGTTCCCCACCACGGACGGCGTGGTGATGATCGATCCGGACAGAATCACACTCAACGACCTGCCGCCGCCGCTCGTCATCGAGGAGATTCTTATGGACAGACTGTCCTTGAACCCGAACTACCCCGCCAAACTGGAGCCCGGACGCGGCGGTGTCTTTGAAATCCATTACACCGCCAACAGCCTGGTGGCGCCGGAAAAAGTCCGGTTCAGGTACTGTCTGGACGGCTGTGACAGGAATTGGGTTGAAGCGGGTAACCGGCGCGTGGCCTATTACACCAACCTCCGGCCGGGCAATTACACATTCCGCGTCATCGCCTGCAACAATCACGGGGTATGGAACAATCAGGGCACTTCCTTTACGTTCCTTCTGGCGCCGCATTTTTATCAAACGTGGCCTTTTTATGCGCTGGGCAGCCTTTTGGTTGTCCTTGTCGGCTACGGTTTGCATTGGATCAGACTGGGTGTCGTCAGAAAAATCGAGCGCCTGGAAAAACAACACGCACTGGAAAAGGAGCGGGCTCGAATCGCGCACGAAATGCATGATGACCTCGGCTCCAGCCTGACGCAGATCGCCCTGCTGAGCGAACTCGCCAGCCGCGACCTGCCCCATGCTGAGCGAGCGGGTGAGCATATCGGGAAAATCCTGACCACCACGCGCGAAGTCTTCCGCGCCATGGACGAAATCGTCTGGGCCGTCAACCCCAGGCACGACACGCTTTCGAGCCTGGTCGATTACCTCAGCAAATACGCGCAAGACTTCCTCCGCCCGGCGGGCATCCGCTGCCGCCTGGATCTGCCGGCCAACCTGCCGCCTTATCCGCTGACCACGGAGGAGCGCCACAACCTCTTCCTCACCGTGAAGGAAGCCCTCAATAATATTGCCAAACACGCCGCCGCACCCGTCGTCTGGTTTCGCGTTGCGTTGGACACGACTCATTGCATCATTTCCATCGAGGATAATGGCCGCGGATTTCCGGTCGGCTCCACACGTCCCGGCGGCAACGGCCTGAACAACATGAAGCAACGGCTCGCGGTGATCGGTGGAGAATTTAAACTGGACAGCCGCCCCGGCGGCGGAACGAAACTCGAACTGATTGTGCAGCTCAAGCAAATCCAGCGCAATTGATCGCTGTGACTTAAACGATGCCGGTCAAAGTCTCCATCGTCGAAGATAATGATCGAGTGCGGGAAAGTCTGGCGTCGCTGATTGAAGGCGCGCGCGGCTTTCGCTGTGTTGGCGCTCATCGCAGCGCCGAGGCCGCGCTCAAGCTTGTCCCGGAGGAGAAGCCCAACGTTGTCCTGATGGATATCCACCTGCCGCGACTTTGCGGCATCGACTGTGTCCGAAAACTCAAAGCGATCGAACCGGATTTGCTGGTCCTGATGCTGACGGCGTACGAAGATGACGATCTCATTTTTCAGGCGCTTAAAGCCGGCGCCAACGGCTATCTGGTCAAACAAACGCCGCCTTCCGAAATCCTCGCCGCCATTCAGGAGGTGCACGAGGGGGGCGCGCCGATGTCCAGCAACATTGCTCGAAAGGTCATTCAGTCCTTCCATTCAGCCGGGCCGAGCGAGTCACCCACCGAAACTTTGTCCCCGCGCGAACGGGAAATTCTTGATTTGCTGGCCAGAGGTTACACGAACAAGGAAATCGCCGACTTGCTCTCCATCGCCTTCCAGACCGTGCACACTCACGTCCGTAACATCTACAGCAAACTTCACGTCCGCTCCCGCACCGAGGCCGTCGCCAAGTATCTCCGCCCGCAATAAAATGAGATTTGGCCGAATCGTCTTGGCAGAGATGATCTCCTCCGCTACGGAATAGCAGGCGATGGAGAAACTCCAGGCGAAGCGCCAACTCCGATATTCACTCCCACCGGATTCACGTTGCGCGACACAGCCCGCGCGCCTTCGTTGATCGCGATCGTTTGGACAAACGATCTCACAATCAAGTCGGCGTACTTGATGAGGGTGCGATAGGGAGTGAACGGCACATAGACAATGTCCCCCGGCTCCAGCAACACGTCCGGCGCCTTGCCTTTCACGATCTCTTTGTAATCGACGATGGCGATTTCCGGCTCCGTCAGCGAGCCGCGCACAATGGCCACGTGGGACAGGTAGGCGTCCTTGATTGTTCCCTGAGCGTTGGCGATCGCCGCCACCAGCGACATTCGGCGGCGGTAAACCACCGGCCTGGGCTGCAGGACGGCGCCGAGCACGAAGACATCCCTGGCGATCGCCGACGGCACATAGACAAAGTCATCCGGGCGCAGATAAATGTTTTGCGACATATCGCCTTCCTTCACCAGCCGGTGGAAATCCACCGGCAGCATTTGACCGTCGCGCATGACGAAGCTGCGGCGCAAATCCGCAATTTCCTCCGAAGACCCGGAGCTCACCGGTCCGCCGCCGAGCGACGCCAGAGGAGAGGAGGAGCTGCTGGGCCCGCCCGCCAGCGAAAGCGCCTCGATCAAAGTCATCGGCGCCGGCATCGGATAAACTCCCGGCTTGTTCAATCGTCCCAGCAACCAGACCCGCTGACTCTCCACGCCGTGCAGCGTCACGCTGACTTGCGGCTGTTCCTTTATGTACTTCAGCAGCTCGCGCTCGATGAGCGCCCGCGTGTCCGCCAGCGTCAACCCCCAAACGTCGAGTCCGGGCAACAGGTAATAATAGATTCTTCCGTCCGGCGCGACGAAGTTTGTGGCGCGCGTCAGGGTGTCGCCCATAATCTCAATCTCCAAATAGTCGCCGGGACCGAGCGTGAAGCGATTCGTCGGCGGCTTGAGCCATTCGAGACTCAACAGATTCGTCTCCGTCACCGTGGTGAAATTGGTGAGGGCGCCCAGCTTTGCGGCGCTCGCCGCGCGCGCGTCGAAACGCGGGCCGCTCGCGCTCTGGCAACCGATCAACGTTGCCAGCGCCAATCCGCCCAACAAACATAAACCCGCCCGCTTCGTCAGGGTCGTTGAATTCGGTCTCATTCGATAATCGGGCTGCGGATCAGCGGCCCCACATGACCACCCGTCCAGGTAATGAACGCCGCCTGCACGAAAGCCGAAACGGCAGTGTCGAGCAACTCCTCCGCCTTGATCCAAGGGCGGTAATGGACGTAAACGATGTCGCGCGGCTCCAGTTTGAAGTCTGTCGTGAGCGCGGACAGCACCGCTGAGCCATCCACCACGAATGTCTCCGGCTGGTTCAAGGAGCCGCGAACGATCAGGATTCTTTTCTTCCACGCGCGGTCCGTGAAACCGCCTCGTGCAGCGATGACGCCGAGGGTGGATGTGGCAGGCGTGTGGGGAACCACGCCGGGGGTTCGCACCTCTCCAAGCACATAGACCTCTTTGAGGTCGGCCGGCGGAAAATAGAGATAATCGTCCGGTTCGAGCGGGACGTTTTGGGAGAGGTCCCCCCGCAAAAAGAGCTTTTCAAAATCCACCGACATGCGGTGGCCCTGCCGCACCAGAAACGTTCGCTGCAAGTCCGCGATTTCAACAAGATTTCGGTCTTGCAGGCCCGTTTCCAGCCCCCGCGCGCGGGCGATCGCCTCAATGATGGTGGTGGGCCGGTCCAGAGTGAACACGCCCTTCTGCACCACGCTGCCGAGCAGGAAAAATTTTTTACTGTTGAACACCGCCGGCGTGATGATCGTGCGCGGCGCGCGATAATACTCGCCCAGGGCCTCGTCCATTTTGGCCCGCAGTTCGTCAACCGTCAGCCCGGCCGCCATGATGTCCTGCGCCTGCAGATAATTGACGCGGCCGTCCGGCCCGATGCTGATGCCGTGGCGCGTCAGTTCCTTTTGGCCGAGGAGAGAAAAGTTCAACACATCACCCGGACCGAGCGTGAAGCGCTCCTGCCAGGGCGCGCGCCGGCGTGATGTCAAGACGGAGAATGAAGGTTTTGTTTCCGGCGGTTTGGTTTCACTCTTCACTACCGGTTGAGCCGGCTCCGGCGCGTCCGGGTCCGCCACCGCCGGGTCCGTCGCCTGCGCCGTGAACGCGCCGAGAGCGAACAACACCGCAACAGCCGGCATCCATTGGAGCAAATTCTTTCTGATCACAGAGACCGTCTCGCGATTGAGCACCGCCCCGACCAGATTGCAGCGGGCATGGCGCAGTGTCTCCAACTCTTTGCGGGTTTGGGCCGGGTCTGCCTCGCCGCCGCTCAACCAGACCAGTTGCGGAACATGCTCGGCGAGTAAAACCGCTTCCGGCACCGAAGCGGGCGGCAGCTCGACCAGGATCACCACGTTTTCAATCTTGTACCAGTGCTGAAGCGCCGTGTGCCATTCCTTGCGGCGTTCGTAGTTCCAAACCCAGCCGGGCAGCGGGATGTGCACCACCGGCGGCGCGTCAGGGGAAATCAATTGCTCGGCGACCTGTTCTGGATGAGACAAAATGTTGTGCGCCAGCGCAGCGCCTTGCCTTTGCGATTCGCTCGCACCCCGTGAAGCCGGAGAAGTTTTGTCAGCGGCAGGCGTTTGAGGCCGTACATCACTCGTATCCGGCATCTCGTTGACGACAACTTCCCGCCCCTTTCCATTCGGTGACGGCCGCGTGGCAACGGTCAACACCCGCAGACCGCGCTGGCTGGCGGCCTGTCCGAGCAGTCTTATCCACGTGGAGCGACCTTCGCCCTGCGTGGAGGAAGTAAAGCCGCAGACGATTCCGTGGTCGGGCGAATGATTGAGTTTGTCCTGGAGACTCGTCCAGGTGCGGAACGCCCAGTCGGCTTGCTGCGTCGTACTCATGCGGTCCAGGTCGCCCAGCGCCGCGAGCACGGACAGTCCGGTGACACGTTGAAGGTCGGCGGCTGTTTTAATCCGCCGATCCTTGACTTCCGCAAACAGCGCGGCGCACACGGCGAACGCGAAACCACAAAACACAGAGAACAGCGTGAGAACCGCAACCTTCAGTTTCGCGCTGTGCCGAACGGCGTCGTTCACCGTCGCCGCCGCCAGGAGGCGATAGTAGCCCGGCGGGTCCTGCGCAAACAATCGCGCTTCCCGCTGGCGGCTTTGCAACTGTAGCTTGGCCTTTTCGAGTTCCTCGAGCCGGTTTTGCGCGCGCTTGAGCAACGTGTCCAGGTCCTCCGCGTCTTTGCCCGACGCCACGTCGCCTTTCGAGGTTGACGAAACGGCTTTCGGTTTTGTCGCCACAACATCCCCTTCCGTCTTGGTCTCCTGAGAGGAGTCGATCCCGGATTCCCTGAGCTGCTTCTTGATCGCCGCGATCTTATTGCTCTGTATCTGCACGTCCGGATAAAGGTCGGTGTACCGAGCGCGCAGCTCGATCAGGTTGGTCTCTGCGCTACGCAGCACTTCGCGCAACATGCTGCCGGTCGGTTCGGTGTGTTGCACGTCGCCCGACAACGCCTTCAATTGCTTTTTGGCCGCCGCCAGTTCCTGCTCCTTGTCCTTCAGCCGTTCCTCAAGGTAATGGTCAACCTCCTTCGCTTCGTCAGCTTGCTTCTCCTTGGTGAAACGCTCTGCTTCGCGCGCGAACAAGTTAACCAGGTTGACGGCGGCTTGCCGATCCGTTCCCGCGAGCGTCACGATGATGAAGTCAACGTTGCGTTCCGGGGAGACCCGCAGCCGCGCGTCCAACGCCTTTGCGGCCACCGGCGGTTCCGCCTGCTCGCTCACCCGGCGCAGCAGTTCCTGCGAACGCAGCATGCTGCGGAAAGCCAGTTCGGAGAGCGGTCGCGGCCGGAACGCCTCGCCGAATTCCGAGGTCTGAAACGCATTCTGGCCCTCGTTGCGAATAAACTGCACTGTGGTGGTGTACGAGGCGCTTGTGGTAGCGAGGCCGAAAACCAGACCCAGCAGTCCCAATCCGCTTCCGCCCACTGCCAGCCAGTGCCAGCGCAGGCGCAACGCTTCAACCAGACGCCATGGATCGAACGGCAGATACTGCAGGAAATTCGCATGCCCGGGTCCCCCCGAAGGAGCCGCCGGGCGCGCCCGCGTCGCTGGACCGTTGGTCGATGCGCCGGTTTGATGCGAACCGTGCGTCGTCGCGCTACGGTTAACCGGCAGCAAATCTGAATTCACATCGGTCTCGTTGTTCATGCCTTCCTCATTGCTCTGGCTTGCCAACCGAACATCCTATAGAATGGACAGGCCGTTTTTGATAGTGGGGTCAATTTCGCAAATTTGCATAGGGCGAAGACCCCACGCATTCGGGCTGTATTCAGTCCCCTGGAGTTGGCCATCGCGCTGAGTGGGCGGCAGGGGATGAAGTTGAGAGTGTGAGATCATGAAATCCTGAGGTGCGTGAGTTAAGAGGACAAACTGACGAGAGACGCGTCCTGCCCGCTTCTTCTGCCTGTCTCTCCTTTCATTTCCTCGCGTCACTTCGCCGACGGCTACCGAATTCATAACCCATAAGACACAGACCCAGCAGGAATAAAACCGTCTCTCCCGGCTCGGGAGCTGCCTGGGTGGAGAGACCGATGCCATCCAAACCATTCACGACACTGCCTGCCACGTCCAGAGTCGTGAATTTCAACTGCACAGTTTGACCGGCGAACGCCGAGACGTCGCCGGTAACGTTGGCCAAGCGCGTATCAAGGTTCGTGCCTCCCGGCTGATATTCGTAACTCAGCGGAATCAGCGTTCCATTCACCCGCAGCTCAAAGGGGCTGCCATAGTTAATGAAGCGAATCGATTGGACGTTGGCCCCGATGTCTCCCGTTTGCACGAGGGAGAATGGCGCGTATTCGAACAGCGCGTTGTAACCGGGGTACAAACCGAGCGAATACCTGCCGGACACCGGCGCGGGAAACCCTTGTGAGTTCGCGTCGTAAATACTCGCGACGCCAAGGCTGATGGGGTACAGGTCGCAGCCGACCTGAGAAACCGGATCCGTCCCCTGAAACAATTGCCAGCCCGGCAGCAGATCGGAAGCGGGGCCATAACCGACTCCCTGGTCAGGCGGCAGACTGAGTGTGATATTCGTAGCGGCGGAGTCGAAGTCCAGGTTCTGGAACGTGGCGGCGAAAGCCGAAGACAACGCGAGAACCAAAGCGCAGACGATTGCTAAACAAGTCTTCATGATTGCGTTCGTGCCTTTCTCCACGTTTTGCTCTGCTCGCGCAGGCGTCCTGCCTGGCCAGTCTCGGTTTGAGCTTAGCTGTCCTGACGGGGTTGCACAGTAGGGTGAAGACCGGATTCGTGGTGGGGAACAACCCTCAGCCGCCGGCACACGCCGCGCCTCTTAAAGGTGTACTCTCGTGCTCCAAATCCCCAAGTGATTTTTGCGAGAACTCCAAGTCAAGGCCCTCTGCGATAACTGCAGTTCTTGAGCCGGAGGATCGCGGACAGGCCGAGTGAAACCGACGTTTTCTAGCCTGCGGAATTCATTGGCTGGATATGCTGTGCACATTCGTGGCAAAACTCGTGAGTTAAGGTCGCCTCCGAATGTTCCCGCAAATAAACTTCCAGCGGGTGCCATCGCCCCTGGTAATCCCGCACTTTTTTGCACGAGGCGCAAAGGGGCAATAGCCCGCTCAAAGATTTCACGTCGCTGATCGCGGCGTGAAGCTCCTGAATCAGATGTTCACGTTCCGCGTTGGCCTGTTTGCGCGCCGTGATGTCACGCGTAACGAGGGCGAAGCCGCGCAACCCCCCCTGCTGATCCCGCAAGGCCGTGATGACGACATTGGCCCAGTATTCCAATCCGCCCTTGCGCACCAGCAGCCCTTCTTCTTCGAAACGGCCTTCGACGATGGCCCGCGCCAGCGCGCGTTCGGGCAAGCCGGACGCGATCGCCTCGCGCGGGTAGAAACAGGAGAAATGCCGCCCGATAATCTCGCTCGCCTGATAGCCCTTGATCCACTCCGCGCCCGTGTTCCAACTGCTGACGCGTCCTTCGCGGTCCAGCATGCAGATCGCATAATCCTTCACTCCTTCCACCAGTGCACGGAAGCGTTCCTCGCTTTCCCGCAGCACCTGCTCCTGCTTCAGGCGCTCGGCCCGTTCCCTGGCCTCTCGCACGGCTCGCTGCACGACTGGAACGAGCTTGGACAGCCGGCTCTTGAGCACATAATCAATCGCGCCCCGTTCGAACGTTTCGATGGCCTTCTCTTCGCCCATTAAACCGGTGACAAAGATGAAGGGAACATCGGGACATTCTTTCCGGGCCACTGCGAGTGCCTCGAAACCGTTAAACGTAGGCAGTCCATGGTCGGAAAGAATCACATCGGGCCGATCCTCCTGAAGTGACAGAAGGAATTCTTCCTGGGTTACCACTCGCTTGAGGTTAAACGGGAAACCGCCTTTGCGCAATTCCCGCTCGATCAGTTCAGCGTCGTCAACGTCATCTTCCAAATTCAGGATGTTGAGTTCTTTTTTCATAGGCAAAGAGATTAGAATGTACAGCCTGGGCGGTGGTTAATTTATGGCATCAGTCCACTGCCATCAATGGAGAGATGTTTAATGTTATCCACACGCTGTTCACAAGATTATGTTATTCACACCCTGTTCACACCCTGTTCACAAACCGGTTCAGCCAGCCTCAAGCTTCAATCAAAACTTGATCGGAAAAGTGTCGTCCCCCGTTCTACAGATATCGTCCGAGCAGACCATCGGCAGGCGGACAACCTGCAAGCGTCTTGGCCACCAGGGTCGCATCAGGGCGCAGTCGCCTATTCCGAAAATGGAGTCAGAGAATTGGCCCGGTTGTTTCGGAAAAGAGAATGTCGGTGTCGAGGACGGTCGCTTTTGCCTTGTTGCGCAGGCTGTTTTGAGCCGCTATCCGGCAAGGCGTCGTCCGCGTCTCTTGTAGCGTCGGACCGATGCTCAGGCCGGGCGCACAAGAGTTCCGGCGTTCAGTGCGGGAGGTGTGTCGGTCCCGATTCGGTCGATCAATGGCCAGGCGATAACGGCAGTGGCCGTGTATCGTCAGGCTCTTGCGGCTGGTCGCCCCGCCGCTGCCCGTTACCTTCAGCGTGACCGTGTAATCACCAGGAAGGAGGTAGATATGACCGGGATTTCGAGCCGAGCTGTGGAGCAACCCGTCGCCGAAGGTCCAATCCCAGGCCGTGATCGCGCCGGTCGATTTGTCGGTGAACTGCACGCTCAACGGCACACTGCCTGAAGTCGGGTTGGCCGTGAAATCCGCTGTCAGTGCTGGCGGCGGCGGTGAATCATTATCGTGGATAGTCACTGCGGCGCTGTCCGGCGAACCAACGTTGTACGCCACATCGGGAGAAATCGTCAGAACGACCGTCTCGTCACCCTCTACCTGATCGTCATCGAACGGCACAATGGTCAACGTCGTCGAAGTCGCGCCGGCGGGGATTGTCACCGACTCCGGCATGTCACCCTCCGGCCGGCGGTAATCGTCCCACTTCGTGGCGGTGCCGCTCAGTGTGTAGTTTACCGTTACGGCGGAAGAGGTATCACCGGTGCGCGTGAAGGTGAATTCGCCCGGATCAGGTCCCTGCTCCGAAGCATCTGCATCCGTAGCCACCACGCTCACAGTCGGCAGTTGCGACGACGGCTGGTCGTTGTCCGCGATGGTGATCGCGGCGCTGTTGGGCGACCCCACATCGTACGCCGCGTCCGCCGTCAACGTGAGCACAACTGTTTCGTCACCCTCCGCTTCTGCGTCGTCAATCGGCGTAACAGTCACCGTGGCCGAAGCGGCGCCCGCGGGAATGGTCACAGAAGTTCCCGGTTGCTGATAATCCGTTCCGTTCTGCGCCGTGCCGCCCAGCGTATAGTTCACCGTCAAGGCGAAAGAGGTATCACCGGTGCGCGTGAAGGTGAACTCGCCAGGATCAGGTCCCTGTTCAGAGGCATCCGCATCGGTGGCGACGACGCTCACACTGGCCATTTGAGGAGGCGGACTGTTTCCGGACAGGGCTTTTTGCAGATTGAGGCGGCCGCCGGAAACGCACTTACCCTCCAAACTCGGCAGCGGATCAACGTTCGACAGGATGCGATTGATGATTTGCTGATAATTGTCGTTCGGGTAATGGGCCATCAACAGCGCGCAGGTGCCCGTGACATGGGGCGCGGCCATCGACGTGCCCTGAAAATATCGGTAATCGCTGTCGGAGCCGTTCCAGCAGGAAAAGATCGGATCCCCGGGCGCGCCCAGGTCCACGGTCGTGGAACCGTAATTGGAAAAAAAGGCCAGATCATCGTTGCGCGTAGTGGCGGCGACGGAAATGATGTTGTCCAGGTCGTAACTGGCCGGGTAAATCGGATTGACGCCGTTGTCTTGCGCCGAGTTGCCGGCAGCGGCAACGAAGATGATGCCGGCCTGGCGCAGGTTGTCGATGGCGTCATGAAGCGCCTGCGAGGTAAAGCTCGTGCTGCCCCAACTGGCGTTGATGACTTTTGCCCCTTTGCTGCGCGCGTAATCGATGCACTTGACCGCGTCGGAGATGAACCCGCTCCCCGAGGCGTCCAAAAACTTGCACGCCATGATCTGCACTTTCCAGGCGACTCCCACCACGCCGACGCTGTTGTTACCCACGCCGCCGACCGTACCACTGACATGGGTGCCGTGGCCGTGGTCATCGTTGGGGTCGCCGGTGTTGGCGATGACATTGATGCCGTGCACATCGTCAACGTAGCCGTCGCCGTCGTCGTCAAGGCCGTTCCCCGGAATCTCGTCCGGATTGACCCACATATTGTCGGCCAGGTCTTCATGCGTGTAGCGCACGCCGGTGTCAATGACCGCGACGATAATATTATCCGCAGTGTTCTGAATGTCCCACCCGTCTTGCGCGTGGATGTCCGCGCCGGGCGTGCCGCCGTAAAGGCCGGTGTTATGCAATCCCCAAAGGGAACCATCGTTGTAACGAAAATCATTCGGCACTGCCAATGCCTGAACCTGATAATCCCGCTCGGCATATTGGACCAGGCCGCTCTGCTGGATCAGCGGCAGGATGGCGTCCACCGTCGTGCCTGATGGCACCTGGATGATCTGCAAATTTCCGATGGCGGAGAACGTTTGCAGGACCCTTGTTCCCAACACCGCGTGCAGAACCGACAATTCCGCTCCGGCAAGCGGCTTGACCAGAATCCGGTCGCTACGGTAATTGGACCCTGCCAGCACGATGGGACCGCCCGCCAGCGGTCTGGTTCGATAAAAGCGTTGCGGAAATTCGCCGGGCGCGGTGTCGGTAAAATCAGAGAAGCCGGCGGTGGACACCTGATTGGTTGAGACAGACGTCCAATTCACAAGATTTGGACTCGCTTCAATTGAATATCTCTGGCCGGGCGCGCCGGAAAGCCGGAACTGAAACCGGGAGGAACCCAACACAGCATCGCCAACGTCGTCATCCTTTTTTACTGACGGCGCGGCAGGCTTTAACGCGGTCGCGCCGCCAGGCGGAATCGGCAACGAAAGCGGTGAGGACGCCGGGACCGTCACGCGGATCGTCCGGCTGTCGCTGCCGGTGACGGACAGCGGGGCCGCCATCACCACGCACACCAATCCAAACCAACACAGCATTTTAGCGGGGGGCGTTTTTTTGCCCTCGGTTTTCGTTGCTCCCATGCTTGATGCGCTACGTCTCTTCATAACTACTCCTGTTTCATTGTTTGTTATTCGTTTCTTCGCGTTCTAAATCCGTTTCCAAAAATTCGTCTGAGTCTCTTTGCTGATTCACTTTGTTCGCAGAGGAAATAATTCCTACACACACAGCTATATCGCACTTCCCCGCTGTGACGAAAGACGGGTTAAATCCTAAAATCGCATGGGGAGAAGACCCCAAACGCTTCACCTGGAGGGCTGGCTGCTGAGTTATGTCCCCGCCGCTTTCGCAACCCGTCTCTTTCATGGCCGAATTCATGTGTTCATTTGCTCGTTTTCAAATCTGCAATTTTTACACGAGCATGGCCTGTGCGACCGCCAAGTTTTTTGCACGGGGTGAAATACTGAAACGACACGGGGAAAAGACCCCATACACACGGTTGCAAAACTTGCGATATAGGTGTATTGAGTTTCATCCCGGTTTTCGGCAACAGACAGCGGAATGTTGCCAGAGGGAATGATTTGCAGTCGCCCGTGATCAAATCCACACAGTTGCGCCAGTTGAAACGGAAATCGTCGTGGCTTCTGGCCATCCTCGCCAGTGGCGCAGGCCTGGGCTGGTATTTGAACCGTCCGGGAAGCGACGCGCCGCTCTATCAGTCGGCCACAGTCTCACGCGGCGACCTGGCGCAGATCGTCACCGCCAGCGGACCATTGGATCCTGTAACCAAAGTGGAAGTCGGGAGCCAGATTTCGGGCTCCATCCAAAAGTTGTTCGCGGACTTCAATTCACCGGTAAAGGAAGGGCAGGTCATCGCTCAACTCGACCCGGCCACCTGCGAAGCCAGCCTGATTCAGGCCGAAGGCAACCTGGCCAACGCCAGGGCCGCGCTGGAACTGGCCCAGATCAACGCGAACCGCGCCCGATCACTGCGCGCGGACAACCTGATCCCGCAATCCGACTACGACAAAGCGCTCGCCGATTTGCACCAGGCCGAAGCCGCCGTGAAAATCAACGAGGGCACGTTGAAGAAAGCCCAGGTGGACCTGGCCCATTGCACGATTTATTCGCCCATCGACGGCATCGTCATTTCGCGCAACGTCAACAGCGGACAGACGGTCGCCGCCAGCCTCAGCGCGCCGACGCTGTTCGTCATCGCCAATGACCTGAGCAAAATGCAAATCGAAGCCAAAGTCGCCGAGGCGGACGTCGGCAGCGTGGCCGTCGGCCAGCAGGCGGAGTTCAC
>Ga0209056_10003237_pt1 | contig 17433 bp, 16 predicted proteins | sample GraSoiAngelo_114_FD_185876 | JGI IMG/M metagenome (GOLD analysis project Ga0209056, IMG submission 185876) | Grasslands soil microbial communities from the Angelo Coastal Reserve, California, USA - 14_0903_13_40cm (SPAdes) (version 2) | ecosystem: Environmental > Terrestrial > Soil > Grasslands... | reverse complement strand
CGGCGTCAGGCCGCGGTTCTCCGCGCCCGCGGCGAGCGCGTCGTCCAGGGGTATGCGCATCGAGGTTTGCGACGCTTGCTCGTCGAAGACGCCGACGATGGTCAACGCGTAGTCGCGGGGCGTCCCGCTGCCGCCGATGCGCGTGCTGCCGAGCTTCACCGCGCCGCCGATGCGCATGGTCACGCGCTTCCCGACCGCGCCGCCGGCGCTCGGCGCGATGATTCGCGCGAGATTCCCGGGGACGATCGCGACGGCGCGGTCCCCTACGGCGAGGTGCCGGCCCGCGAGGAGGTCCCCGCGATCCACCGGCGCCCCGGGCTCAATGCCCTGCGGCCTGATGGTCGCGTCCTCCCCGCCTTCGACGACCGTTCCGAGCGGGGCGTCGAACTGGCGATACACGCCGTCGACATGCGCGATCCGCTTGAACTGCGTGACGATATCGTCGGTGATCGTGCGTGGCACCGCGGAGAGGCCGCTTGCGCCGGGCTGGAAAGGCTGCACGGTCACGAGCCGCAGATCGCCGATCGAGAAGATCGAGCGGCGGACGTTGTCCTCGGCCCCCGTCGCGAGCGCGATGAGCAGCACGACGAGCGCCGTTCCGATCGCGACGCCCGCCGTCGTGAGCGCCGAGCGGAGGCGGGCCCGCGTGTAGTTGCCGAGTGACATGGCGAGGAGATCCAACGCGCGCATCGCTAGTCCACTACGCGCCCGTCGCGCATGCGGACGGTCCGCCCTGCGTGCGCGGCGATCGCCGCGTCGTGCGTGACGAGAAGGACGGTCTGTCCCTGCGTATGGAGCTCTTCGAGCAGCGCGATGAGCGCCGCTCCATTCGCGCTGTCGAGGTTCCCGGTCGGCTCATCCGCGAGGAGGATCGCCGGCTCGCCCACGAGCGCACGCGCGATCGCGGCGCGCTGGAGCTCGCCACCGGAAAGCTCGTTGGTCCGGTGTTCGGCGCGCGCGCTCATGCCCAGCCGTTCTAGGAGCGCCCGCGCTCTCGCGAGCCGCTCGGCGCGTCCGATGCCCGCGAATGCCAGCGGCAGCGCCACGTTCTCGACGACGCGGTAGCGGGGGAGGAGGTTGAATGCCTGAAAGACCATGCCCACGCGCTTGGAGCGATGACGCGCGAGGGCCTCTTCGTCGAGCTTCGTGAGGTCCTCGCCGCCGACTCGGATCGTCCCGCCGGTCGGCCGCTCGAGCCCGGCGATGACGTTGAGGAGCGTGGACTTCCCCGAGCCGGAGGGGCCCATCACCGCGACGAACTCGCCTGTTCGAACGGCCAGCGTGACGCCGGCGAGCGCCGCAACCGTGGCGGTGCCGGACGCATAGATGCGCTCCAGGTCGTGCGCCTCGACGGCCAGCGGCGTGCTCACGGTGTCAAGTCTGACGGAGGTGTGCGACGATCGGCGCGTGCGGGTGCTGAAAACCGATCGTAAGGAGCGGACGAAGAGCGCCGCCGAGATCTTCTCGGGGCATGTCGACACGTTCACGGCCGTCGGCGGTGAGCACAGCAAGGACCTTCGTTTGTCGGAGATCCACTTCAAGGATGGCGCACGCAACCGCTGGCACATGCATACGACCGATCAGATCCTTCTGGTGACCGAAGGTGACGGCATCGTCGCGACCGAGTCCGAGCAGCACGACCTGGCCCCCGGTGTCGTTGCGCTCATCCCCGCGAACACCAAGCACTGGCACGGCGCGAAGCCCGGAAAGAGCATGACCCACTGGTCCATCCTCGGCCCCGCAAACACGCGCATCGTCGATTAACGGCCGCGGCGGGCGATGATCAGGGCGATCGCGAACGTGAAGAAGCCGGCCGCTAGGGCAACGAGCACCGCGAGAAGCGTCGTTCGGCCGGCGATGATCTCGAAGACCGCGGCGACGAACGCGAGCCCGTTGAACACGAGCGCCATCACGTTCGGGAGCCGCAGATCGTCCCAGTGGAGCGAGCGGAGCTCGCCAACGCCCAGCGCGGCATAACCGAAGCAGGCCGCTCCGCTAAGCCGGTACAGGTATTCGTCGGTCCCCCGGTAGCCCATCAGCCCCGCGAACGGCTGCGGGAGCAGCGGCCCGATGCCGAACACCGCCGCGGAAATCGTCGCGAGCATGAGGACCACGGCGACCCAACCCGCGACGTCGCGCGGTCCCGCGCGAACCCCGCGGTGCGCGACGAGGACGCGTCCCGTCGTGTACGCGACGATGATCGACCAGAGCATGATCGCCAGGACCGCCGCGTTGAGGACCGATGAGGCGAGCGCGGCGAATCCGGCGAAGAAGGCCACGACGGAGAAGACATAGGTCGCGAGGACGACGAAACGCATCGGCTCCCATTCGGCACGCGGCGCGCCGATCCCGAGCGCGACGCCGTACCCCATGAGCGCCGCGCCGCCGAGCTGGTAGATCAAGGGATCGTCACCGGAGAAGCCCGCGAACTCGGCGGACGGCCGGGCGATGGGGTAGAGCGTCGCGCCGAGCGCAATGCAGCCCACGAGCGGCAGCGCCAGGACGGCCCGCTCGAACGGGTCTAGGTACGAAGGGCCCGGCCGGTCCAGATCCAGAACGCCGGAACGAGAATGACCGAGGCGAGTCCGCCCGTGACCAGGATCGCGCCCTCCGCCTGCGCGACCGTCGCGACGAAAAGTGCGATGAGATCGAGTCCGCTCGCGATCGCGAGCCAGCCGAGGTTCGGCGGAAGCGCGCCGTTGCCTGAGCGGATCTCGAGCCCGATCGTGAGCGCCCAGAGGCCCGCGAGGCCGAAGGTCGCGAGACCGCGCGGATCGGTGGGCGAGAGATCACCGATCGGGATGTTCTGCTCCACGGCGATCGCAGCGAATGTCCCGTGTGCGGCCGAGAGGAGCCCGTAGCCGACGCCGAGCGCGGTCAGCCACCAGCGAGCGTACCCACCGATCCGTGCCGCTGCCGAGACCGTCGCGATCGTCGCGGAGAGCCCCGCTCCCGCGATGAGCGCCCACGCGAGCGCCGCGGCGCCGATGTTTTCCGGGTGGTTGTGGACGAAGCCGAGGAAGACCACGGCGTAGACCAGCGAGAAAGCGGCGATGAGGTACGCCTGGAAGCCTGCGCGGCGCGAGAAAGCGCGGTCGATCGGCATCGCCGGATGGTAATCGCCGGATAGCAAGCGCTGCGGGTCCTGTCCCGGGGGAGCGGTTGCGCGCTCACCTACCGGTCCGCTTCGCGCGCGTTGTGACAATGACCGAGCGACGCGGCCGGTCAACGGCTCGCGCGCAACCCGCTCCCCCGTGCCACCCGCAGCGCTATCGCTGTGCCGCCCGCACTGCTGTCAGCCTTGCCTGAGCTCTCAGACTTCGCGCGAGCGAAAGCTCCAGACGGCGAGGGCGAGCATCGCAACGATCCACATCACGGCCCACACGACGTACGCGGCGGGCGGCGGCTCTGCCGCGAAGAAGGGATTCGCGGCGACCGCGGGTCCGAGTCCCGACTGCGCCGCGATCACCAGGGAGGGCTCAAGGCTCCACACGGCACCGCGCCACAGGCCGTCGGTCGGCAGGATGAGCTTCGTCGCGGTGGCCACGTGCGTGATCGTCGCGTTGTTGAACGCGGCGCCGACGCCACCAACGATTCCCCCCATCCACGCGATGCCGAAGAGGATGGCCGCGATCACCCCGCCGACCATGCCGGCAAGGCGCGTCGAGAGCATCAGAGCGAACGTGAGGATGACGACGCCTTCGCCGATTACGAAGCCGAGGAACTCGACCGGGTGCGGCGGGAGGTACCCGCTCACGATCTGCACCGCGACCAGCTCGATGATCGCGGCGGTCACCCCGTACGCGATGACCAGGGCCACCAGCCCGAGCCACTTGCCGGCGACGTATTCGGCTCGCGACATCGGGCGCGCGAGAAGCGCGAGCGCGATGCCCGATTCGAGCTCGCCCGAGATCGCGGGCGCGGCAATGAACACCGCGGCGAGCGACAGCACCCAGCTGAACATGAACATCACCAGGATGAGCAGCTGGGACACGATCGTCTTCTTCTGCGGGTCAGGAAGTGGCTGCCCGGCGTTGCGCAGGTCGTCGATGCGCGAGACGCCCCAGACGGTGAGGGCGATGACGACGATCGTCAGCAGGATCAGCGCAAGGAGCAGCCTGCGCCGCGCCGCTTCGCGGACGACCTGACGCGCGACAACGATCGCGGGCGTCATCTCATTGCCCCAGGAGCCTCAGGAAGCGTTCCTCGAGCGTCTCGTGCTGCGGCTCGACCGCGTAGACTCGCGCGCCCGCACCGACGATGGCGCTCACCAGATCCGGGATCCGCTCGCGGTCGATGCCCCGAACGGTGATGGCGCCGTCGGCGCCGTCATCGAGCTCCCCGAATCGCGCGATCGCGGCGCGGCCCTCGCGAGAGAGGCCGCTGGCCCGAACACGCACGGATGATGTCCCGAGGAGCTCGTCGAGCTTCCCCTGCGCGATCACCTTGCCGCGATCCACGATGGCGACGCCATCGCAGACCTGCTCCACCTCCGACAGCAGGTGTGAATTGAGGAAGACGACGGTCCCACGCTGGCGGAGCGCGCGGATGATCTCGCGGACGTCATGGCGCCCGACCGGGTCGAGCGCGCTCGTCGGTTCGTCGAGCAGCACCACCGCTGGATCGTCGAGCAGCGCGACGCCAAGGCCCAGACGCTGCTGCATGCCCTTCGAGAACGTCCCAACGCGGCTCGTGCCGCGATCCGCGAGCCCGACGGTCCCGAGGGTACGGTCGATCTCGGTCGTCCATTTTGCATGGTCTATTCGCGCGAGCTCGCAATGCAGCGCCAGCACCTCACGCGCGGTGAGCCACGACTGATAGCGGAAGAGCTCGGGTAGGTAGCCGATGTGGCCGAGGGACGCTTTGGAACCGAACGGGGCGCCCGCGAGCGATCCGCTTCCGCGCGTGGCCCGCGTGAGCCCGAGGAGGATCTTCACGGCTGTTGTCTTGCCGGCGCCATTCGGCCCGAGAAAACCGAACACGCCTTCCTGAACCGAGAGACTCAGGTCGTCGAGCGCGACGACATTGCCGTAGCGCTTAGTGACGTGCTCGAGCTGGATCGCCGGGCTCGTCGCCGCCACCTAGCGCATGGAGTTGGCTATGTCGAGCGCCTGCCGCTCGGTGAGTGAGCCGATCACCTCGAACATCATGCCGTCCTTCTGCCAGATGATCGCGCTTGCGATCCCGGTGTTGTCTCCGATGAAGAGTCCCTGCACGCCCTGCACGGTCACGGGGTGCGAGACGGCGAGCTCCGCCGGCACGGGCACGGGCAGCGTGCTCGCCGGATCGCCGATCGCGCGGATCGCTGCCGCGAGCTGCGGTGAGACGCCAGGCTGCTGCAGGAGGTAGGTCCGGAGCTGGTCGACGGTGACGCCATCGCTCGTGACGACCGGCGCTTTCGCCTGTCCGACGACGAGCGTCGGGATGGGGTCGGATTGTCCTCCGCGCGCGGTCGGCGTTCCCGCTCCCCAGACCTGGAAGACGGCTGGGCCGGCGGTCATGTACAGGTGACTGCCATCGATGTTCGCGGGCATCGGCGGCGCAGTGCGACCCTGTCGCGTCGCAGCCTGTTGCGTAGCAGTGGCGCTGAACGTGAAGGTCGCGCTCGAGCGATTGATCACGCCGTAACGTGTCGGGCCGGTCACGCTGGTGGGCAAGGAGCTCGGTGTCTGCACGCTGTAACCGGCCGTGCTCGAGGCCGACGCAAGTGACTGCACTTCTTTCGGCTGCGGCGGCGTCGTCCACTCGAAGGTGCCGTACGTGCCCATGCATTGCTGAAGGTCGAGACCGGCGCACGCCTGCCCGAGATAGCTCAGGTCTTGCTGGGTGACTGGCACCCCGACCACGCTTCTGGGCTCGAAGATCTTGAGGATCGAGTCGGCGACGCCTGACAGCGTCAGCGCGCTCGCGACGAGCACCACGCCGGCGGCCGCCGCGAGGCCCTGAAGCCAGCGCGCGGGGACGCGACGGCGCATTGCCGCTGGGGCGGCCATCACGCCCTCGTCCTCGACGCGCCCGCGGAATCGCGCAAGCGCCGCCTCGGTGTCGACGCGCGGCTCCTCGGTGCCGAGCCCGCGCTCTATCTCGTTCTCATTCATCGCATTTCCCTCCGGAAAGACTTTTCCGCGCGCCGTAGAAGCGTCCCGATGCTCGACGCGCGGACGTCGAGCGCGGCGGCGATCTCGGAGTAAGAGAGCCCGGCGTAGCGCAGCGCGAGGAGCGCGGCCGACCGCTCCGGAAGGCGCGCCAGTACGGCGCGGACTTCATCCTGTGTCTCCGCAGCGGTCACCGCTTCGGCGGGGTCGTCGCCGGCCGGCGTCTCGGATGAGATGGCCTGGGCGGCTTCGCGCCTGCCGCGCCGGCCGCGCGCGCGCAGCGCGTTGAGCGCGCTGTGCGCCGCCGCGGCGTGGAGCCAGGCGGCGGCGTAGTCGGCGTTCGCGGGATGCGCGCGATAGAAAGCAAGGAACACATCCTGGGCCACGTCCTCCGCCTCATCCTGGTCCGCGAGCACGCGATGCGCGATGCCTATCACGCGGGCGTACTCAGCGCGGAAGAGCCGCTCGAACGCCGGCGAAAGCGCCGGAGACCTGCCCGCGCCGCGCGCCGGCAGTGTCAAGGACGAAACGCCCATCCGGATATAGAGCACCGCGGAGGCTCGGCGTGTGACAAGTCGGCCCTCCCTGCCGGCTATTGTCCCGGCGGAACTCTGCGCCGCGACATCGGAAGGGTCGCCTCCTGGCGGCCCGTTCGCCCGCCGGGCCGTTGAGCGGCACGTGGCACCGCTCTTGCGCGACTAACCCCTGCCATCGCGGGCCCCTCGGCCAAAGCGCGCGGGACGGCAACCGACCCCAAAAGAACATCCGATAGGAGAGGGAGGGCCTATGGACGATGACCTCACTGTTCACGAGCGGCTCGAAGCGCAGAGCTCTGATCCGACGCTGCACGAACACACGAACGCGAACGATCGCCCGTAGAGCCCGGTATGCGCGTCGGGATGCTCGCGCCCATTTCGTGGCGCGTGCCGCCACGGCACTACGGACCGTGGGAGCGCATCGTCTCGCTCCTCACGGAGGGCCTGGTCGAGCGTGGTGTCGACGTGACCCTGTTCGCGACGGGAGACAGCGTCACGCAGGCCCGGCTGGATGCCGTGTGCCCGCGGCCACTCGAAGAGGATCCGTCGCTCGACCCGAAGGTGCACGAGGCGCTTCACATCGCTAACGCGTTCGAAAAGGCAGATGGCTTCGACCTCATTCATAACAACTACGACTTCCTGCCCCTCACCTACAGCGGTCTCACCAGGACGCCGGTCGTGACCACGATCCACGGCTTCTCCTCTGATGACATTCGCCCGGTCTATCGGCGTTACGACGGCCGGGTCGCGTACGTTTCCATTAGCAACGCCGATCGCGACCCAGAGCTCCACTACGCAGCGACCGTCTACCACGGCATCGACCTGGCCGAGTTCACCCCACGGGAGCGTCCTGGACGCGGGCTCGCCTTCCTCGGCCGCATCCATCCGGACAAGGGCGTCGCCGAGGCGATCGCGGTCGCGCGCGCGGTGGACCTGCCGCTGGTCATCGCCGGCATCGTGCAGGACCGCGAGTACTTCGATCGCGAGGTCGCTCCGCATCTCGACGGCGAGCGCGTGCGTTACGTCGGCTCACTGGGTTCGAAGGAGCGTGACGAGCTGCTCGGGTCGGCCATCGCGCTGCTGCACCTCGTCGAGTTCGCGGAGCCCTTCGGTCTTTCCATGATCGAGGCGATGGCCTGCGGCACTCCCGTGATCGGCCGGCGCCGCGGCGCTGTGGCGGAGGTCGTCGACGATGGGGTGACCGGTTTCGTGGTCGACGACATCGCCGGCGCGATCGCGGCGGTCCGACGTGTCGGCGGTCTCGACCGGCGCGAGATACGCGCCCGCGCCGCCCTGCGCTTCAGCCGTGATCGAATGGTCGGCGACTACCTTCTGGTGTACGAGCATGTCCTGGCCGGCACAGGCGTCGCATGAGTGAGGCCTACCGCGTCGGCGTCAATTACTGGCCCGCATCGAGCGCGATGCAGTGGTGGCGGCGCTTCGAGGCTGCCGAGGTCGACCGCGACTTTGCACGCATCGTCGCCGCCGGCGGCGACCTGGTCCGGTTCTTCCTGCTGTGGGAGGACTTCCAGCCCACGCCGGGGACCGTCTCTGAAATCGCTCTCGACCGGCTCGTGACCGTCGCGGACATCGCACGGCGGAGCTCTCTGAAGATCCTTCCGACGCTCTTCACCGGGCACATGAGCGGCGCGAACTTCGTTCCGATCTGGGCGCTCGGCGGCACCGCGCCGCGAGGCCGCTTCCGGGTGATCGCGGACCACCGCGCCGTCGAACGCGAGATCCGCAACTGGTACACCGACCAGACGGTCCTCGAGGCGCAAGCGATCCTGGCGCGGGAGTGTGCCCGCGCGCTGTCGGGACACGGCGCGCTCTGGGGCTGGGACCTCGGTAACGAGAACTCGAACTGCTCGGTGCCGCCCACGAGAGACGACGGCCTGCGCTGGCTCGACCGCATGGCGGACGCGATCCGATCTGTCGATCCGTCCTGTCGCATCACGCTTGGCCTGCACATGGAGGACCTCGAGGAGGACCGGCGTATCGGGCCCGCCGAGGCCGCGCGCGTGTGCGACGTGCTGTGTATGCACGGCTACCCGCTGTACGCATCGTGGTGTCAGGGTCCGACGGACCCCGAGCTGATCGCGTTCCTCGCCGACGTCACCCGCTGGCTCGGCGGCAAGGACGTTCTCTTCGCGGAGTTCGGTGCGCCCACGCGCGGCGGTGATCCAGAAGCGGAGCGCGAAGCGGCTGGCATGCTCCTGTCCGAAGAAGAAGCGGCCGACTACATCCCGGTCGCGCTCTCGCACGTTCACGCGCGGGGAACGGTCGGGGCGCTGGTCTGGTGCTACGCCGACTACGCGCCTTCGATCTGGTCACTGCCCCCGCTCGATCTCGCGGCGCACGAGCGGCATTTCGGCCTCTGGCGATGGGATGGCACGCCAAAACCAGCCGTGGCCGCGCTCGCCGCATGGCATGGGCGGGCCCGCGCGACGCCGCCGGCACTCGATCTTCCCGACGCGCAAAGGTCGCGCTTCTACGACGCTCCGCGCTCCACCCTGATCGGCTTGTACCGCGCTCAACGTCTGGCACGGCCGGTGCTCTAGGAACGCGCCATGCTCGCGACGCAGGCCGACATGGATTCCATCGACGCCTACTGCCGCACCGTCGCGCCGTTCTAGGCGGCCGAGATGCGATCGCGGGATGACCTAGCCGATTGGAAGGCGCTCGCCCGCCGACTTGATGCGGAGCGCATCCGCGTCGTGACCCGGTCGCGCGCCGCCATCCAGTGCGACGGAGCACGTTGGCGAGCTGATCTAGCGTTGCGTCGATTCTGACAGCCTCGCGGGCGCGGACTGACCCTACGCTCCCGCGATGAATCGCTCGCGCTATGCATGCATCGCGCTCGTTTCAGCCGCCGCCCTCCTCTTCCAGGTCGCGCAGACTCGCGTATTCAGCGCGACCCTCGGCTATCACCTGACCTATCTCGTCATCAGCGTTGCCCTGCTCGGCGTCGGCAGCGGAGCCACGCTCAGCGGGCTCGTGGACCGACGACGACGCCGGCCATCGGTACCGATGCTCGCGCTCGCGGCCGGGGCGAGCGCGATCGGCGCTCTTCTTCTCGAAACGCACGTCGACCCGGCGTCGCTGCTGGCCGTCTCGATCGTCGTCGCATACGCGGCCGGCTCCATGCCGTTCATCTTCGCGAGCTGGATCGTGGTCCGGTTCCTCCGCGATGACCCGGCGCATGCCGGGCGCCTCTACGCGGCGGACCTGAGCGGCGCGGCGGTGGGCAGCCTGCTCGGGTTCGTCGGCCTTCCGTTGCTCGGCGCTCCCGGCCTCTACGGCCTGTCAGCGGTGCTCGCTGCGACTGCCGCGCTCGCTGTGGGTGGGCCGAGACTCCGTCTCGCGGTCGCAGCAGCCGGCGCCGTGACGGCGATGGTCGCCTTGACGATCGCCGGTGACGCGATCGCTTCGCCGCAGCCCGGACCGGACAAGACCCGGGTCTACGGCGGTGTGATCACGCATCTCGCTACGCGGTGGGACCCGTACGCGCGCGTCGACGCCGTCCATTACCGCAATCAGGAGACCGGCATCCTCTATCGCTTCCTGATGTCTACGGACTACACCGGGCCGCGGCCGGATGCGGACGTGATGTATCTCGATCTGAACGCGGCGACGCAGGTGCTGGACGGGTCGGGTGACATGCAGGGCCTGCGGGCGACCATCATCGCCGCGCCCTATGAGCTCGTGACGCGACCGCACGTGCTCGTCATCGGGCCGGGCGGCGGGATCGATATCCAGAACGCGCTCGTCCACGGCGCCACGCGCGTCGACGCGATCGAAGTGAACCGTGGTGTGTCCGGCCTGATGCGGGGCCAGCTCGCCGATTACAACGGACACATCTACACCGCTCCAGGCGTCACGGTCTACGACGACGAGGCCTCATGGTCATGACCGTGGTCGACAGCTTGGCGGCCCTGGCGAGCGGCTCGTACGCGCTCACCGAGAGCTACCTCTACACAGCTGAAGCGTTCGGCGACTACCTCGCGCACGTCAACGCGGACGGTACGCTTGCCGTCGGCCGCTGGTATCGCGAGCCGCCGACCGAGATGCTCAACACGGCGGATCTCGCGATCGGCGCACTCCGTCGTCTCGGCACCCTGGATCCGCAGGCGCACATCATGGTCCTCCGTCACAGCGACTTCGGTCTGCTGCTCGCCCGACCTCGAGCATTCGGCGCGACCGAAGTGGCTGCGATACGCAGCTTTGCGCAGCGCAACGGCTTCGAGATCGTGTTCGACCCGCTCGGACGCACGGGCTCGTTCGCCGACGCGCTGGCGACACGCAACAACGTGCCGGCCACCGATGACCGGCCGTTCTTCTTCGCGAACTCCGGCGAAAAGGCGGTGCCCGTCGCGTACGTGATCCTGTTCATCGCGCTCGCGCCAGCGCTGGCTCTTTCCTACGGCCTACTGCTGATGCCCCTGCGGCGGGTGTCCGGGCCCGCACTCAGGAGCGCGCTCGGACGGCGCACCACGCTGCAGGCGGTGATGGTCGGCCTTGGGTTCATCGCTGCGGAGATCGTCCTCCTCCAGCGGCTCACGCTTTATCTCGGACAGCCCGCGCTTGCGCTGGCGCTCGGGCTCGCGGCGCTCCTCATCGGAGCGGCAGCCGGATCGGCAGCGGTGGCGCGGGCCCGACTCGGCGTCGCCGGCGCCGCGCTCGGCTGTGTTCTCGTCCTTGTCCTAGCGCTCCTCGCGCTCGACCATGTGGCCGCGGCCACGCTGTCGTGGACCCTGCCCGCGCGCGCGCTCCTCGCGTGCATCGCCTCCATGGCCATCGGGCTGCCGCTCGGCTCCGTCTTCCCGACGGTGATCGCCTCGGCCGGGAGCCAGGACGAGCACCTCGTCTCATGGGCGTGGGCTGTGAACGGCGCCGCTTCCGTCCTCGGCTCGATCATCGCGGTCGGCGCAGCGCTCTTCATCGGCTTCACGGCGGTCGGCATCGCCGCCGCGGCGTGCTATCTCGTCGTCGCGCTCGGCTCCGTACCGGGCGTCGAGCGGCTACTCCGCCTGCGGATGGCGCCCGCGCAAAGCTAGCATCCCGGCCCTGGACGTCGGCGAGACCTTCGACGCACGCACAGGCGCGTCGTGGCGCGCGTGGCTCAAGCGCAACCACGCGAAGAAGAAGGAGATCTGGCTCGTCTACCACGACAAGAGCAGCGGGAAGCGGTCGATCAGTTACAACGATTCCGTCGACGAAGCCTTGGCGTTCGGGTGGATCGACAGCACTGTGAAGAAGCTCGGCCCGCACTCGCGCGCGCAGCGCTTCACGCCGCGGCGCAGGGGCTCACCCTTGTCGGAGATGAACAAAGCCCGCGTGCTCCGTCTCATCAGGGAGGGCCGCATGACGCCGGCTGGCCTCGCCGCGATCGGCGGGGCCGTGAAGCGCGAGCCGCTACGCGTCGCGCCCGACATCAGGCGCGCGTTGCGCACCGTGCCAGGCGCATGGGTTGAGTTCCATCGCCTACCGGAGGCGTATAAGCGGATCCGGCTCGGATGGATCGAGGGGGCGCGCGGACGGCCCGAGACCTTTGCGACTCGCCTCCGCTACTTCGTACGCATGACCGCGCAGGGCAAGCGGTACGGGATGGTGCGCGGCTAGGGCTTCGCTAGCGCGGTGCCGTCGCCACGCGGATGCCGAACGCCACGAGTACCGTGCCGGTGAGGCCTTCGACGACCCTGCGGACTCGAGCGCGCCGCAGCACGTCGCCCGCGCGCGCGACCACGAACGCGTAGACGGTGAGCCACGAGAGCGTCATGACACAGAAGATCAGCCCCAGCGTCAGTAACGCGGCGAATGAGCTCATGTTTGGTAAGACGAACTGCGGCAGCAGGCTCGGAAAGAACACCGCCATCTTCGGATTCGTGAGGTTGCTGACCGCGCCCTGATGCAGGGCGGTCGCCGGACGAGGGCCAGCCCGCTGTAGGGTCGCGGCGGCCTCGGTCGATCGGCCGAGGCGAAGAGCGGACACGAGGGCCTGGGCCCCGAGGAGCACGAGGTACGCGGCACCGGCGAGCTTGAGCGCCACGAAGGCCGGCTCCGCAGCGACGAGAAGAGCGGCGATGCCGGCGCTTGTCGCGACCGACCACGTTGCCTGTCCGAGCGCCACGCCGGCGGCCGTCGCGACACCTCCGGCACGCCCGCCCAGGAGCGTGTTACGGATCGTGAGCGCGGTGTCAGGTCCAGGGGTCACGATCACGATGATCGAAAGCACGAGGAATCCGGCAAAGTCGGACGACACACGTGCAAGTCTGACGCTTCTGCCGTTTGGGCCGACGGGAATCGCTGAGCAATCACAGCGGTACGCGAGCCGGCTTGACCCCAGCCGCAGTATCTCCGCGGGTGGACTACGCAAAGATCGCGGACTACCTCAGCGAGAGCCCTCTCTTCGCCTGCCTGAGCCCGGTCGATCGCTTAGCGATCGCTGCGAAGATGCGCCCCCGCCACTTCGCACGTGACGAGGTCGTCTTTCACCGCGATGACGAGGCCGGCCAGGTCTACCTGATCACTGCGGGAACGGTGAAGGTCTCCGTGCCTGACGACTCCGGACGTGAGGTGGTCATCGCGCTAGAACGAGGTGGCGATGTGTTCGGCGAGCTCGCCCTCTTCGACGACGCTCGCCGCTCCGCTTCGGTCACCGCGATCACCGACACCTCCGCACTCGCGTTGGGGCGCGCGGATTTCATGGCCGTGCTCGAGCGCAATCCCGACTCGATGCGACGGATGCTCGGTCTGCTCGCGAAGACGGTGCGCCGAAGCACGGGACATGTCGAGGATCTGGTCTTTCTCGATCTTCCGGGTCGCGTCGCGAAGTGCCTGCTTGACATATCCGAAGCATCCGGGACGGATCAGGTCGAGCTGACGCAGGAAGATCTGGCCGGCTTCGTCGGGGCGGCGCGTGTCTCGGTCAACCGCGTGCTCGCGGACCTCGAGGACCGAAAGGCCATAAAGATCGGCCGGCGGCACATCGACATCGTGGATCGGGAGCTGCTCAAGGGCGACGTTCGCTACTGACGACGAAGGCGGCCTCCTCGTGGAGGCCGCCTTCGAGTGTTCCAGGAACGTGCGTTACGCGCTGATCTCGGGGTCGCCGGTGGTCGTGTTCCCGATCGCGTCGCCGCCGTGGTGCTCGGGGATGGCGGTCGTCGCGTCGGCGGCCGGGTTGTACAGCTGACCCTCGTCGCTCGCCGTGCCGGAGGCGTCCGCACTGCCGGCGCTGTACTGGCTCGCCTCATCGCTTGTCAGGAAGGCGTCGCCCTGTGTCCCGCCGCTGTGGAACGTCGGTTCGTAAGCCTCGGCCGAATCCGCATTCGGGATCATGCCGGGGTCGCTGGTGAAGCTCGTCGCGGCCGTGCCGCGCAGGTCGACGTCCGTGACGTCTCGCACGGCCCGGATCTCGTCTCCGCTCAACGCCGCGGCCGTGCCGCGCAGGTCGACGTCGGTGACGTCGCGCACGGCCCGGATCTCGTCTCCGCTCAACGCCGCGGCCGTTCCCCGCAGGTCGACGTCGGTGACGTCGCGCACCGCGCGGACCGCGTCCGTGTCGGAGCTCGCGAGGTAACCGGGGCCGGCGAGGTCGTCGCCGCTGTATGTGGACGAGCTGCTCACGTCTGGAGGCGCGATGTCGCGGATCGAGCTGCGCATCGTGCCCTCGGTCGCAGCCGACGCGTCGCTTGCGTCAGCGGCGTTCTGGAACGCCCAGGCTTCCGGGCTTCCTTCGACCGGAGCGACGAGGCCTCCCCGAAGGTCGACGTCTGTGACGTCGCGCACCGCGCTACGCACGGTGTCTTCGTCGACGAAGCCGCCTCGGAGGTCGGTCGGTGCGATGTCGTGGACCACGCTACGAGCAGCGGTGTCCGTGTCTACGTCGATGACCGGCTTGATCGGATCGCCGAACGAACCTGGTTCGTGCTGGGCTACACCACTGGCGTCGCCACCGATGCGCTCACCGGCTCGCTGGGCCTGGTCGACGTTCGCGTTCGTAGCGAAGCTGGCGTCACTGCCGATGCGCTCACCGGCTCGCTGGGCCTGGTCGACGTTCGCGTTCGTAGCGAAGCTGGCGTCACTGCCGATGCGCTCACCGGCTCGCTGGGCCTGGTCGACGTTCGCGTTCGTGGCGAAGCTCGCCTCTCCGACCGCGCGCTCGCCTGCGCGCTGGGCAAGATCGGCATTGGAGCTCGTCGCGCCGCCGCTGGCATCGCCGGCGAGGCGCTCGCCGCGTCGTTGATCCATGTCCACGTTGGCACTTCGCGCCGAGCTCGTGTCGCTCGGGAAGCGCTCGCCCGCCCGCTGGGTCTGGTCGATGTCGATGCTCGCGCCGCGCGTGACGTTGCCCGGATCTCCGACCTCGGCGCTAGCGATTCGCGCGACTCCCTGGTCCGAGATGGCCGAGCCGCCGATGGACAAGCCGTCGACCGACGCGCGGTTCGACATGTTCGCGTCGAAAATCGTGAAGGCTTTGCTCATCCGCTGATCGACACCCAGGGACATGAGCCGACCCGCGTCGTTGGCGCGGAGTGCGGCGACCTCATCCGAACTGAGCTTGAACCCGCGGAGTGCCGCCTCCGGGTTGGACTGCAGCTGGCGGCGGAACGCTGCGTCGCTGATCGCGCGCTGAATGACCTTCTCGAGATTCTTACTCGACATCGCTGCTCCTTCTTTCACTGTTGTTGATATGACAGTGAGCCTGCGCCGCCACCGTCCGCGGCTCGTCGCCCTGTGTCACTCGCAGTGTGTGATCTACCTAACCTTCCCACTTCCCTTCAGCGCGCCGATGCCCTACTCGAGCTCCGGCATCGGTACCGGTTCGCCTCTCGGTCGACAGACGCCGCAGTGCACCGCGTCCTCGACCACCAGCGCTCGGAGGCCGTCGTGCTGCTTCCCGCGAACGAGCTCCAGGATGAATGGATGATTCTTGGCGTGCTCGCGGCAAGTCCCGCGGCCGCAGAATCTACAAGCCGCGAGCGCCGTTCGCTCGCAAATCCAGCAATCCACTAGGCTCCCGCCACCGCCTCCCCCAAGCCGGCCCCAACATAATGGCCCGTTCGCACGCGGAATTCACGCTCTGTTTCGCCAGAGCTCCGGACCAGGGCCAGGAAGTCGTTACGTTCGAGCGCGGCGACCACCAGGGGTCCGACCGCGGTGACCGTCGCCGACCGCGGCCGGCCGAAGAGGAGCGCCAGATCGCCGAAGCCATCCCCCGGACCCAGCGTCCGCGCCGGTCGCCCGTCGGCCAGCGTCACGAGGGCTTTCCCCTCCCGGATGATGTAGTAACGGTCGCCCGGCTCCCCCGCGAAGAAGACCGCGTCGCCGTCTCCGAAGCGCTGCGTTTGCAGCCGAGCGGCGATTCGCTCGAGCTCCTGACCGTTCAGTCCCTTGAAGAACGGAAGCGTGGCGAGCGCGTCCCGCTCCCCCCGTGACGCCCTTATGCGGGCCACCACCTCGTAGCGGTCCTTCACCCACCGGTTGAAATGACCTCGACCGAGCGACCAGAGCTCGACTGGTTCGATCGCCTGGATCGTGGCCGAGCGGACCGTCTGATCGAGGAGTGCGAGCTCGCCGAAACCTTCTCCCGGGATGATCGTGCCGAACTCCGTACCGTCCGGAGCGATGGCTCGGAGACGGCCCGAACGGACCAGATAGAACCGATCACCAACACTCCCGGCGGCGAAAACGATCTGCCCCTCACCGACGCTCTCGACATTGAGGTGCGACGCGAGGGCGGCCAGGGCGGGGCGTTGCAGGCCGGCGAGGAAGCGAACTCGCGCCAGGAGAGCGATGCGAGCCACAAGCTCGCGCTCTGCCGCCCGCGCCCGGCGTGCCGTAGCGAGGCGGGTCGCGGTCCGAGCCGCGCCGACAGCCCTGGCCGCCAGCGCGACGGCGAGCGGACCGACGAAGACGAGCGCGATGAGGACGAGGATCAGCACCCCGGCGGGGCCGATCGCAAGCAGCTCTTTCGCGGCGATCCCGATTCGGGTCTGCCAGATGAGAAGCGAGAGCGCCAAGGTCGCAAGCGAAATGAAGATGGCCACCGAACCGAAGACGGCGAGGCCGACCTCCTCCCGCGACCACCGCGCGCGCCGGCGGAGCTTGTTGACGGCCTGCCCACGCACGAAGGCGAGCGCACGCTGGCGGAGGAAGGGAGCATCGAGAGCGTCGACGAGGACGTGGTATCCATCGAGCTCGAGGATCGGAAGAAGGTTCAGAACGAACTGGAAGACCAGGAGGCTTGAAGCCTTGAAGGCGATCGCACCGGCGAGCGTATTAGGGGCGAGCTCAGTGACCAGGCTGCACGCGGCGGCGACCGTGAGGCCCGCGAAAGGCCCAGCGAGCGACACGATCACCCGTTGCCGTCGCGAGCCGAGGCTCATGTCCGTCGAGTCGACGTAGAAGCACGGGAAGAGGTAATACATCGCGACCCCGAACCGGCGCACGTGGCGCCCGAAGTGACGGATGGCGAGCGCATGGCCGGCCTCGTGCACAGAGATCGACAGAACCTGTAACAGCGTGAGAGCGATCAGACCGAGTACGTAGGACCCGTTGAGGGTGACGAGCTGATGGATCGGCGAGCGTGTTTGCTCAAACCAGAGGACGAGACCGAGAAGCCCGAAGCCGACGAGGATCGTCGCGCCGACCCGCGTGAACGCCAACCACCCGATGAGACGGTAGACGCGGTCGACGGCGCGGTCGGCATTCGTCCAGCGGGCGATATCCCAGACGATCAGACGCCGTAGCAAGAGCGACAAACGCGTGAGGGGATCGCGTCGGGCCCGGATCGCACC
>Ga0209056_10003236_pt1 | contig 17433 bp, 17 predicted proteins | sample GraSoiAngelo_114_FD_185876 | JGI IMG/M metagenome (GOLD analysis project Ga0209056, IMG submission 185876) | Grasslands soil microbial communities from the Angelo Coastal Reserve, California, USA - 14_0903_13_40cm (SPAdes) (version 2) | ecosystem: Environmental > Terrestrial > Soil > Grasslands... | reverse complement strand
GGCGGAGCTCGGCGAGGCCCGCCACGGCGGGGTAGACGCTCTCGGCGCCCGCCGCGAAGAAGATCTCCGCGACCAGCGCGATGCCGGCGAGGAGCGCGCGCGCGTCCGCCGCCGCGAGGCGATACGTCAGGAGCGGCTCGCGGCCGCCGCCGAGGCCGATGACGCGGCCGGCGCCGGTGTCGGAGACGAAGAGCCCGGCCGAGGCGGCGTGCGGGAAGCGAGCGAGCCCCGCCTTGATCGCGGCCCCGACGCCGGGAAGCGCGGCCGTGCTGATGCCCGGCACGGGGTTTGTCACCTCGATCATCACGCCGTGCGACTCCTGGAGGTGATCGACGAAGTAGGACTGGAGCGTCCCCCGCCAGGCACGGACCTCCTCGCGGAAGTAGCCGGCAACACCGACGGCTGGATGCACGCGCAGGTTCCGCCCGAGGGCCCGGTGCCGGACGCCGCTCCGCCGGAGCACGCCCGGCGTGTGCACCGCACCGGCGGCGACGACGACGAGCGGCGAGCGCACGCGCAGGCGGCCGCGGACCGCGTCGTCGTCACCGTCGAGGAGGGCCGCCTCGACACCGGCGGCGCGACCGCCCTCGAGCACGACGCGATCGGCCCGGCAGCGCGCGTAGAGCCGCGCGCCGGCAGCGGCGGCCGCCGGCAGGTAGGACAGATGCATCGCCTGCTTCGCATCGCTCGGGCAGCCGAAGGCGCACTGCCCGCAGCCGTGGCAGCCGTCGATGTTGCGCCGGATCGGCTCGCCGTGGAGACCAAGCGCCTGGACGCCCCGGTCGAAGAGCTCGGCGTTGCGGCCGATGATCTCCCACGGCACGGGGCGGACCGAGATGGCCCGCTCGACCTCGTCGAAGTAGGGCGTCATCGCGAGCGGGTCGGCGCCTTCGACGCCCTCCTCGGCCTCCCAGGCGCGCAGCACCCGGTCGGGTGTGCGGAAGCAGGTGCCCGAGTTGACGACCGTGGTGCCACCGACGCACTTCCCGAGCGGCAGCGGGATGGTCGGGCGGCCGAACGCCAGGGTTGCGCCGCCGCTGCGATAGAGGCGCTGCACGCGTTCCATCGGCGGCCCGTGGAAGTCGGCCTGCGTGAAGTAGGCGCCCTCCTCGAGCACGACCACGCGAAGGCCGCCGCGTGCGAGCTCGTGCGCCACGACGGCGCCGCCAGCACCCGAGCCGATGACGCAGACGTCGGCCGTCTCCTCGACCGTCCCCCGGACGTCCGGATACTGGAGCGGTGCCAGGCGCGCGCCGCGACGTGGCGGGTGCGGGTCGAGGCAGTCGTACGTGTAGCCGAGCGCCGCCTCGACGCGTGGGTCGGCGGTGAAGGCGGCGAGCACGAGCATCTTGAGGAGCGCGAGGGGGATACGCCGCCATGGCGCGCGGCTCACCGCGCAGGTCTCGATCCAAGCGATGCGCGCTCGAGGCGAAAGCCGGCTGAAGGGGCGGAGATGACGGGAGGCGAGGGGACTCGCCTCCCAGGCGCGGAGGAGGATGCGGAGCTGCCGGCGTGCGCTCGGGGGTAACCGCTCCATCCAGGCTGCCGCGCGCTCCGCGAGCCCGACGTCGGCGGCGCCGAGCGCGAAATCACCGCCGCGCGGGACGATCGCCTCGGCGACGTTGGTGAGGGTGCGCACCTCGGCTCGGGCCAGCACGTGTCGAGCCTACCACCGTCGCACGCAATTGACACCGTGGAATTCACGCGACTAATGTTCCACGCGCATGCCTGTCCCGACATTCAAGGAGATGATGAACGAGGTGGTGGCGTACGGCAGCTGCTGCGAATGCGGCACCTGCGTCCTCGTCTGCCCCCACAACGTCATCGACTACGTCGACGGCAAGCCGAAGCAGGTGGCGAAGGCCTCGGCGCCGTTCGACTACTGCGGCATCAGCGAGGGCATCGGCTGCGACGTGTGCGCGCAGGTCTGCCCGCGTCTCGGCGTCCGCGAGTTCGACATGCGCGATCAGGTCCTGCCGCGCGCGGAGGGCGTCTACGAAGGGCTCTTCGGCCGCTACCGGCGGATCGTCGCGGCGCGCTGCAAGGACCCGGAGATCCTCGCCCGCTGCCAGGACGGCGGGGTGGTGACCGCGATCCTCTGCCACGGCCTGCGCGAGGGACTCTTCGACGGTGCGGTCGTGTCGGCCGCCGATGAGACGACGCCCGCCGCGCCGAAGCCGAAGGTCGTCACCACCGTCGCCGACGCGATCACGAGCGCGAGCTCCTGGTACACCTACTGCCCGAACGACCTGGCGCTCGCCGATGCCGGCCGGATGGGCCTCAAGAAGGTCTGCTTCGTCGGCGTGCCGTGCCAGGTGACGCCCGTGCGGAAGATCCAGCTCACCGACCCGTCGTTCCTGGACAACGGCCGCAAGAAGCCGAAGCACATCGAGCGGCAGACGAAGTTCCTGAAGGGCTTCGGCGACATCGTGTCCTTCACGATCGGCCTCCTCTGCACCGAGGTCTTCACTTATGAGGGGCTGATGGTCGAGAAGATCGACCGCGAGATGGGCATCCCCTTGACCGAGATCAAGAAGTTCAACGTCAAGGGCAAGGTGCTCATCTACAAGAAGGACGGCGAGCTCGTCGAGATGAAGCTGCGCCACGCCCAGGAGTACGCGCGCCCGGAGTGTCACCACTGCGGCGACTTCAGCGCCGAGCTCGCCGACATCTCGTGCGGCGGGGTGGGCTGCATGGACTGGACGATCACCATCCTGCGCAGCGAGAGGGGCGAGGCGCTGTTCGACGACATGGTCCGCCGCGGGCTCCTCGAAACCCGCTCGATGGACGAGTTCGAGAACTCGATGACGGTCCTCCTGCGGCTGACCAGGAAGCAGCGCGAGCGGGTGCCCGTGCCGCCCGGGCGGACACCGCGCTACGTGCGCCCCGAAGGCTACCCGCCGGTGCCTGCCGACCCGCCGGCGGCATGAGCCGCTCAACCCTCGGCGAAGAACTCGACCAGCTCGTCGCCGTGGGCCTCGGCGTCGGCCCAGCCGAGGTCCATCAGGTGCTCGGCGTAGCAGCGGTCGAAGAACAGGTACGACAGGAGGTCCGCCTCGGCGACGACGCCCTGCACCGCGTACCGGACCACGGCGTGCGAGACCCGCTCGCGGAGCCCCTCGGGCCCGCGGTGGTGCTCGAGACACTCGGTGGCGACGACGCCGGGATCGCGCGAGGGCCGGAGGTAAAGGTTGTGGACAACCTTGTAGGGCGTGCCGCGCAGCGCCTCGATGGTCTCGTTGATGCGCGGCAGGAAACCGGGCCCGTAGACGCGGACGCCAGTGTCGAGGATGGCGTTCACCAGCCGCAGGCGGTCGACGTCGTAGTCCACGTGGTCGAGGAGCAGCGCGTTCAGCACCTTGCCGCCGAGGAAGGCGAGGGAGTTGTAGCTGGCCTCGCGCTGCGGAGCGAGCCGGGTCTCCTCCTCCGGCGTCGGGTGGTGCTGCAGCCCCACGATCAGCAGCCGGTCGGCGCCGAGCCTAAGCGCGGGCGCGAGCGGCGTGTTCAGGCGCAGCCCGCCGTCGCAGAAATAGCCGTCGTCGATCTTGAGCGCCGGAAACAGGAACGGGATCGCGGCCGAGGCGAGCGCGTGGCCCGGCTCGAGCCTGGCCGGCCGAGCGATGACGAACGGATCGCGTGCCCAGCGGCGGACGACGCCCTCGCGGTTGTCGACCCAGACGATCGACTTGCCCGAGCCGATCTCGGTGGCGGCGACGGCGACCGCGTCGATCGCGCCGACGTCGATGTGGCGCCGGAGCTCGGTCCACGGGATGCGCTCGCGGACCAGCCGCTCGAGCGGGCGGGGGTCAAGCAAGCCGGCGAGGCGCTCGGGGATGCCCGGCTCGGGGGGATGTTTCCGCCCCCCCGCGAGCCCGAGCAGGCGCAGCGGCACGGTGACGAGGTCTGCGGCGCCGAGCTCGTACACGCCGCTCACCTCGAGCGATCGCCAGATCTCGGCCAACCGCAGCCCTGCGGCCGGCTGGCCGATCGTGGCGGCGACGTAGCAGGCATGGATGGCCCCGACGCTCGTGCCCGTCACGATGTCGAAACGGACGGGTCGCCCGAGGCGGTGCGGCAGATCGTCGAGCAGGTAGCGAAGGACGCCCGCCTCGTAGGCGCCGCGCGCGCCGCCGCCCGACATGACCAGCGCCACCCGGTGCCCGTTCCCCGTCCGTGGCAGGTCAGCGGTCCTGCGCTCGATCGCCATCTCACTCTCCCGGCGGTGCCCGCGATAGCTTAGCCGAACAACCCTATGCTATAGCCACGATGCGGCTGGTGCGTGTCGGCGCCCCGCACGAGAGGAGAGCAACATACCATGGCACGTCCAGTCATCGTCAGCGCGACCCGCACCGCAATCGGCACGCTCGGCGGTGCGCTCGCACAGCTCCCGGCCACGAAGCTCGGAGCGATCGCCGTGCGGGATGCCGTGCGGCGGGCCAGCCTCGAGCCCAGTCACGTGGAGGAGGTGATCCTCGGTCACGTGCTCCCCGCCGGTCTGGGGCTCAACCCCGGGCGCGTCGCGGCGCTCGAGGCGGGTATCCCGAAGGAGGTCGGAAGCTTCACGGTGAACAAGGCATGCGGCTCGGGCCTCAAGGCGGTCGTGCTGGCCGCGCAGGCGATCGAGCTCGGGCAGGCGGACGCCATCGTCGCCGGCGGCATGGAGAGCATGAGTGGCGCGCCGTATATCCTGAAGAAGGCCCGCTTCGGCATCCGGATGGGGCACGACGAGCTCCTCGACTCGATGATTGCCGATGGTCTCACCTGTCCGATCACCCTCGTGCACATGGGCATCACGGCAGAGAACATCGCCAGCAAGTACGGCATCTCCCGGGAGGAGCAGGACGAGTTCGCAGCCGAGAGTCAGTCGAAGACCGCCGCCGCGATCAAATCGGGTGCCTTCAAGGCCGAGATCGTGCCCATCGAGATTCCCGCCAAGAAGGGCGAGACGGTCACCTTCGACACCGACGAGCACCCCAGGCCCGATACGACCGTCCAGCGGCTCGCCGCCTTGAAGCCCGCCTTCAAGCGCGACGGCGGCACGGTCACCGCGGGGAGCGCCTCGGGGATCAACGACGGTGGCGCGGCCGTCGTGGTCATGTCCGAGCGCAAGGCGAAGGAGCTCCGCCTGGAGCCCCTGGCGACGATCCGGTCCTATGCGTCGGCCGGCGTCGATCCGTCCATCATGGGCATGGGGCCGTGGCCGGCCTCCGAGAAGGCGCTCGAGCGGGCCGGACTCCGTCGCGAGGAGATCGACCTCTGGGAGCTGAACGAGGCTTTCGCGGCCCAGTCGCTGGGCGTGCTGCGCGAGCTCCGTATCCCGAAGAACCGCGTCAACGTGAACGGCGGCGCGATCGCGCTCGGCCATCCGATCGGCGCGAGCGGCGGTCGCATCCTCGTGAGCCTCCTCCACGCCATGCGCGCGCGCGACGCCCGGCTCGGCGTCGCGTCGCTCTGCATCGGCGGCGGGCAGGGGATCGCGATGGTGGTGGAGCGCGCCTAGCCGGTCGTGGTCGCCGCGCTCTTCGACATCGACGGCACGCTCATCGCGCGCAACTCTGCGCCGCTCTACATGCGGCACCTGCGGCGCACCGGCCAGGCTCGGCGTCGCGACATGGCGCGCACCCTCTACTACCTGGCGCGCTACAAGCTCGGGCTGCTCGACGTCGAGCGCGCGCTCGGGGCCTCGATGGCGTGGATCTCGGGCCGCGTCGAGGAGCTGGTGCAGCGCGACTGTGAAGAGTGGTACGCGCGGACGGTCCGGCCGTACATCTTCCCTGCCATGGCGGAGGCGGTGGAGGCGCACCGTCGCGCCGGCCACGTCCCCGCGATCCTGACCAGCGCCACGCGCTACCTGGCCGAGCCGCTCGCCGCGGACCTGGGCATCCGGCACGTGCTGGTCACGCAGCTCGTCGTGCGCGACGGCCGCTTCACGGGCGAGGCGGTCCGCCCGGTCTGCTACGGAGCGGGCAAGATCTACTGGGCGGAGCGCTTCGCCGAGCGTCACGGCATCGATCTCCGCCGGAGCTACTTCTACACCGATTCGATCACCGACCTGCCGGTCCTCGAGCGAGTGGGCGAGCCGCGCGTCGTCAATCCCGACCCGCGGCTCCGCCGCGCGGCGGTGCGGCGTGGCTGGCCAGTCGTGCGCCTGCGTCTGGACGGCGGCGGGTCGCTGCCGGCGGTCGGCGGGTGAGGCGAGGAGGGGGCATGGGAAAGGAGAACGGGCGGCGCCGCAGCGCCCCCGCAAGGACGCTCATCAAGCCGCTCGTGCTGCTCGCGACGGGCGCGGCCGCCGGGGTGGTGCTCTGGCGGGTGCTCATGCTGGAGCCGTCGCCGGCGCCGCCGGGGACGGAGCGACTCTCGGAGCACGACCGCCAGGCGCTCGACGGGGTGGTGCAGCAGCGGAGCGTGCGTCCGTAGCTCCCCAGCGACCGCGTCCGCCATCACGTCGCGGATCTTTTGCACTGCAGGTCTTGCGTCGGCTCCGGGGGGGATGGTAGGCGGGCTACCTTCGGCTGAGGGGTGGGGATGGCGACGATCGACGAGAGCCTGCGCCGGGTGCCGCCGCAGAGCCTGGAGGCCGAGGAGGCGGTGCTGGGCGGCATCCTGCTCGACAACGCCGCTCTCGATCGGGTCACGGAGCTCGTCCAGGCGGACGACTTCTACCGTGAGGTGCACCGCAAGGTGTTCCGGGCCATGCTCGACCTCTCGGCGCGTAACGAGCCCTCCGACCTGATCACGCTCGCCGAGGTGCTCAAGGCGCGCGGCGAGCTCGCCGACGTCGGTGGCTCGGCATACCTCGCGGAGCTCGCCGAGCGCGTGCCGACCGCGGCCCACGTCGCGCAGTACGCGAAGATCGTCCGCGACAAGTCGATCCTGCGGGGCCTGATCGGGGCGGCCACCGAGATCGCGATGCACGGCTACGAGGGCGCCGGCGACGTCGCCGAGCTGCTCGACCGCGCCGAACAGCTCATCTTCGGCATCTCCGACCGCAAGGTGAAGCCGGAGTTCGTGCGCATCTCGGACCTCCTCGTCGAGTCGCTCAAGACGATCGAGCGTCTCTACGAGCAGAAGCAGGCGGTCACCGGCGTCCCGAGCGGCTTTCACGACCTCGACAACCTGACGGCGGGCTTCCAGCCGTCCGACTTGGTCATCGTCGCAGGGCGTCCGAGCATGGGGAAGTGCCTGGCTGCCGACGCCGAGATCGTCCTCTCGGACGGCAGCGTTCGCACCGTCGAGGAGATCGTCAAGTCGCGCGCCGGCCGGCTGCTGACGCTGACCGACCGGTGGAAGTTCGCCCTGGCCACGCCGGCCGTCTTCGTGGACGACGGCGTCAAGCCGGTCTTCGAGGTCATGACCCGTCTCGGCCGGAGGGTCCGGACGACCGTCACGCATCCGTTCCTCACCATCACGGGCTGGCGACCGCTCGCCGAGATCCGCCCGGGCGACCGCGTCGCCGTCCCGCGGGGGATCGATGTGTTCGGCGAGCGCTCGATCGGCCTGGAGCGCGCCAAGCTCCTCGGCTACCTGCTCGGCGACGGCACGCTCACCGGTGCGTGCCCCCGCTTCACGAATTCCGACCCGCGGCTCCGGGCGGAGTTCCGAGAAGCAGTCGACCGGTTCGGGGGGCTCGCGCTTCGGGAGGACGTGCCCGATGCGCGAGCTCCCAGCCTGCGCGTATCCGCCGACCGAGGCGAGATCGCGGCCCGACGGGTCGCCTTCGGCCGGATCCTGAGGCAGAGCCTCGCCGTCTCGGGTACGTCGGCGCGGCAGCTTGCCGCCGAGCTCGACGTCGCGCCGGCCTCGATCACACACTGGTGCCAGGGCAGAACGGTTCCCGGGCGAGCGGTCTTCGACGGCCTCTGCGCGGCGCTCGATCTGCGCCCGCAGGACATCGTGCCGGCCGGACCGTCGTCGATCCGGAAGAGTGCGCGCAACGGCCTCACGCGCTGGCTCACGTCGCTCGGCCTCTGGGGCAAGACGGCTCGGGAGAAGTTCGTTCCGGACCTCGTCTTCACGTTGGTGGCGGACGAGGTGGCCTGCTTCCTGAACCGTCTCTTTGCCACCGACGGCTGGGCCACCGTGCTGGCGAGCCGGCAGGCGCAGCTCGGCTTCTGCTCGACGAGCGAGCGCCTGGCCCGCCAGGTGCAGCACCTTCTCCTGCGGTTCGGAGTGATCGCTTCGCTCCGTGAACGCCGCGTCAGATACCGGGCAGGCGTTCGCCTGGCCTTCCAGCTGGACATCACCGATGCAGAATCCATCCGGACGTTCATCGAGAGGATCGGCATCTACGGCAAGGAAGCCGCCCTCGAGCGCGTGCAGGCGGCGCTTCGGGCGAAGCGATACCAGACCAACCGCGATCTCATCCCCGTCGACGTGTGGCCGCAGATCGACGCCGCGAGGCAGGGAGGCTCCTGGCGGTCCGTGGCGGCCAGGATGGGTCTCGGGGACACCTCTCATCTCCATGTCGGGAAGCGCGCGCTCTCGCGGCGGCGGCTGCAGGCGATCGCCCGGGCGCTGGGCGACCAGCGTCTGCAGGCCATCGCCACCAGCGACGTCTACTGGGACGAGGTCGTCTCGATCGAGCCCATGGGAGAGCGCCAGGTCTACGACCTGACGATCCCCGAGACGCACAACTTCGTCGCCAATGACGTGTGTGTCCACAACACGGCGCTCTGCCTCAACATTGCCGAGCACGCGGCCCTGCGCGCCGATGTCGGCGTGGCCATCTTCTCGCTCGAGATGTCGAAGGAGCAGCTGGCCCTCCGCATGCTCTGCTCCGAGTCGCGCGTCGACCTGAAGCGTGTGCGCACGGGCCATCTCTCGGAGCGCGAGTTCCCGAAGCTCGCAATGGCCGCAGGACGGCTCGCCGACGCGCCCATCTTCATCGACGACACGCCCGCGCTCTCCATCCTCGAGCTGCGTGCCAAGGCGCGGCGGCTGAAGCGCGATCCCGCGACGAAGCTCGGTCTCGTCATCGTCGATTACCTCCAACTCATGCGCAGCACGGAGGGCAAGGACAGCCGCGAGCAGGAGATCTCCGAGATATCGCGGTCGCTGAAGGCGCTCGCCAAGGAGCTGAACGTGCCGGTGATCGCGCTCTCGCAGCTGAACCGCCAGGTCGAGAGCCGCAACCCTCCGAAGCCACGCCTCGCCGACCTCCGCGAGTCCGGCGCCATCGAGCAGGACGCGGATGTGATCGCCTTCATCTATCGTGAGGAGGTCTACGTCGAGGACACGGACAAGAAGGGCCTCGCCGAGATCATTGTCGCCAAGCAGCGGAACGGGCCGGTCGACTCGGTGGAGCTCACGTTCCTGGCGGAGTTCACGCGGTTCGAGAACCGCGAGCTGGCGCCGGAGGAGGGGGCGGCGTAGCGCCTCGGTCGGACGGCGTCCGACCTGGGGCTCGGACCGACGGACTAGGTCTTGGACGGGGCGGGCGAGGGAGGGGGTTGTGGTTGTTCGCCACTCACCCGAGGATCCCGGGCCTCATCATCGTTCCCGAACATCTCCCAGAGAAGCCAAACGGCGAGCACGGGGGTCGCGTCGGGCTTCCGTGTGTTTCGCATGACGGCAACATAGCACACCCTCGACGGCGGCGACCATCACACCCAGCTTCCGAGGGTCGAGTGTCGGAGCGCCTTGCCGCATTGCGGGCAGCCGAGCTCCTCGGCGATGCCTTCAAGGAGCTTCAGGAGCCCGTGGCAGCGCTCGCAGCGCCGGTCCCGGCGGTCGGGTTGCGTGACAGCCAGGTCCACGACGCTCAGCTGCTTGCATCCCTCGCAGAGGGCCAGCCCGCCCCAGTAGCTCGCGCGGCCTGCCTTTCCCCATCCGAGCGAAAGTCGGCCGCTGGAGAAGGCGCACGCTGCACAGCGGTACTCGACGACGGATCCCATCGGCCGCCCTACCGGGGGTGCCGCGAGTCCTCGGCGACAGCCACGACGGCCCTCACCGTGCAGCCCTCATCGATCGCGCAAAAACAACAGAACGATCCCCTCGTATACGGATCGGATCGGCTACGCAACTCGATCACCGTTTCGGAGCGCCATTGGGCGGCGATTGTGCAGGGCACGCGCCTCGCGGGCGCAACGATGCCGCTATCGACCGCTCGCTGTCTTCGGTGTCGACGCGGCCCGCGAATGGTCCGCCATCAGGAACGTCGCGCGCGTCACCGTCACGACCTGGTGGCAGCACGGGCACTGCGGGTTCATCTGACTGCCCGCGACGCCCTCGAGATACGAGAGCGGGGCCTGGCAGTGCGGGCAGGGGTCGAACCGTGCGAACGCCATGGGGATCTCCTTCCGTCGTCTTCAGGTTCGCCTGACGATGAGCTGCGTGCCGCATCCGACGCAGAACGCCGACCCCTGCCGCCGTGAGACGGCGTGTTGCGCGTCGCTGCACTGCCGGCGCGGGACGTCTCGGTTCACGACCTTGCCGCACTGCGGGCAGTGCGGCACCGGCGAGTTGGTGCGTCGATGGTTCATGTTGTCGCAGTCGATCGGTGGTTGCCTGAACGCGGTCATTCCGAGGCGCCCGTCGCCCTGAGCTCCTGGCGCAGGCCCGTGGCGTCAAGCCCGATCGCCTCGCAGAGGTTCTCGAAGCTGAACGGCCACGTGCGGTCCGTGCTCGCCACGTAGGCCCTCGCCTGCGCGTACGCACGTTGATCCTTCGGCGCTGGGAAGCCCGCGGCGCATCGGTACCCGGAGCCCCGAAAATCGTCGAGGACAGTCTGGAGCACGGCCACCATGAGCCGCTTCTGCGGCTCCATGCGGTGCCCGCCGGTGGCCCGGAGGTACTGCACCGGTAACATGACGTGAATCATCGTTGAGACGTGTTCCGATCTGCGCGCACCATGCGCAGCCGACCCGGGAATCGTCGCTGCGAGATGGACTGCTCCGGGAGTGGAACGGCGTCTGGTTCCTGTGGATCGATCAGGTGCCGGTCGCGAGCGACCCAGCGCCGGATGAACAGGGTGCCGCGATCACCCGTGCACCAGAGTTTACCGCTGATGTGCGCGCGTGAGAGCCAGACGCGCTTGTCTCTGATCCCGCAGAGCAGGGCCGGAGCCGTCGACCTGATGACCCTGACGTCCTGGAACGCCACGAAGTCATCGGCGTCGTCCACGGTCATGGCGGGATTCTCCTTCCAGAGTCCGCGCCGAGCACGCGTGGGTGGGGACCGGTCCCCCGCACAGATCGCGCTGCGGGGCTCAAAACGGGCTCACTCGTCCTTGTATCGGGCTCGTGATGAGGGCGCAAGGTTAAAGTGAAAAACGGATCAACACGCAGGTCAAAGTGTGCGGCGGAAGTGGACCACTGACCGTCCACGACAGTCAGTTTGACAATGCCGCGGGGGCGAGAGTACGATGGTTTGTTCGTCGTTCCGGGTGACTTCGGCGATCTTCCACCGCTAGCCTCTCGGTCCGAGACCGCCTCGCGCTCAACGGCCTCCGCGCGGTTGGCGCTCAATCAGGCCGCGGCCAAGGAGGTACGATGCGATTCGCCCAGGGCCCCTCTCGCGGGCCCTCCCCGGAGCGTGTGCGGGTTCCCGTCTTCGCCATCGGTCGGCGGGTGCGCGTGGCGTGTGCGGGAGGCAATTCGGGCGGTGTGACATTGACGGACGACACCGGCACCAACGCCCTCGGGAGCCTGAGCGACGGCAGCGAGGTCGAGATCCTGGCCTGGCGGCCGCGCGGGGCCGAGGGCACCCGGTACCGGGTTCGCGCCACGCGCAACGCGCTCGAAGGATGGCTCGCGGTCGCCAATCTGGCCGGCTACCCGGCCAAGCTCCCGGCAGCAGTCAGTGGACCTACTCCCCCGGCACTGGAGTCCGCGTCCTCGCTGCGAGCGGCGGAATTTCGGGATCCCAAGCGTCGGTTCGGCCAGCGCTCGAAGTGAAGCGGTAGATGGCAAACGATCAGAAGCCGCTGAGCCCGCGCGAGCGAGCGGAAGAGAAGGTGAGGGCCATCGTCGAGGAGCTCGATCGTCCGGCCTTGGCCCTGCTCTACAAGACGCTCCACGACGCGCTGGGGTTTCGTATCGAGACCGCGGACTTCGCCATCGGAAAGCTCGGTCGCTGATCCCGCGGCTGCACGTCGCTACGTGTCGGCGAGCCGCTCCAGCGCTCCCCGCACTGCAGCGGCGACGTCGGGTGGGCGCACGAGCGCTGCGATCATGGCCACGGCGTCCGCGCCGGCGCGCCGGACCACCGCGGCGGTGTCCGGGCTGATCCCGCCGATCGCGACGAGCGGTCGCTGCACCGAGGCGCGTACGGCACGGACGAGGTCGAGTCCGCGGGGCGCGAGGGGCCTTGCCTTGCTCGTCGTCGCGTAGATCGGCCCGACGGCGATATAGTCCACGCCGGCCGCCTCGGCCGCCAGTGCTTCCTGCACGTCGTGCGCCGAAACGCCGATCAGCCGCTCCGGGCCGAGGATGCGCCGCGCGGCAGCGACCGGAAGGTCGTCCTGCCCGAGGTGCACGCCATCGGCGTCGGCCGCACGGGCGATGTCGGGACGGTCGTTCACCAAGAACAGGGCGCCGGCGGCACGGGCGCGCGGCCGGATCGCGTCGGACACGCGGAGCAGCTCCCGGGACGTCGCCTCCTTCAGCCTGAGCTGGAGGAGCCGGGCGCCGCCAGCCAGCAACGCGGCCGCGAGCTCGACCGGGTCGGCGCCCGTGTCGAGCGGGTCGACGATCGCATAGAGCGGCGGGAGGCGGACCACCTAGCGCGACACGGGCCGCCGGATCTCGATGCCGAGCTCGGTGATCTTCTTGCGCAGCGTGTTGCGGTTGATGCCGAGCATCTCGGCGGCCTTCACCTGGTTGCCGCCCGAGCGCTCGAGCACGATCTCGATGAGCGGCCGCTCGACCGCGCTGATGAGCGTGGCGTGGAGCTCACCCACCGGCGTCCCGGCGTTGCGCTCGAGGAGCTCGGCTAGGCGATGGCGCACGGCTTCCTCGAGCGGCAGCACCTCGGCGGAGCTCTGCCGCGGCTGGCCGGCGAGCGCGAAGTCTTCGGCCACGAGCGTGCGGCCCCGGGCGAGCACTGCGGCGCGCAGGAGGGCGTTCTCGAGCTCGCGCACGTTGCCGGGCCAGGTGTGGCGCATGAGGAGCTCGCGGACGTCGTCGCTCACGCCGACGATTGCCGTGCCGAGGTCGCGGTTGAACTTGTCGATGAAGAACTGGATCAGATCCGGGATGTCACCGCGCCGCTCGCGCAGCGGTGGGAGGGTGAGGCGCACGACGTTCAGGCGGAAGAAGAGGTCGTCGCGGAAGCGGCCGGCCCGGACCGCCGCCTCGAGATCCTGGTTCGAGGCGGCGATGATGCGCACGTCGGCGCGCAGCGCGTCGCGGCCCCCGACCCGCGTGAATTCCCGCTCCTGGAGGACGCGCAGGAGCTTTGCCTGAAGGGCGAGGGGCATGTCGGCGATCTCGTCGAGCATCAGAGTCCCGCCGGCCGCCGCCTCGAACTTGCCGATGCGTCGCTCGACCGCTCCCGTGAAGGCGCCGCGCTCGTAGCCGAAGAGCTCGCTCTCGAGAAGCTCGCTGGGGATGCCGGGGCAGTTGAGAGCGACGAAGGGCCCGCGGCGCTCGGAGTGATGGTGGATCGTCTTGGCGAGGAGCTCCTTTCCGGTGCCGGTCTCGCCCTGGATGAGGACCGTCGCATCCGTCGGGGCGACCCGCCCGATCACTTTGTAGACCTCCTGCATCGCGGAGGTCCGGCCGATGACCAGCTCGTTGCGTTGCTCGAGCTCGCCGCGGAGCCGCTCGAGGTCGCGGGTGAGATGGCGGAGCTCCATCGCCCGCCCGACGAGGAGCTCCACCTCGTCGAGGTTGAACGGCTTGGTCAAGTAATCGTAGGCGCCACGCTTGGTCGCCTCGATGGCGTTCGCCATCGTGTTCTGCGCGGTCATGATGATGAAGAGCGTGTCGACACGGTCCTCACGCGCGCGCGTCAGCACGTCGAGGCCCGAGACGTCCGGCATCTTGATGTCGATGAGCGCGACGTCGTAGGCGCGCTCGCGGAGCGCGACGAGCGCTTCGCGCCCGCTGGCGACCGCATGGACCGTGTGGCCATCCTTCGCGCAGGCACGCTCGAGCACCCACCGGATCGACTCCTCGTCGTCGGCGACGAGGATCTTGCCGGGAGACGTGGGCACCTTATCGGGCGTTGCCGACATCCCCCTCGCTCACCGGCAGCGTCACCCGGAAGCGGGCGCCGCCGCCCGGACGTGGTTCGTGGGCGATCGTGCCCCCGTGCTCGGCCACGATGCGGTGGCAGAGCGCGAGTCCGAGTCCGCTGCCGCCGGCCTTGGTCGAGAAGAAAGGTGAGAAGAGCTGGGCCGCGTCCTCGGGGGGCACGCCTGGACCCGTGTCCTCGACGACGACCGACAGGAACTGCCCACGGCCGCGTCCGCGCCGGATGTGGTAGCGGGTCTCGATCCGGGTCGAGACCCGCAGCTCGCCCCGGCCCGAAAGCGCCTCGAGCGCGTTCTTCACGAGGTTCAGGAAGACCTGGGTCAGCTGCGCGCGGTCGCCGCGCACGGCCGGTAGGCTCGGGTCGAACTCGACGCGCAGCGCGGTCTCGCCCCATGCAGGTGCCTGGCGCTGGAGCGCGAGCACGTCGTTCAGCACCCGATGGATGTTCACCGGCTGGAGGTCCAGGCGCGGCGGGACCGAGAGCTCGCGGAGGTGCTCGACCAGGCCGTCGAGACGCTCGACCTCCCGGATGATGATGTCCGTGCAGTGTACCAGCTCGGGGTCATCGACCGCCCCCCGCAGCAGCTGCGCCGCCCCCTTGATGCCGCCGAGCGGGTTTTTGATCTCGTGCGCGAGGCCGAGCGCGACCGTGCCGAGCGCCGCCAACCGTTCCGCGCGGCGACCCGTCGCCTCGAGAGCACGCTGGAGCGTCAGGTCGCGGAGCACGAGGACGGCACCCGCGACGGTGCCGTCGCCGTCGTGAAGCGGCGCGCACGCCGCGTTCACCTCGACGTCCCCGCGCCCAGAGCGCAGGAGCCCCTCGCCCCGCCGGCGGGCCACGCCCTGGGCGAGCGTATCGCGCACCAGCTCGCCGGCCCAATGAAGCGCTCCGCGCTGCGCCCTCCGCCCGCGTTCCCCGCCGAAGAGATCGTCGACTCGCTTGCCCACGGCCTGCGGCGCCGAGACGCCGACGAGCTGTTCGGCGGCGGGGTTCAAATCGGCGACCACGCCCGCCGAGTCGATCACGACGACGCCGTCCTCGATGCTCGCGAGGACGTCGGTCCAGTCGGGCTGAAACGGCACGGCCGGGGCGGGTCGCGCTTTGCTGCGCGCGCTCAATTAGAGGTCGTCCTCGCCGCCCGCCCCACCGCCCTCGCCACCCTCCTCGGAATCTTCTCCACCACCGGCCTCCATCTCGTCGACCATCTCGTCGAAGTCCTCGCCCGCGTCTTCGCCGAGCTCCTTGCCCATCTTGCGCATCCAGCGCGCCATGCTCTTCGGGTCGTTCTCGTCCAGGTCGCCGAGCGAGGAGGGGTCGCCGAGGTCGTCCAGCCGGTCATCTTCGGAGCGAACCAGGGCGAAGCGGGACATGAGACGCGCGAGCTTCCCGCTGCCACAGCGCTCGCACTTGGGTTCGACCTGCTCGCTCACGCGGAGCGTGAGCACCGTCGTCTTCCGCCCACACTCGGTGCAGCGGTACTCGTAGATTGGCATGAGGAAGTGATTATAACGCGTGGCGACGGCTGCACCATCCGGGGGGATGGGAGAGGAGCGGAATCATTTCGCAGCCTTGGCCGAGAAGCCCCGCTCGCCGAAGGTCAGGAACGTCCGCTTGCCGTTCACCACGGTCTCGAGGGTCACGTCGCGGCCCCACAGCCGGTGGAGGTAGCCGAGGCTCTTCTCGGCGTACTCGAGCTGGAGGTCGCGCCCGTCGTGAGCGTGGACGAGGAACAGGGTGCGGTTGTGGTTGTAATCGGCGTCCTCGACCCGGATGACGGGAATCCCCCCCATGCCAACGTTCTTGAGCAGCGTCTCCTTCACCTGCTGCCAGCCGGTGTCGTCGGAGACGTCGGTGATGACGAGGTCGTCGCCCTTCGGCTCGTAGCGGAAGAGGTCGAGCTCCCGCATGAGCCGCTCGTCGAGCCAGCGGCGGAGGAAGGAGACGTCACGGTCGACCTCACGGGTCTCGAACAGCAGGTGGCGGCCGGCCTTGCCCGGCGGCAGCACCTCGCGCTCTTCCCGCGTCGGGTGGTCGCCGCGGCGCTCCAGGTCGTCCCACATGCGAAGCCCGAGGTGGTACGGGTTCAGCCCGCCCGGAATCGGCCGCACCACCTGGTTGTGGCGGACGATGAACTCGAGGTGGAGCTCCTGCGGCAGCTCGAGCGACTCGAGGATGCGCTTGTGGAAGAACGAGGCCCATCCCTCGTTCATGATCTTGGTCTCGATCTGGGGGATGAAGTACTGCGTCTCTTCGTGGACGATGGTGAGGAGGTCCTTCTCCCACTCCTGCAGGAAGGGATTGTGGTCGCGGATGAAGAGGAGGAGGTCCTCATCGGGCGTCGGGGGCACCTTGCGGAGGTCGGGCTCGACGAACTCCTGCCGGCGATGGATGCGCTGGAAGGGATCGGTGCGCGGGGTGGCGGCGGCGACCAGACGGTCGCGCTCCTCCTCCTCCGAGAGCTTCTTGACGGCGAGGTTCCGCCGACACTGCAGCGCGAGGGAGTGTGCGGCATCGAGCAGGGGTTCGACTTTCTCCAGCCCGATGCTCGGCGTGTCGACGTAATGTCGCACGCGGTCGGCGCGCGCTTTGAATCCGCCGATGGTGAACTCGGGCCGGGTCGTCTTGAACGTGAAGTTGTTCTTGAAGAAGTCGTTGTGCCCGTAGACGTGCGCGATCGTCAGGATCTGGAGGCAGAGGGAGTTGTCGCGCATCAGGTACGCGAGCGCCGGATTCGAGTTGATGACCATCTCGTAGGGGAGGCCCGACACGCCGTAGTCGTAAAGCGTCTTCAGCTTCTCGTAGGCCTTGCCGTAGGACCAGTGCGGGTAGTGGGACGGCATGCCCGAGTAGGCCATGTAGCCGAGCATCTGGCCGTGGTCGCAGATCTCGAACTCCTGGGGGAAGCAATCCAGGCCGAGCTCGGCGACCTTCTCCCGGATCCGCGCGTCCCAATACTCGAGGTCCTTGAGCGCGTAGTCCGCCACGGTCCTACTGGTCTCGCCCGCGGTCGCGCGCGAGGAACGCCTTGAAGGAGGGCCAGATGTCTTCCTTCCGCTCGATCAGGACCGTCTGGAAGTTGTCGGCCTCGAGCCGGCGGAAGATGTTCAGCATCGAACTCTCGTAGTAGCGCGAGCCGAGCGGCTTGATCTCGCCGTAGCCGAAGAGGTTGCAGACCTCAGCGAGCTCCTTGGCGGCGCGCAGCGCGGCAGGGTTGTCGGAGTCGAAGTTGTCGCC